>Ga0105092_10000057_pt1 | contig 49672 bp, 39 predicted proteins | sample PPLLak2March2015_FD_87021 | JGI IMG/M metagenome (GOLD analysis project Ga0105092, IMG submission 87021) | Freshwater sediment microbial communities from Prairie Pothole Lake near Jamestown, North Dakota, USA - PPLs Lake P7 Core (1) Depth... | ecosystem: Environmental > Aquatic > Freshwater >... | reverse complement strand
TTTATCCTTTTTAAAGAATGTATATAATCTTAGATTTAGTAAAATATTAGAGTTTGCTATGCGAAGTAGAATAAATATAAAAATAATAATTTATTGTTTGTTGATTTTTATATGCAGTACAAACACACAATGGATACAGCAAAACAGCGGGACAAGCACACATCTGACAGAAATCCGTTTTATAAACCAAAACACCGGCTGGGCATGCGGGATAAACGGATTGATACTTAAAACTACAAACGGCGGCACAAACTGGGTACAGCAATTTACAGATATATATAATAAGCCATTCTGGAGAATACGACCTGTTGATGAAAACATTGTTTATTGCGTAGGAAGTTTTGAAACATTTTTAAAAACAACTAATGGTGGCGTAAACTGGCAGATAATAAAAAACGGTCCTTTGGGACAGGGACATAGTTATTATGCACTTCATTTCATAAATCAAAACACCGGCTGGTACAGCGGTACAGACCAACTTATTTTTAAAACGACTAATGGAGGTAATACAATTGATTCATTTTATGAATACGGAAATTATCTAAGAGATATATATTTTAAGAATGAATTTAATGGAGTAACATGTGGCGATGGAGGAGTTGTTTTAAAGACTACGAATGGTGGAACAAACTGGTATCAGATTTATGTACCCTTGGGTTCAGAATCAGCAGATTTTCTTGATTTTTCATTTATTGGTGATAACGGTTGGATTGTAGGAAGAACAAATAATAAAGTATATAAAACAACAAATTTTGGTACGAACTGGGATAGTACAGTTAGAATAATTACAACTCCTTCTATACATAGTCAAAGCATTTTTTTCAGCAATATTAATACCGGATGGGTAGCATGTTCGGGTTTTGGGAGTGGGATTATTTTCAAAACCACTAATGGCAGCAACAATTGGATACAGCAATTCACACCTGATACAATACCTTTTGGTTCAATTTTTTTTGTTACAGATAATATTGGATGGTGTGCAGGTAACTACGGAACAATTTTACATACAACCACAGGCGGGCAGTATGTTGGAATTTCTAATTCAGGAAATGAAGCTGTAGAAAATTATAAATTATACAGCAACTATCCAAATCCGTTCAATCCAAAAACAACTATTAAATATGATATACAAAAGAATTCAAATGTAACGCTTGTTGTCTATGATTTATTAGGAAGAGAGTTAACACGTCTTGTAAATAATGAATTCAAAAATGCAGGCAGATATGAAATTAACTGGAATGCAACCAACTATGCAAGTGGTGTGTATATTTACAAGATAAAAGCCGGTGATTATATAAGCACTAAGAAGATGGTGCTGGTGAAATAAGAAATGTAATAAAAGTAAAAACCCATGCAGCTACATTCAATATTCTGCTCAATCCGGTCGATATCCATATCCAATACACCCCAATCTTTCCCAATACTACTACATTTAGCATGTTTTGGGTTAAGTTATATATAATATAAGCAGTTACAGCCAACTTTTTACTCAAAATTTGGGTTAAATATGGCGATTAATAAACGGAACCGCAAAAAACCTCATCTTCAGTTTATCAGTAATTAATTTCGCTATGATTTTTCCGGGAAGAATAATTTCCTAAAATTGAGCCGAGTGGCATAAAAGTTGTAAAGGGGCAAAAATGAGAAAACTATCACCCGTAAGACGTCGCTAAAAAAGTAACAAAATAGCGTTTTGCATAATTGTTATACTGTTCTTGGTTAGCGGAAAAGGTGAGCCGGAAATATGGCAAATATTAAACAAATCCACTGCTAAAGCAAAACCCGTCTACAATTGGAAGCTTTAACTTCAATCCGCAAACGGGCAAAATCGCAATATCTTTACCTTAAAATCAGAAAGTAAAGGTTGTTTCAATACAGAAATACTTCTTCAGTAATTCATATATCAGGTAGCTTGAATCACCGAATCCGTAAGTATAATTGTATTTCGATTTATGCATTTCCCTGTAATGGGTTGCATCTTTCAAAAAGCTTGAAATCTCCTCTGTTTCAAACGGAAGAAGCTTTGCATTTTTCTTTAATACTTCAGGTCTCTCGGTTGTTTTTCTCAATACACCGCATGGTACATTAAAGAATAATGATTCTTCCTGTAAGCCGCCTGAATCAGTAAGAATAGTACCGCTTTTTTTGACATAACCGAGCATCTCAAAATAATCGTGTATGGGTTCCATTAATACAAGATGTTCGTGAGCTTTACCGTTCAATACAGTTTCAAAGCTCTTTTGAATTAACGGGTTGGGATGCATGATATGAAGTATGTTTGTATAGTTAGTCTGACCATTCAATATAGTATTCAATATTTTTGCATATGTCATCACATTGTTCCAGTTCTCACGCCTGTGAAGAGTACTTAAAATAAAGTTGCTCCGTTTAGGTTCTTTTATCTTCTTCTCTTTTATAAGAGTGAAAATTGCATCGTTAATTGTATTTCCAATAACATACACCTTATCTGTCCTGATACCCTCGTTTATAAGGTTATCACGGTTAATACCCTTTGGACAAAAATGTATTGTTGCAGTTCTTGCAATTGATTCGCGTACAAACTCTTCAGGAAACGGGTTAAGCTTATCCAGTGTTCTTAATCCTGCTTCAACATGGAACACGGGAATCTGGTTAAAGAATGACCAAATAGCTCCTGCATATGCCGAAGCTGTATCACCCTGCACTATAACACCGTGCAAATTCTCCTTTTTTATGGGAGAATTATCACCGAATTTTTTATTGAAATCATTCAGAAGATGTGCAACAAGCTGATTAAGGTCGGTTGTTCGGTTCGGTATCTCATCTGCTATAATATCACAGCTAAGTCCTAAATTTGAAAGTATGTCCGAAGATATCTTCTGTTGTGCAGTATTGTATAATATCGGGAAAAATTCTTCAGATTTTTTTAGTATCCTGTAAAGTACAAATAGCTTAATAATCTCCGGTCTTGTACCAAATACGATAACTATAACTTTTTTATTTTTAAAGTTCTCCGGAAGGAGACTTATATTTAAATTTTCTGGTGTCAATTAATGTTTATCCTGTACAAATTTATATTTTCTCCTTTTTTAAAATTAATTTGTAATGACATAATAGCATTATTCATTACTCAAAAGGGTAATCTCAAAATTTCCTAAAAAGTTTTTGTATAATATGTTAATTTTCAAAGGGTTGTTATTAATAATGGTCAGTAGATTCCCAAACGACCTTGTTTTTCATGGTCATAAATACACGCATCGCACGAAATGTAGCAAAGAAATTTATCAGGTTATCAAAGTTAAGCCTTACAAGACTAAACAGTGCATACCTGAAGCCATACCAATTGTAAGTAAAAATAAACCTGTGCAGCAGTCTCCAAACCATAAAGAAGAAACAAAGCCACAGAAATACCCATAGTGCACTGTTCTCATATACAATTGATTCCATATAACTTATACCCAGTGAAAATCCCAGCAGGTAAAAAAGGAACAAGGCAAACACCAGGTTTGAAAGCAGAACCATGAAATTGCTGAAAATCGTTTTTCTGTCTCTCAGAAGAAAATATTTAGTTTTTAAGCTGCCTGTCCATTTATGCATTCTCCAGTTCTGGAAGCAGATTCCTGCAGTCCATCTGGATCTTTGCCTGACAGCAGCCCAAAAGTTGTTCGGGAAATATTCGCCTGTAGCAATTCTTGAATTTGCATTACTTTTATCTAACAGCAGGTTTATATAAGCTGTTTTGTAACCGAGCTTGTACAATCTCAAACCCAGTTCATAATCTTCAGTTAAATTTGCATCGTTGAATACATGTGTATAGTGTGCTTCGAGATGTTTGAAAATTGTACGTTTAAATGCCATGCCGGTGCCTGCAAAGGGTATGAATGCTTTTAATGCCTGTCTTACTATCAGGTCTTTTGAATGCACCTCTGCAAAGGCGTCACAATATGTTCTGTGAATAAATTTACCCTTGTTATCTTTTATAGGCACAACAGGTATCTGTACTGCATCGATGCCCTGGTACATCAGGATATAATTGAAAAGCTTAAGTGAAAGCGGGTGAATAAAATCTTCAGAGTCATGAATAAGTACTACATCAAATGCCTTGCCCGTATCGGCTTCAAACCTGTTAATAGAATTATAAACATTATTCAGGTTGTCTGCTTTAGTTGTAGGACCATCATGTGAATTTACGCAAATCACAACCCTGTTATTTTTCTGAGCTATTCTTTTTACAACCTCAAGAGTTTTTGTATCATTAGGATATATGCCCACAAAAATCTGGTAGTTAGAATATTTCATTTTGCTGAGAGCATATGTCAGGGTTCTTCCAATTACTTTATATTCTCTCCACGCACAGATAATCAGTGCAATGGCGTTTTCATTTACGCTGGTCACATCATCGATATTAGGCAAATTCCTTGCATATTTCCATCTGTTGAACCAATACAGCAGATCAACCATTATATCATCAATTCCGCTTATAACCAGTAGTACCGAGCATGTCCAGAGTAAGATGTAAAAAAGTTCATTCATAAGGGTGTTCTAAAAATAAATTGAAAACCTGCTTTAATTTGAAAAGTATTATCCTTTTTAATATTTGTAACAGGGTCTTTGAAAAAATATAATTTTGCAGTCGGTTCTATAAACAATACAGGAAATACTGCAATATTCGGTTTAAAACGTAAACCTGTTCCGAACTCGGCATAATTATTATAATCCAATTTACGGCTGTCAAACTGAGCATATTGAACAAGATATGATTCTATGTATGAATATCCGCCTGTATGGAACCTGAGGACTTCGTTGAAAGTAGCCTGTGCAAAAGCATTCTTGTATTTAAAATCATACATAAGGGCATAATACAAATCTAAAAACATACTGGTTTTAGATTGAGATGATTTGTTCACAAAAACTTTACCTTCACCGAATCTTGTAAAATAAACAAGTATCGGTTTAACATTAATCGTACTGCTGTCCTGGTCAATCTTCCTGGCATAACCTAAACGGAATTCGAGTAAAAGATTTTTTAAAATATTGTATCTGAAAAATCCACCCAGCTCAACGAAACGGTCATTGTAAATCAATCCGGGTTTTGAGCGTGAATCAGTATAAACATCTGCATAAAGACCGGTATAGAATTGCGGAGCCATTCTGAAATTATAATGCGCAACTAAGTTTGCAATATAATTATCCTGGTTTGATTCGTAAAAGTTATAAAAATACAGGTCAAGCGCCCTGGGAGCAGTTAATGCCAATTGTTCTTTTATCACATAAGCGGCAGACTTGGATGTTTCAACATCTTTAGAATCAGTGGAATGATTTCCGACATATTCAAAATTTGTAAGAGATTTACTAAGCCGGTTTTGGTTATAATATATATACCCAAGCTGTAATCTGGTTTTAGTATCTTTTGGATTAAGCTTCAGATGATTCTCAAAAATAAGGCTTGCAGTTTTTGTATCACCTTTATTCAGAAAATAATATGCAGAATCCAGGTTGACAGATTGTGAATAAAATAAAGCTGTATTTAAAAGGATAAAAAGTGAAGCTAGAAAAAGTTTTTTATACATTTAACCAATTGTTTAGTTATAGATTTAACAACACATAAAAACTTACTTTAACCAAATTCTCTAAGTATATAAAATGCATAGCATTATAATAAAAATTTTAACAAAAAACAAATCTTTTCAGCGCACATTAAGATACTGAAATGATAAAAGTTTGAGAGTTATGGCTTAAATCACCAATCATTATAGCTATACAAATTAATAGTTTACGTTACTAATGACAATACCGTAATAACGTTATCTAAGTCTAATATTATAATATACTTAGAATCTGGTATTAATATTTTTAAATAAGAACATACAGTAATATTGCATAAATTAAATATTTATAGAGTTAGTTCAATTGAAAAATGCTCAAAATATTCATATTTTTGTAAATTATGTCAATTACGATATTTTCTATTGAAACCTCATGCGACGAAACCTCAGCAGCAATTCTAAGGGATAACCAAATAATGTCAAATATTATTTCATCTCAGCAATTCCATACAGAGTATGGTGGTATTGTTCCGGAATTAGCTTCAAGGGCTCATATCTCTGTAATTGATAAAATAGCTGATGCAGCAATTTCCGGCTCCGGAATTAACAAGAACAATATTGACATTGTGGCTGCAACTATTGGACCGGGTTTAATCGGTTCATTATTAGTTGGTCTTAATTATGCAAAATCTTTTTCAATAGCCGCCGGAATAAAGTTTATCGGGATTAATCACATTGAATCACATTTGTATTCATGCTATATAGGTCAGGAAATCATTGAATTTCCATTTATTGCATTAATAGTCTCCGGCGGACATACTATATTGTTCTTAGTTAATGATTATTTCTCTTATAAAATTCTCGGACAAACTCAAGATGATGCCGCGGGCGAAGCTTTTGATAAAGTTGCTAAAATGCTTGGCCTCGGATACCCGGGAGGACCTTTAATTGACCAGCTTGCTAAAGACGGAAATGAAAACTTTCATGTCTTTCCTAAGTCGTACTTAAAAGAGAACATTTATGATTTTTCATTCAGCGGTATAAAGACATCGGTTCTTTATTACTTAAAGAAAAATTTTATAAGTAACTCTGCGGGACCCGCAGCAATTTCATTAAACGATATCAGTGCTTCGTTCCAGAAAGCAGTTGTTACAGCATTAACAGAAAAGACAATGTTAGCCGCTAAGAATTTCAATGTAAAAAACATTGCTGTCTCCGGGGGAGTATCAGCCAATTCCCGGTTAAGAGAAGAGTTTAATAAATATAAAACAGAAGGTTACAAAATTTCATTTCCTAAACCGGTTTACTCAACTGATAACGCTGCAATGATAGGTTATACCGCCTATCTTTATTCGAAATATTCCCGTAACCGTAATTTCGAAAAAAATATTTATAAGCCTGCATTTGCCAGGTTTGATTATAATAAATTTTAATTATTATTAATTATTAAAGTGAACGAGAAAAAACAACGCAGGGCTGTAATAGAAGTTGATGAACAGCTTCTGAATGATATTACAGACCTGATACAAAGTAAGTCGGATGTTTTGTTAAAGAATATCATTGCCGATATTTATCCGTCAGACATTGCTTTAATAATTAATAACCTTGATGATGAAAACGGCTTAGATCTGTTTAAGATACTGCCTGAGACCATTGCTCCCGAAGTTCTGCTTGAATTAAACGAACACCAGCGTGATTATATTCTTGACTCTCTCAGCATTCCCCAGATAAGCACTCTTGTAGGAGAGATGGATTCCGATGATGCAACCGATATCATTTCAGAGCTGACTGAAGATATTGCTCAGGATGTTCTTGGCTTGATGGAAACAGAAGATTCCACCGAAGTTAAGGAACTCCTCACATATGGTGAAAACACTGCCGGCGGTATTATGCAGAAGGAATTTGTCGATGTTTTAGAGACACACAACATTGACCAGGCAGTTAAAGAAATTAAAGAAGAAGCAAAAGACTTCGAGAATTTTTATCATGTCTGGGTTACGGATAATAACCGCCGTCTTGTCGGCATAATATCTTTAAAAGATATAATATTTGCTCTTGACAGACCATCTACAAAAATTGCGGACATAATGGACCCGGAAGTAATTTCTGTGGATGTTAATACAGACCAGGAAGAAGTTGCTAAGGTTTTTCAGAAATATGACCTTGTTACAGTACCTGTAGTAGATAAGCATAAAATACTGGTCGGAAGAATTTCCATCGATGATATCGTAGACGTTATCGAAGAAGAGTTTTCCGAAGACGTTGCAAGAATTGTTGGTTCGGATGTTGAAGAACTGCAAAGTAAATCACCTATGCAAATTGCATGGATGCGTCTTCCGTGGGTGCTCATCACTCTTGGTATGCAGTTCTTTGCAGGACTGGTGATACACTTCTATGATTCAACTTTAACCAAAGTTATATTGCTTGCTTCGTTTATGCCTATTATATCTGCTATATCGGGCAACACAGGTTTGCAAGCATCAGCTATGACAGTCAGAGCACTTGCAACAGGTCACATATCATTAAACAGGTGGTGGGAACCGGTCAAACGCTCATTCCAGACAAGCGTGATACTTGGCTTTGTATGCGGAATGGTCATTGGAATAATCGGCGGCATGTGGTACGGTAAATTTATATTCGGACTGGTTGTAGGTATATCAATGTTTGTATCAATTAATATTTCCGCACTTGTTGGCACGTCTACTCCGTTTATTTCAAAGCGTCTTGGTTTTGACCCTGCAATTACTGTCGGTCCGTTTGAAACTGCTTTCCAGGATGTCGTTGGTATTACCATATTTTTAACCCTTGCTACAGTTGCTTTAAAATGGCTCATATAACTTTTGAATAAAATAAAACACCTAATAAATAACTCCAAGTTAAAATATCTTTGTCCTGCTGATTACGTTAATATTGGCTTTATACTCATATTAACATTTCTGAATATTGTTTCGGCAAGTGTAGTTCCTTACTGGTACCTTCTGGTACTGCTTAATTTTTTCCTGGTATTTTTTATAATCAATGTCGTTTATAAATATGAAACATCTGTTGATACTTTAGATGATTCCGGGAAGCTCTCCTTTATCAGGATATTCAGGTTTTGGTATGGCGTTTTTTTTATTTTAATTTTCTTCAAACAGGTTTATATACTTATTCATTACATTGGTCCTCCTGCATTAGATAATTATTTAATCCGGCTCGATTATAAAATATTCGGATTAAATCCTACTCAATGGGCGTATCAATTTCAAAATCCTTATTTAACCGAGTTTCTGCAGGTAATATATTTCTTTTATTACTTAATGATAATTATTTACGGACTCGAGCTTTACCTATGGAAAAGATACAGGGAATTTAAATTTGCTATATTTGTTATCTTCACAGGTTTTTACTTATCATATATTCTTTACATGATATTTCCGGCAGTAGGTCCCAGGTTTTACCTGCATGATTTTTATTCAATCAAAACACAACTGCCCGGAATATTTTTGACAGATTTCATCAGAGCGTTTCTTGATTTCGGTGAATCAATTCCATCTAATGTTGTTCCCAATCCCGGAGACTTTGCACAAAGTGATGCAATGCCCAGTGCCCACACAACCCTGGCACTTATTATTGCATATCTTTCATGGAAAATTAAATCAAAATCATTCTTATTTTACATGCCTTATTTTGTACTGATGATAATTGCTACAATTTACCTAAGATATCATTACGTAGTTGATATTATTGCAGGCGTTTTTCTTGCAATAATTACAATATTGATCGGAGAGTATTTATTAAAGCATAGTGAACCGGACAAATACGGCAAAATAAGAGGTATAATGTAAAATTTTTAGGTGAGTTCATTTTATCACTCCATGTTTCAAACAAAATTTTATATCCTGTTAAATTATTCCATCATGCTATACCTTTATATACGACATCACAAACTTCCATTCGAAATTACAAAGAACAAAAGCAGATTACCACAGTTATAATATAATATAGTAAACGGCATTTGTCAACTAATACAGGTAAAAAGACAAGGGGTAACTGAAATAATTTAGAATAATCATCAATAAATGAATGATTTAAGTAAATAACTCCAAGCCACAGATTGAGCTCTTACCCCTTGCTAACTCCAATGTATGCAGGATTTTTGGAATCAAAAACCTCACCCTTACCCTCTTCCGGAAGTATATGAGAGTATTTCCCTCCTTCCCAAGCGACACTAAGCTCGGACTAAAACAGTCGCAGTAACGATTATTGCTAACTGTATGGCAAAATCACCATTTATTGCGATTTCTGCATGTAATCCTCATTTTTCATTCAAATTTTTGATCAAAAGTTGGCTGTAAGTGATTTATTTTTAATTAACATATTAGAAAATTAGAAAATTAGAAAAACGCCGTAGTATTTATGGCATTTTCAGCAAATAATCAACACTTTTTTTGTACGTAGTTTACGTTAGCGGAACTTATAATCAAATTTCCTTGTATTTCTGATACTTTGCTTATATACGAGAGTTTCCTGAGCAAATAATAATCCATAATAAATGAACTTTGCAATTTAATCGTGGTTAAATGAAGAAATACATACTTATTACAAGCTTAATATTATTATTTCTAAATATTAAAACTACAAATGCAGATTGGACACAGTGCAGTGGGATATATGGAGGAACTTTCACTTCTTTTGCGGTGAAAGGAAATAAAATCTTTGCAGGTGAATTAAATAATTATTATGTGATAGATGGAGGCATTTGTATTTCTCTAGATTCGGGAAAAAGCTGGGCACAAACCTCATTAACTAATACATCTATCAGGTCAGTTGTTATAAGTGGGAATAATATTATTGCTGGTGGTGATAATCCATCCGGAGGAATGTATATATCTACAAATGATGGATTAAACTGGAGTGTGATATATACTAACAATGAATATATTTACCCCTTAGCAGTGAGTGGAAGTTATGTTTACGGCGGAACAGGTTCCGGTATATATAGATCTACAAACAACGGGCTTAATTGGACAAAACCTTTTAGCGGGGTTCAAGTTAATGCACTGGCAGCAAACAATAATTATGTATTTGCAGGAACAAGTAATGGATACTACGTATCATTGGATTATGGTTTTTCCTGGCAAATATTTCCATTTAATTATAGCATTGGATCATTCGATGTAAGAGGAAATGAGATACTTGCCGGAACTGCAGGGCATGGTGTTTTTCGTTCAAGCAATAATGGATTAAGCTGGACTCCAATTGGACTTGATAGCAATTTTGTTTATTCTGTAGTTTTTAATGGTAACTATATTTTTGCAAGTACAGCAATTACTCGCCTGTTTTCAGCAATTAACAACACTGATGTATATTATACAACTAATAATGGAGCGAATTGGATTAAGACTTCTTTAAGCGGTCATGCCGTAAGAAATTTAAAAGTGATTGGGAATTATCTGTTTGCTGGTGCAAATGGAAGCGGAATATATATGTCTTCAGATAATGGAATAAACTGGGTTCAAACCGGGATTGCGAACAGGTATATAAATAAGTTTGCTGTAAGCGGTAATAATTTATTTTCTGCATGTGATGGAAGCGGTGTTTATATTTCAACAAATAGTGGTGCAAGCTGGCAGCAGACAAGCTTAAATAACCGTACTATTTTTTCAATTGCCATAAATGGAAACAATATTTATGCAGGTTCAGGCAAAGATAACAGCGGTAACTGGCAGGCGGGTATTTATCTTTCTACTAACCTGGGTGTAAACTGGTCACAAATAGGTTTAACCAACTATAATGTATTTTCTATTGCTGTAAAGGATAATTATGTTTTTGCCGGGGCAAGTTTATTTTATCCATACAACGATAGAAAACTATTTATCTCATCAAATAATGGACTGAACTGGGCTGCCTCATCACTGACTCAAATGGTAAATACTATAATTTTTAAAGATAATATTATTTTTGCCGGCACAGAAAATGGTGTATATACTTCAATAGATAATGGTTCAAACTGGGTACATGATAATTTTCTTGTTGGAACAATTCATTCTTTAACAGCAAATGGCAGTAATATATTTGCTGGAACTACAGGCTACACATTTAAAACCACTAACAATGGTAATAACTGGTTATCAACAGGCAACACAAATACAACAAATACCGTTGCGTTATCATCAGATGGCTACTTTGTTTTAGCGGCAACCGGCAGTAATGGTTCGTTTATGACTACTAATAATGGAGCAAACTGGATACAGGTTAATGAAGGATTTCCTAATCCATTAACTTTCTTTAACCAGTATTCATTATCTATTTATAACAATTATGCATTTACCGGTACAAGTTACGGTCTTTGGCGCAGACCACTTTCCGAATTTGTAAATATTAACAATATATCTCAGCAATTACCTGAAAAGTATTTTCTTTATCAAAACTATCCCAATCCCTTCAATCCAACAACAACTATAAAATACGAAATTCCTAATGAAGGAATGGTATCACTTAAAGTATATGATATTTTAGTTAAAGAAATATATTCATCAAGCGAATATAAGAAAGCAGGAAGCTATGAGTTTAAATTTGACGGAAGTAATTTATCTTCGGGATTATATTTCTATAAAATTGAAGCCGGAAATTTTGTTGAAACAAGAAGAATGTTATTAATAAAATAAAATTCAACTAGTGTGTGAAATAGAACAAAGACAAGGGGTAACTGCATTAATTTATGTTAATTCCAATTATCAATTTTATTTGAGTAAACAACTCCCGGTTGTTATTAACACATTACCCCTTGTTATCAATGAAACGCTGGATTGTCAATCAACGTATCATTAAAGTGAACAAGGGGTAATGAGTAAATTATCGATTTGGACTGCTTAGATATACTACTTTGCAATCAATAATAAACCATATCAACACGGTTACCCCTTGTCTTTCTTCTTACACAACACTCTATACACTCCACTCACTCAACACACTCAATGCACTCAACACACTCAATACACTCAACGCACTCTACTACTGATTCTCATACTTAATAACTACCCTCTTCGGGAAGCTTCCTGTAATATCATATTGCTTGACCAGAGTTCCATCCGGTTTATAAATCCTTACCTGCCCGCTCGAGCCATTTCTTGAATCGGTTACATATATCCTGTTATTAACGTAGTCATAAGAAATTCCATATATATCTCCTCCCGGTTCAGAAGTAATGATTGGTATTGGGTTCAGTGTCTTATTTGCAATATCGACCTTATAAACTGTTTTGCCAATATTGGATGCAAACATCGTGTCGCTTACTCCAAGTACATATACAGTACTGTAATCACCTGCCACCATATCACCGATTGCCGGCTCTGTAACCGGTATATCAATTGAATCTACTTTAGCGGCTACCGATGTAGTATCAAGTGCATATAATTTTTTCAATGAATAAGTTGAAACATATACCAAACCTCCGTTATAAACAACCGAAACAGGCGGTGCATTAAAATAAGTCTTTGTAACTTCATTGTTAAACGCATTTATTGCCGCAACGGAATATTCGCTTGTATAGCTTTTCTTGGCTACATATAAATTTCCCTGTGCCTGGATAATATCTGCCGGGTTCTGCCCGACTAATATAGTTGCATTTACATTCAGGTCAAGGTCAAGCTTTGTTACAGTTTCACCTGATGTATTTGTAACCCAAAAATAACCCTGTGATAAAGCAAGATTGTAAGGATTAACTCCAAAGCTAACGGTATCAAGAAGTTTATTATCGCTTGTCCTGATTTTATACATCTTTCCCATTTGCCCGTAATTTCCCTGGGCCACTATATACATATCCAGCCCATAAAGAAATACAGCATCGGGAAAAGCGGCAAGTGTAGCACCATTATTTGAATTTCTGAAAACATCATTTGAAATTGAATCATTATCAAAATTAATAAAAGAATAATCACCTGAGCCGGGAGTTCCTATACCTTCATACAGAACAATAGCTCCTCTTGTAATTGTTGTTGTAGTAATAATAATCTCATCTCTTGTGCAGGAAATCTGAATCACAGCAGTAATGATTAGTACAAATAGAAGTATGGTTTTTTTCATGATGAAAAACTGGTTAAAATTATTAATTAAAATGAATTAAAGAAAAACCCCCGTTTCATTAGTCCTGCTAAAAAGTAAAATGCAGCTAAAGAAACAGGGGTCTCTTTAAATATCATTTCATCTTTCCCGCGAAGACTAAGTTACAAAAATTTCCGGCAGGTCTCCTGACTTAAGAGCATTTTCCAGCAGCCTTCCCATCTCTTGAAAATAATAACACAGACAGGAGTGTCTGTGCTACCGTATCTTATCAGACAGTGGCAGCAAGGCTGGTTTTCTCTTTTACAGTTGCGGGGACAGTTCCGGATTTGCACCGGATTCCCTATTAACATATAATGCATTGCGAGCCCTTGATTTACAGAAATACTAAATAAATAATAATATTGTAAAACATATTATTCTATTTGTTAAAAAAGAAGCGAAGCAATCCCAACAATCAAACCGGTGATTGTCGGTTTACCTCACATACCCGCTCCGCACATATGCATACCGAAAACTAATATTTTAAAAGAACCTGAAAATTGTAAATTGAAAATCCTTCGAACCATTAATGGGATTGCTTCACTTTCATATCTGAATAATCCTCATTTAATTTTAATACATATTTTTTTACTAAAATTACTCGTCGTCAACGGTTCGCAATTTATGATAAACAGCTAAAACTCTATTCCTTCCCTCGCCTGAATTCCTTCGTCAAAGTAATGTTTCACTTTTCTCATTTCGGTTATCAAGCCAACACGCTCTTCAAGTCCGTCAAATAATTTATGTCCTGTCATAACCATTTCAAATCTCCTGTTTTTATTAAACAGGTCAATTATATCGAGTACATCTTTTTCCTCAATTAAATGGTAGGCAGAGGCAGCAAGTACTTCATCAAGCAAAAGCAGGTTCTGTTCACCGTTTACAATTAACTCATGGGTTATACTTAAAGCTCTTTTTGCTTCATCAAAATCAACATCTGCATTTTTAAATCGGAAGGTTCCGTCTTCATTCATTCTTTCACAGCCGGTTATATACATATCGATATTATACCCGATTTCCTTCAGCTTGCGTATTACATGCCTTTCGCCGTAATGTTCATGCACACCGTCATATCCTTTATCAAATTGCACAATAGCAACTTTTTTGCCTGCTCCAAGTGCTCGCATTGCAAGTCCCATTAAAGCTGTGGTTTTACCTTTGCCGTAGCCATAGTATACTTGTATCTGGTGTTTTTTTTCATCAGGCATACGTTCATATTCTTCAAGCCCTTTTTGAACCATATCCCTGTACTTTGAGCCGCCGGATTTTTTTGCTTCTTCTATTGTTACTTTTTTTCGCTTCATTTTAAAAAATATATATCATCTCAAATTCTGCAATCATCTTAATTGATAAGAGGTACAAGATAAATTGTCCGCTTGGAGTTATTAACATAACTTTCCTAATAATTAACTTTCATTCGTACCCAATTTCAATGACCCATTGAATGTCATTCATTGTTAATCCTTCGTTCATCTTAAGCTAACGCTTGAGTCAGGTCAATCTTCGGAAATTAAAGTTCTTTCTTCCCTTATCACATATATATGTTAATCTAAGTTAATCCATACCTCCAAAATAAGACCTGACACTGCCCATTGATTGTAAATCTCCTAAAGACTTTCCCAAATGGAAATTTGGGAAAGAGGGGTCCGGTGTAATCTGCAATCTCCAATCTGCAATTTGCAATCTTCTTTTCAATTCGCAATTAGCAATCCGCAATTCGAATTTAATTCAATCAATAATACTATAATCAAGCTCAACAACTTTATTTCCCATATCAAGCTGGGTCATTTTTACACCTGCCATTTCAAGCATTCTCTTTGATGCTTTCACAATATCCGTTTCCCTGTACTTATCGGAAAGATATAATATTTCAGTAATACCCGATTGAATAATTAACTTTGTACATTCATTACAAGGAAACAACGCAACATATATCCTTGAGCCGTGCAAATCCTTGGTTGAGTTTAAAATCGCATTTGCTTCGGCATGAACAACATAAGGATACTTGGTGTCGTTTATATTTTCCGATTGTCTCTGCCACGGCAAGTCATCATCAGAGCAGCCTATTGGAAAACCGTTATACCCTATGCCAACAATTTTATTGTGCTGGTTTACAATACAGGCACCCACCTGTGTATTAGGGTCTTTGCTTCTTTTAGCTGAGAGCAGTGCAATTCCCATAAAGTATTCGTCCCAGGTAATGAAATCTTTTCTTTTCATTGCTGATTATAAATAATTATTGAGTTCTTCTTTCATTTGCTCCATTGAGCTGTCATTCACTACAAGGTAATCTGCAAATGCTATCGGTCCGCCTTTATCAAGATTTTCCAATTCCGCGATATCCCTTGATTCAGCTTCTATCCTTGATAAGGGACGGAACACCCTGTCACCTAACCGTTTATATCTTTTTTCTTTTGTCGTGTAAATGCAAAGCAGCTTAAACGCTATTCCGAATTTCTGCTTAACAATTTTAAATTCTTCCCATGAGTACAAGCTCTCGATAACCACGTTCCCTTTTTCAAACAATTCGTTTATCCTGTCAATACTTTTTACCGCCATTGCACCCATGCCAAATTCCTTACGGAGAGCTTCTCTTGTTTCGCGTTCATTTTTTTCGTTTATATCAAGTCCTTTGCTTTTCATCTCATTCATCACAACCTCGCCAAAGTAAACTTTTCCATACCCGTTTTGTTCAAAGAATTTCACAGCTTCGGATTTACCCGAACCGCACATTCCAATTACTGCAATTATTTTATTCATTACTGATGTTAAAATTTATTACATCAAATGATGTTTTTCCTGTTTCAAAAATTAGCTGAATATAAGGAATACAGATCTTGCAGTTCTCACCAAATATCATGTATTTCCTTAATTCCTCAATCGATTTTAAACCATACTTATCTATCACTGCTTTCATATCGGAAAACTTTTTCTCATAGCATACGCATCTGTCAACCATTAAGCTCCCTGTATAATTGATTATATATATCGTTCAGCGGCTTATTAATTTCATCTGCAATTCTTCTGCACTCCTCAAATTCCGGCATTACTTTATTTATATCCAGGCTGTTACCGCCTGTTATCACTTTTGCTTTCACTTTTCCAAATGATGTATCAAACTCTTTTATCTCACGTTCAAGCTTATTTCTGCCGACTTTATTGATTCTTAATCCGATTGTGGTGGTTTCCCTGTAAATTATCTTAACAATTTCCTCCAGCTTGCTTTCTTCGGTCAAAACCGAAAGCAGAATTCCCGGCCTACCTTTTTTCATAACAACATCATGATAGAATACATCCTTCGCCCCTGCTTCAAACAATTTTTCCATTACAAACGGATAGACCTGCGGGTTCATATCATCGATATTTGTCTCAACCTGTACAAGCTGTTCTTTCTGTAGTTCATTTTGTGAATCACAAATTATCACACGCAGCAAGTTCGGAGATTCTTGTATATCGAATGTTCCTGAACCAAAACCAATCTTACTTATCTTAATATTGCCCATCCTGTCATTATCAAATGTACCGCTCGATAATGTTTTTATAATAGCAGCACCTGTTGGAGTTGTAAGCTCAAAATCTATATTGGTAAACTCAACCGGGTAATCATTGAGTATTTCAAGTGTTGCAGGAGCAGGATTAGGCATTAAACCATGCTGGGTTTTAATTAATCCTTTGCCAAGCTTTACGGGTGTTGAATATATTTTTTCTATTCCAAGATTCTCAAGGCAAACACATGTGCCGATTATATCTATAATCGAATCAATTGCACCAACTTCATGGAAATGAATTTTCTCCAGCGGTATATTATGTATCTTTGCTTCTGCTATTCCGACCGTCTCAAATATTCTTTTGGAATTATATTTTACATAATCAGAGAGTGAACTGCTGTCAATTAATTTATTAATATCTTCCAAATGAGTATGGTAATGCGGCTGGTGGTTAATCACAACATCGAACTTTGCGGCGTTTATCTGGCTTCTCATTTTCCTTCCGAGAATCAGATCAAAGCCGATGAGGTTGAGCTTTGCAATTTCCTGTTTAAGGAAATCAAAATCCGCCCCGGCATCAATCAATGCAGCGATGGTCATGTCCCCGCTGATTCCGGTAAATATGTCAAATAAAGCTGTGTTCAATTATTTTGTGCTTGTTTTCATTACCATTTTGACGATATCAGCAAAATGGTAAAATTTTATAATTTTTGTCAATTTGTTGATATCAACAAATTGTTATATATTTATATAATATTCTCTTTGCTTCTTCGTGTGAAAATACACTTCCTTCTTCAATATCCTTTAAGCCCTTTTCCACTTTTTGCAAGACATATAAATGATATTGAATATCCTCAAATGAAGAGTCATCCGGTAGTTCTTTTAATAATTTTTGTGCTCTTTTTTTAGGAGACGATGATTTTGATTTAATAATTGGAGCCATAATTTATAATTTTTATTTACACACCATTTTATTTATCAAATGCGCCTGGTACGCAGCGCCAAAGCCGTTATCAATATTAACCACACTCATACCCACCGAGCATGAATTAAGCATTGTGAGCAGTGCGGCAAGTCCACGAAATGAAGCGCCATACCCCACACTTGTCGGTACAGCAATTAACGGGCAGGAAATTAATCCCCCGACAACTGAGGGCAATGCCCCATCCATTCCTGCAGCTACAATTACCGAATTACATCCCTCAAAAACATCCGCATTATTCAGCAAGCGGTGAATTCCCGCAACTCCAACATCGTATAATCTTTCCACATTACTACCGAAAAACTCACAGCATAAAGCGGCTTCTTCAGCGACAGGTACATCGGCTGTCCCTGCACAAACTACAGTAATTTTTCCAATCCGGTTTTTATCTTCTTCACCTATATAAATTAGATTGGCTATCTTATAATATTTTATCTTTATTTTTGATTTTGCTAAAGCTTTTTTTATTGCAGCGTATTGTTCAGGTATTACACGTGTAATTAATAATTTTTTCGTCCGCTTAATGGCTTTTACTACAATTTCGGTTAAGTGTTTTTCATCTTTACCGAGAGCAAGTATCACTTCAGGGAAACCTTTTATCTTTTCTCTTTTAAGGTCATACTTTGCGAAACCCATTTCTATATAATGTTTGTCCTTCAATTATTTGTTTGTGATGATTTGATGTTTACGTTAAGAGAACCTGATTTCAATCCGCCCATATCAAGTGTTACAAAATCGTATCCAATTTCATTCAGCTTGCAGTGTATCTCGCTGAATATATCTTCATTTAATACATTCTTCATTTCATTGAGTGATATATCAACCTTAGCCAGCTTCAGTTTTTCTTCATTCCCGTTTTGTTGTATTTCAAAATGTCTAACTCTGAATTCATTGAATCCTAATTGCATTAATACTTCTTCTGCTTTCTCTATCATCGAAAGTTTCTCAACAGTAACTTTCTGCCCGTATGGTATACGTGATGAAAGACAAGGTGAAGAGGGCTTATTCCATATTGTTAAGCCAAGCTCTTTTGCTGTTTCCCTTATTTCATTCTTGGAAAATTTCAGGTCAACAAGCGGCGAAGTTATTCCGTGGTTTCTTGAAGCCCTGAACCCCGGTCGGTAATCGGAAAGGTCATCGTGATTTGTGCCATCCAATATTACGTCATATTTCAATTCATTCTTTACACCTTCCAGCTTTGTAAACAATTCATCTTTGCAGAAGAAACACCTGTTTGTCGGATTGTTAATGTACTCAGGATTTTCCATTTCTTCCGTAAATATTATTTTATGCTCTGCTCCAATTTCCGATGCGAGTATATTTGTCTGGTGCTTTTCAGCTGATTTCAATGAGGGTGAATCTCCGGTTACCGCAAGTACATTTTCTTTTCCCAGTGAATCAACTGCTGCTTTTAAAACAAAGTAACTGTCAATACCACCTGAAAATGCAACTATAACCCGTTTATACTTTTTTAAAAAATCTTTTAAATCTTCATATCTATTCATTTTTTTATACTTCAATCTCCTTACTTTCTTCAGTTGTTTCGTATGCCAGGTTGGGTGCAAGCCATCTTTCTATTATTTCAAGAGGCATATTTTTTCTTTTTGCATAATCTTCCACCTGGTCCTTATTGATTTTTCCAACATTAAAATATTTCGATTCGGGATGCGAAAAATACAAACCGCTGACAGATGATGCCGGATACATTGCAAAGTTTTCGGTCAATGTAACATTTGCATTTTTCCCGGGTTCAAGCAATTCGAACAAAATACTTTTTTCAGTATGGTCGGGACATGCAGGATATCCGTGTGCAGGTCTTATTCCGCGGTATTCTTCTTTAATAACCTGTTCACGGCTTAGCTCTTCATCCCTTGAGTATCCCCAGTATTCTCTTCTGACAAGTGCATGCATTGTTTCTGCAAATGCCTCGGCAAGACGGTCTGCTATAGCTTTTGTGAGGATTGAATTATAATCATCATGCTCTTCTTCAAATTTCTTAACTATCTTTTCCATGCCGATACCGGCGGTAACTGTAAAAGCGCCGATATAATCTTTAACTCCTGATTGCTTCGGAGCGATAAAATCAGATAAGCAATAATACGGCTGGTTAATTGTTTTTTTTGCCTGCTGCCGTAACATGTGGAAAACAGTCAATACCTCGTTCCGTTTATCGTTTGTATATAATTCAACATCATCTTCAATACTATTTGCAGGATATAGCCCGATTACTGCTTTTGCTGTCAAAGCTTTATCCCTTATAATATTATCGAGCAAATGATTTGCATCGTCAAATAATTTTTTTGCTTCTTTGCCGTACACGGCATCTTCAAATATTCTCGGGTATTTGCCTTTCATCTCCCATGTCAGGAAGAACGGAGTCCAGTCTATATTTTTCCTTATCTCTTCAAGCGGGTAATCCGTAAAAACTTTTTCTCCTGTAAATGATGGTTTTGGAGGTTCGTATGAATTCCAGTCAAACTTAAATCTTTCCCTGCGGGCTTGTTCTATCGACAAAAATACTTTCTCCTGCTTCCTGTTCTTATGGCTTTCCCTTAAGTTACTGTATTCCTGCCTCACTGAACTGACAAAATTCTCTTTTGTATCCTTATTCAATAAGCTTTGTGCTACGGTCACACTTCTTGAAGCATCAAGCACATGTATTGTTGGGTGACTGTAATTCGGAGCTATTTTGACTGCTGCGTGCATTTTCGATGTTGTTGCACCGCCAATTAATAATGGTATGTCAAATCCTTCACGCTCCATCTCTTTTGCAACATGAACCATTTCATCAAGCGATGGAGTGATAAGCCCGCTTAACCCGATTATATCAACGTTCAAATCTTTGGCAGTTTTCAGTATCTTATCGCTTGGTGTCATTACACCCATATCAATAACTTCATAATTATTGCATCCAAGCACTACACCTACTATATTTTTTCCAATATCGTGTACATCACCTTTTACAGTGGCCAGCAATATTTTCCCCACAGCACGTTTCGCACCATCACCATTCTTTTCTTTTTCTGCTTCAATATATGGTGTAAGAATCGCAACTGATTTCTTCATAACTCTTGCACTTTTCACAACCTGCGGAAGGAACATTTTTCCCGATCCGAAAAGGTCACCTACAACATTCATTCCAGCCATTAACGGACCTTCAATTACATCAAGCGGACGCGGATATTTCTGACGTGCTTCCTCAGTATCGGCTTCTATATAATCAACAATTCCTTTTATTAAAGCATGTTTTAATCTCTCTTCAACAGGCGCATTTCTCCAGGCATCATCTTTTTCAATCTTCTTACCAATGGATTTAACCCTCTCTGCATAATCAAGCAGGCGTTCTGTAGCATCAGGTCTGCGGTTGAATATAACATCTTCAACCAGCTCAAGCAGGTCTTCTGGAATTTCATCATAAACTCCAATCATCCCGGCATTCACGATACCCATATCCATTCCAGCCTTAATTGCGTGATAAAGAAAAGCCGAATGCATTGCTTCCCTTACCATATTATTCCCGCGGAATGAAAATGATAAATTGCTGACTCCCCCGCTTATTTTAGAAAGAGGAAGATTTTCTTTTATCCATTGCACTGCTTTTATATAATCTATCGCATAATTGTTATGCTCTTCAATTCCTGTTGCAATTGTGAGAATATTTGGGTCAAAAATTATATCCTGCGGCAATAGCCCAACATTCTCTGTCAGCAAGTCATAAGCTCTTTTGCAGATTGCAATTCTTCTTTCAAAAGTATCCGCCTGTCCTTTTTCATCAAATGCCATAACAATAACTGCCGCGCCGTATCTTTTTACTTTTTTAGCATGCTCCAGAAATACTTCTTCGCCTTCTTTTAAGCTTATCGAGTTTACAATGCCTTTTCCCTGTATGCATTTTAATCCTGCTTCAATGATAGACCACTTTGATGAATCAAGCATAATAGGCACACGTGAAATATCAGGTTCAGATGCAATAAGCTTTAAAAATTTTGTCATTGCCGCTTCACCATCAAGCATGCCTTCATCCATGTTTATATCGATAATCTGTGCACCGTTTTCAACCTGCTGTTTAGCAACCGATAATGCACCTTCATAGTCGCCGGAAAGTATCATTTTTGAAAACTTTGATGAACCTGTAATATTGGTTCTTTCACCTACATTCACAAAATTTGTTTGCGGAGTAAATGTTAACGGTTCAAGTCCGCTTAATCTCAGGTACGGTTTTACATTTGGGATTTTCCTTGGAGGCATACCTTCTACTGCTTTTGCAATTTTTTCAATATGTGCGGGTGTAGTTCCGCAGCACCCGCCGACAAGATTCAGGAATCCGCTCTTGCCGTATTCTTTCAAAAAATCCGCAGTTTCTTGAGGTAATTCATCATATTCACCAAAAGCATTAGGCAACCCGGCATTGGGATAACAGCTGATATAGCATGAAGCAATCCTTGAAAGCTCTTCAATATATGGACGAAGCTGTTTTGCTCCAAGTGAGCAGTTTAAACCTACACTGAACAAGTCTGCATGGGAAATAGAATTGTAAAATGCTTCTGTTGTTTGCCCTGATAAAGTCCTTCCGCTGGCATCGGTTATTGTTCCTGATACCATAATCGGAACCCTGTTTCCTGTCTCATCAAAAAGTTCATTTATTGCAAATAGTGCCGCCTTGCAATTCAATGTATCAAATACAGTTTCAATTAATAATAAATCAACTCCGCCATCAAGCAATCCTCTTGCTTGTTCTCTATATGCATCTTTTACCTGGTCAAACGTTACGGCACGGTAACCGGGGTCATTTACGTCAGGTGAAAGTGAAAGCGTTTTATTTAACGGACCGATTGCACCTGCTACGAATCTTATTTTTTCAGGATTCATAGTGGTGAATTTGTCTGCGGCTTTTCTTGCAGTCTTTGCAGCAGCTAAGTTAATATCATAGATATGTGCTTCTGTTCCATAATCGGATTGTGAAAAGTAATTGGCATTGAAAGTATTTGTACCAATAATATCAGAGCCGGCTTTTAAATATTCTTCAAAGATATCCTCAAGAACCCACGGCTGAGTAATATTCAAAATATCATGATTTCCCTTCAGGTCATTACCGTGATTCTTAAACATATTACCCCTGTACTGCTCCTCAGTAAGCATCCGCTTCTGGATCATAGTACCGCGTGGTCCGTCAAGCAGAACTATTCTTTTATTTAACTGTTCTATTAATTTTGATATCATTCTTAAAACCATTCCCGCGAAAGCGGGAATCCCTTTGATAGAATATTATTTTAAAATTTCCCGAACACACCCCGTCTTCTACAATAGCTTACGCTATTGTAGAATCCACCCCTCTCAAGAGGGGAATCTTTATCTTTATAGTTCCATTAACTCTCAGAACTCTCTGAACTCTTACTTGTTTTTCACTAAAACCGGGGTCTTTGCGTACCTTGTTACCAAAGCATAAATACCGAACATTACTGTAACATAGAACAAATCGCCTGCAAGTGAGTTCCTGTAAAAAGGAATTGCCATTGTATAGCACAGAACAAGCCCATCAAATGTCAAAGCATACATTGTTCCGGTCATCCATACTCCGAAATTAGATATAATGAAAAATATAATTGATGCTGCGGCGGTTGTTCCGAAAAGATAAGCTAGCTTCTTTCCGCCTTTTGAATTTTCCATTCTGCCTTTTAGCCAGTATCCGACTAATACTATTACAGCAAATGCTCCGTATACCCATTCCATACCGGCATAAAAACCGAGAAACAAATTACTTATTAACATAGCTGCAAGCGGTACAATAAATGCCAGCTTCTTGTTGTTTAAATGCACTGCTGAAAACAAAGCTATAGCAGCAACCGGTGCGAAATTTGCCGGGTGCGGCATGAGCCGTGAAAATGCCGCGAACAATATTAGTAAAATAGCGGAAACCAGGTTTATCATTTTATTTCTCCTTTAGATAGAATTAATATTTAATTCCAATTTGAATTTTATAATTTCTCAGAGGCATTGGGTAACCCGCAATTACCTCGTATTTTTCATTTACGATATTATTGACTGCAAATTTAAGTGAAACATCTGTTTTAAAAAAAGCCATTATTATACCTGCGTTTACATCAATTAACTCATAAAAAGGTACAAACCTTGAATTATTAAAATCGGTATACCTTTTACCGGTAAAAGTATAAAAACCCTGTAAAGTTACTAATTTAACTATTTTGCTCTTAGGTAAATAGCTAAATCCCAGTGATGATTTGAAAAACTCCTGGGGTATATATATTAACTGCTTATTATATGCAGGGTCACCTGGAAAATCGCTGTTCTTCTTTATTGCCGTACCATAATTATAATTCACTGATGCTGAAATACTTGTTCTTTCCAAAATATCGAATGTACTTTTTAAACTTGCATCTATACCTTCCGATTTTACCCTGTCAATATTTATTGGTCTCCATAAATTATCTTTACCGGGTTTCCAGATTATCCTGTCTTTTGTATCAATATAAAAATAAGAAAACTCAACTTCATCGTTTCCCAATAAATCAAAGCTGTAATATAATCCTGCATCAAAGCTGATAGAACGTTCCGGAAGAAGATTTTTATTGCCAAGCGTAAGCCAGTATAATTCGTTAAAATTCGGTGCACGGAAATTATTCCCTATTGATGATTTTAATGTTAAATTCATCCATCCAAACGGCTGCACATTCAATCCGAGCTTTCCTGTTATAACATTTTTCTGTGAAATGTTAGAATAGTAATCATAACGCACAGAAGGGTATAAAGTAATGGGGGCAAAAAACCACCCATCCTTATTAAATTCAAATTTTCCTGCAGCAAATAACGCTGCCTGGAACAATTTTCCTTCTTCGGTTTCATTACTTCTTATTTGGTTATGGCTTATTTCATACCCTGTATTAATTTCATATCCCTTTTCTCCTGCATATGACAATGAGGAAGAATGGATATATGAATTTAATTTATAAAAGCTGTTGAGCTTTGCCGACAGGTTAAATGTTGATGTATCATAATAGCTCATTAATGAATATTTATAGCTTATGTTGGATTTTAAATTTAAAAAGCTGTTAAATATTCTGCTATATGATGCTGATGAAATAACATCCCTGTCAATTCTTCTTGCAGGTGAAGATGTACTGCCAAGCTCTGCACCCGGCAGCCCTCTCTCAAAAAAATTATATATAGTAAAAACATTAATGGAAGATTTTAAATCAGGTTTTAAATCAAAATCCAGGTTTAAAGAAGAAGTCTTATAATCTGCATTCTTCCTTTGCTTCACCACATCCGAAAATCCGTCAAAGAAATAATAATCATATTCATTTGGTGCGGCTTCGTTTGTGAAAGATAATTTATACTTAAACCACTTATTGATATTTTGTGAACCCTTAATATAAAACTTTTTCAATCCGAACGAACCGAGCTCTGTTTTAAGCTCTGCACTGAAACGTTTATTATTATTCTCTTTAGTAATAATATTAATTACTCCGCCAATTGCCTCACTTCCATACAAAGCAGATGAACCGCCTTTGGATACTTCTATACGGGATATATCATCCAGCGGAAGCAAGCTGAAATCGAACTGCGAATGCTGATTATTATTTAATTTCACTCCATCCAGAAGCACTACTGTCTGCTCACTCTGCGTTGAATTGAGTGATATGGTTTTTAAACCTGAATTTGAACCATAATCTTTAATGAACACAGCATCTGAAAAGCTTAGTGCATCCGATAACCTGCTGCCGTTCAGCTTAGCAATAAAATCCTCATTCAATAATTGTATCTTATTCGGTGAATATTTAACGGACATATGAATTCTATTGGCAGTAACAAGTATTTCATTTGTCGCAATACTATCCTTACTGCCGTTCATTCCCTGTGCCAGTAAAATACCGCCGCCAAACAGGATGAAAAATAATATTTGTAATAATTTAAATAACATTAATTCAATTCAACATCAGGTCACAATACCAGAAGCCCGTATCGAAAGAAAGTGAGCTTTGCCCGTTTGTAGGGTCAGTGTAATGCCTGTAAGTAATTTCACCTAATTTATAATTAACCGGCTTTTGAAATATTGGTCCTGCAAATACAAATGAATGATATTCTCCGTTTTCACCGCAAGGATCAACATTTGCCGGCAGATCATTGAGAAAACTTTCGTCAATTATTCTTCCGGCAAAGCTTTTATCAAGATATTTTTCATTTACACAAACTACAACTGCTTTGAATCCAAGGTCAATAAATTCTTTAACAAGACTCTTTGTAGATTTCTTCCATAACGGAAAATATGCGCTTATCTTAAGCTTAGCTAATTGTTCTTCCCTGTATTTCCTCAGGTCTTCCAAAAAGATATCTCCAAAGATAGATGTATAAATAAATTGTTTCCTGAAATTATCCATTGTTTTGAACATAACATTGTTATAAGTCTCAATATCCGATACTTCAGGGAGCATTATTTTTGTCAGCGGTATTCCGATAGCTTTTGCCTGTGCTTCAAGCAGTTCGGTTCTCACACCATGCATAGATACCCTGTTAAATTCATCATTAATTGTTGTTAACAATGAACACACATCATATCTTTTATCTTTTAACACTTTATATAAAGATAAGCTTGAATCTTTCCCGCCGCTCCAGTTTAATACCGCTTTATATTTTATCATTAGTTTATTTCCGTTATTTACTCATCCTATGACTTCATTAATAAAAAATTTATAAGCTTTAAAGCTTTCTTTATTTATATAATATAGTCATAGGATGAGTACTTTTCTCCAATAAAAAAACTCCCGTTATTTTACATCTCCAATAGCAATGGAAAAAAATACGGGAGTTTTATAAACTCATTATTTCTTTATAATCTTTGCCCTCGAAGATTCATAGAAAGTTATGTTTCAGGCAGGTCTCCTGACTTAAGAGCATTTCCCGGACGCCTTCCCATGACGTTGTGGCGCCGCAGTGGCAATTTGACCGGTTTTCTCTTTTACAGTTGCGGGGACAGCTCCGGGTTTGCACCGGATTCCCTAAACCAAAAACATATATTTATAAGAACTATTGTAATATAATCTTTATTCTAAGTAATTTCAATCTATCTATTTTTTACAATTTGCTGCAAGATAATCAAATATCAGTTTATATTCATCTTTGCTCAGGTCTGCTTTGACCTTCATTTCTTCAAGATTTTCCTTCCATACATTCAGCTTAAATTCTTTTGGTTTGTAAAGTGTATGGCATGTGCTGCATTTCTTTTTATACAGCTGCTTTCCTTCCTGCAATCTTGCAATTATCAATGAGGAGTCACTTTCAACAGCCGGTGCAGTTGAATCACTTAAAGCATTATTGCCGTAATAAAAATTAGATTCTGTAAATGTAACTTTTATAAACAAAATTAGAATCAAAGATACACAAATTAATAAGAGTTTATTCAGCATAATTATTATAAATGAAATGCCACTAATAATCTTGTTTCGAATTTTTCAAACTCAGTCAGATTTAGTGATTTACCTTCAGGCTTTCCTTTTAACCCTGCAACCTGAGGCAGCACAGTCAAAGCCATCCACCATGATGGTTGAGAGACTGAGATGACAGGTCCTGCAAAAAAAGCAGAATGTTCAATTTTACCTTCATCATTCATTACATTTACCTGCCTTGTTTCAAATCCAGCAGAAAATACAGGAGAAAAAGCATAACTTAGGCCAAATACACCTTCAAGCTTCATTTCAAGTTCGGATTTTCCGGGTGTTAATGCCCATTCCGGCTCAAATACAAGATTCAATGCCAATGTTGTTTTTTTAATCCTTTTATCAAAAATTAATTTTGTTTCAAGCTCAATTTCATCTGTGTTAAATCCGGCTTCACCATATAATGCAAATCCTAACGCATCTCTTGAAGGACTTGATACCTGGTATTTAAATTCCGTTGAGAATCCCTGGAATCTGAACTGTGTGGTGTTTATACCGGTATTATTATCTCTTGTAACATTTCTGAAATTAAGATAAAAAGCTGCCTGCAGCTTATTGCTTATACCAACCTCAAATTCAACTCTGTGGTCTAACCTCGCGTAAAAACCCTCATCTTTTCCTAAACGCGGTGTAGTCCATATTTCTATTTCTTTAGAACCCTTGCCAAGCACAGAACTTTCATAAATGTATGAAAATTTTCTTTCATTGGCTGATATTTGAGATGGAAGCATAAATAAAGTTAAAAGAAGAACTGAGACAGAAAATTTAACAAAATTGAACATGTTTTCCCTTTCAATAATTAATAATATAATACACAAAATTAAAATTTAAATTACGACCAAACAAGTCCGATTTTCATGATGTACGTAAATACTGTAAAATATAACTTTTAATAGTCATTTATTTATTTATTTACATTAAAAAAGTTTTTAATCAATTTACGGAATATATTGTGTAATTTTCTGAAAAAAGCATAAAACCGTTATCTTTGGCATATTCACATTCAGATAGATTGGTATTACCGAACCGCAGGGTACTTTTATTTAAAAGAATGCTGGCAGCGGGGCTTATTTTATTTGAACTTACTGTACTGGTTATTATGGAAAGTTATAAATATTATAATAACTTTTCTGCAAGTGGTTTTTTCTCAAGACAATTCTTAAAAGACCTTTCTTCCAATTTCAATATTTTTTATACAGGTAATTTATTCTGGCTTATTCTGTTTTTATTGTCTGCTGCGGCTTTAATAAATATTTTTATCTATATTGGAAAAGTCAACGAATCTGCACTCAGAATTTTATTTTTATTTTCTTTAATTTTGACTGCTTTGCTGACTTTTGCGCTGTATATTCCAAGCTCTGATGCAATAGACAGCTACACGGTTAAATTTATTCAGCTTAACGCTAAAGGGACAAAAATAGTTTTATTATCTTTGTTTGCAGTAGCTGAGCTTTTTTTGACTATTTCTTTATGCGTATTATCGTTCTCTGCTCTGAAAAAATATTACTTTTTCAGGAGTATATGGTTAACAATTTTTGTTGTTGTAATAACCGTTGGAGCAATATTTGCATCTGTATATTATTACAGTGATGATCTTGATAAGATAACTAATAGCAAACAACAGCTTGATGCAGGAGTTGTATTAGGAGCAGCGGTATGGGGAGGTAACAGGCCATCCCCTGTGCTAAGGGAAAGAATAAACAAAAGTGCGGAATTATATAATTCAGGATTAATAAAAAGTATAGTGTTAACCGGGGGCGGAGCCCCGGGTGAAATGACTGAAGCGGAAGTTTCTAAGAACGAACTTCTGAAAAAAGGGGTTAATGAATCGAATATATTCGTCGAAAACAAATCAAATTCGACGCTTGAGCAGATGATATATATTAACAGAAATTTTTACATAAAGAATAATTGGAAAGAAATCGCTATTATTACAGATAATTTTCATTTATTCAGGTCTAAACAGATATGTAATTTTTTCGGAATGAGTGTTAAAACAGTAGCTTCAGATACACCGTTATCAACAGAATCAACTTTTTATTATAGTTTAAAAGAGAGTTTTGCAATTGTCCTTTTCTGGTTATTCGGAATAGGGTAAAATCTAAAAAAATAATGTCAATTACCAGAAGACAAATAAGAGAAAGAGTACTGCAAGTCCTTTACGCACATGAGCTGTCAAAGGACCCTATCGAAAAGATCAAAGTTGATCTTCTTTCGGATATTGCCGATAAAGACAGTAAGTATTTTGCCGATAAGCTTATCCATCATGTTGTTGAGAACAGGATACATTTTGATACCCTTATAAAAACAACGGTTGATAACTGGGATATAGAAAGAATAGCTTTAATAGATTTCATAATTATTAAAATGTGTTTATGTGAATTTTTCTATTTTGAAGAAATTCCTCCCAAGGTTTCAATTAACGAAGCAATTGACCTGGCAAAAGATTACAGCACAAAAAATTCGGGTAAATTCGTAAACGGAATACTTGATTCATTATTAATGAAGCTAAAAGATAGTAATGAGATTCAGAAAACCGGGAAAGGCTTAATTTCCCACTCAACAAAATCCGATAACGAAGAATAATTTTTTCATAAAGTTAACCAAATGACAGTATCTTCCGCGGACAGAAAATGGTTCACCGGGAAAGTATTTCTGTGGACATTATTTGATTTTGCAAATTCATCATATGCAGTTATTGTTGTTGCTTTTGTTTATGCTGTTTACTTTAAAAAAGTAGTTGCACTGAATTTACCGGTAGCTGATTTCTACTGGTCTTCATCTATTAATATTTCAATGATAATTGTTGCATTATTAGCCCCGGTGCTCGGAGCGGCAGCAGATCATTACGGAAATAAAAAACTTTTTCTTATCTTTTTTACATTTCTCGCTATAATTACAACGGCTTTTTTGTTTTTTGTCAGGGAGGGAATGATATTATGGGGTATGCTCCTGTTTATTTTATCCAATATTGGCTTTCAGGCAGGCCTGGGATTTTATGATGCATTCATTAAAGAAATAACCGAACCGGAAAATTATAATAAAGTATCTTCTGCCGGTTATGCAGTCGGATATATTGGTTCGTTAGCAGCACTTGCCGTGGTTCTTGTATTGCAGGATAATCCGCCTTTAATGTTTGCTGCATGTGCAGGTCTTTACCTCATATTCTCTTTACCTATGTTTATCTTTATCAAAGAAAGAAGCACACACGCGAAAGGAACTGGAAATATATCTTCATTCTTAAGCATCGGTATAAAGAGAACGGCCGATACAATTAAACATGTAAAGAATTATTCAAATCTTAGAAAATTTTTACTATCCTATTTTTTATATATTGATGGAGTAAATACTATAATATTCTTCTCAGGCATTTATGCACAGACTACTCTTGGCTTTTCAATGTCAGAACTAGTCATTTTTTTTGTTATTGTTCAGGTAACGGCACTGTTAGGTTCTTTTATATTCGGCTACATAGCAGATAAAAGAGGCACAAAAAAGACTATCAGCTTAATAATAATTTTATGGACAATCCTTACGCTTGCTGTATATTTAGTTACCGATAAAGTTACTTTTATGATTATTGGATTTTTCGCGGGATTCCTGCTTGGCTCTTCACAGGCTTTATCCAGAAGCTTCATGTCAACTCTTGTTCCTGACGAAAAAAAGACCGAGTTCTTTGGTTTTTACGGATTGTTCGAAAAAACCTCTACGATTCTCGGTCCTTTTACTTTCGGTATTATATCATGGCTGACAGGCGATCAACGCCTTGCAGCTTTAGCACTTTCTGTATTTTTTATATCCGGATATCTTCTGCTTAAAAATGTAACTGATCCTATGAATGTTAAATTAACCCGGATAAATTAATTATTTCCTTCCTATGTGGAATGAAATACCAAGTCCAAACTCGAAATATTGTATTGTTCTGCTTTTAGTCAACGAACTATGAATTGATGGATCACTCTTATCTAATAGTTCCATCTTGTTCTCTTCAGAAATTCTATGAGAATTTATTCCCAAAAGGTTTGCAAATTTATATTTAGCATTGAAATTAAAACCAATAAGCTTATGAACTCTGAAAGTTATTCCTGAGTTAAAGCCAAATCCAAAACGTGCAGCTTGTTTTATAGTAAATGTAACTTCACCCTTTGGTGAATTTGGCGGTGTTATATTGGGAGTCTGTCTGTATGTTCCAAAAATTATATTCAAATTACCTTCAAATCCCAGAAATGGAGTCCATCTTGTTTTATTTACGAAATCGTATCCAAAACCTAATCCTGCATTAAAGATATGCATATATATCTTCGAAGTTCCGGGTGCTGTCTCAAATTTCTGATTATTAGCTAAAGGATATGCCGTGGATATTGTATTAGGACCTATATATGCGGTGCTGTTATCATTCCCTAAAAACAGTGAATAACCTATTGTTCCATAAGGACGTATAGTGCCTTTTTTATTAGCTGCAAGCTTTACATTTATCTGACCTCCAAACCCTGTTTTTACACCATATGTGCTGAAATCAAAAAAATCTTTTACCTGGCCGTACATACTGGGCAGAGGCTGTGAATAATTAAAAAGCAGCTCAACAGTAATTACTGATGGCTTGAATTTTTTTGATGTAAATTTAATCTGTGAATCTGCACTGTTTGTTATAAAAAATAATGCAATGATTAGAATTGTAAAGAAATGAAATTTTGTATTATTTAATTTCATATGCTTTTAGATTAAGTTATTTAATTATTTTAGCGTAAATTAAGAAATTATTTCTTTATAATATATAGCTAATTCAAATTTTATTTAAAAAAATATTACTTTGTAATTAATTTAAAAATTGAAATAATTCTGTCAATTACGTGAAATTGTACTTTTTTGCAGTTCCTGTTTCCAATAACTCAGCAGATTCCACAATCAGTAAATTCTCTTATTTTTTTGATTTTCCCATTAAAAAACTTACACCTAAATAAAATTCCATAAAGCCTATACTCCTGTTTGCGTTTAAATTCGTATTCAATTGTGTATCAGCTGCATCCAGCAAGTTCAATTTATTTACTTCATGCATTATATCTGATTTTTTTCCAATAAGATTAGCAATTTGAAACTTTGTTCCAAAGTTTAACCCAAAGCTTTTTGTTAACCTTACATCGGCACCTAAACCGGCTGTCATACCTACTCTTACATCTGGCTTAATTGTGAAAGGTATCTCAAGCCCCGATGATGAAGGAACTTTTGAGACAATTGGGGTTTGACGGTACATACCTGTAATAATACTTACAGTAAATCCCACTCCGATAAATGGAATAAAAGTTCGCTTTTTATTTGTTTCAACAAAAGCATATTCAAAGCCTACACCAATATAAGGCATGCGGAAAATAAGTGAAGATTTTCCGGCTGTACTGTCATATAGAGATGAGCCTTTCAGCGGGTAGATTGTAGTTATTGTATTTGAATCTATATAAGCCAGTTTTTCATCACTTGACTGTAATTGTGAATACCCAAGCGATAAATATGGACGGTATTGTGCTTTATCGCCAATACCGAATTTAAAGTTGAACTGACTTCCCCAACCCACACTTGTTCCATATGTTTTGAATGCAAAGAAATCACTGACATTACCCCCGGCGTCCATGATCGGTAAATCATATGAACCGGATATTTCAATTATAAATGTTGGTGATTTGGCTTTCGTACCATAAACTACCTGTGAATTAACCGGTGAATCATAAATAAGAAATGAAAATACAAGAAGTGTTACTAATAGAATACATGACTTCATAGGACCCCCTATTTTTTTAAGTTATCCTGTATTCCCTACTAATTCAAATTAACAAAAAATAATTTTAAATACTATTTTTATATATACTTTAAAACAGGTATTTTTAAAAATTGATTAATTGGATTTTCAATTGTGACAATAGACAAAACAAAAAACAACCCCGTACTTTCGTACGGGGTGTATCTAACTAAATCACAACTAAAATAAGGGTCCTTACTTAACAAGTATCATCTTCTTTGTTTGTGTCCATTCAACACTCTTTGTATTATTAACAGTAATTTTATAAAAATAAACACCGCTTGGTATATTTGATGCATTAAAGCTCAATTTATATATTCCTGCCTGATATATTTCATTTACAAGTATACTTATTTCTTTTCCAACAGCATCATAAACCTTCAATGTAACAAACCCTGAAACAGGCAGTGAAAAATTAATACCGGTAGAAGGATTGAACGGGTTTGGATAGTTCTGTGACAATTCAAATCTACCCGGTACTTCTTCTGATATTTGCTGAACTCCAATCGGTGTTGGTGTATATTGTTGTGGATTAAAATTAGCCCAATCTGCAGTCCAGTTTGTTTGACCAAATGCTCCAACAAATGTAGTGTTTTCAAATCCTGCTAATAGCGGATCATTGAAGCTTGCACCTGTTAATGCAGGAGAACCGGAATTTGGAACCCAGTTATTTACATTATTTGCAGGAGGAGCAGGAAGTGGATATATACCAAATGGGTTGCTCAGCATTACATCGCTGTTGTTTGCATATACTCTGTTGGAAAATGATGCAGTCTGTAGCCATGCAGTTCCATTAGTAAATCCTGAAGAGCCAATACCACCTGCTGTATCTGCTAAAGCAGTGGTGAAGCCGGCAAAAATATTATTTCTTAAGCGGATAGTATCACCATTGCATGCATTGCCTACACCTGGTCCATCAAATCTTACACCTTTTGGATAAGCCATCATTATTGTATTAAAAATTGATGCTAGCATATTTCTTCTTAAATGTGCACCTCTGAGGAAATCCGGGTTTCCGTAAACATTTGGTCCTATTGCTGTTATATTTGAAAATATTGTTCTGGTTCTTGGTGAATTGTAATTAGATGGGTTGTTCGAATTGTTATCTATTTCAAATAAATGAGAATCGCTAACATCATATTTAGCAGAATCCCTGACCACTAATGCAAACTGAATTTTTCCCCTGTGCCCGTTATCGCAATCCAGGTCATCATCAACCGTACCGAGCGCTATAAGATATTTGCAATTCACAGTACCACCAAAAAACTCAAAAGCATCATCACCGCTGTAGCTTACCTGAACATACTCAATAACAGTTCTGCTGCCAACTCCGCCCATAGTTAAACCGTTTATTTCATTACCGGCTACAGTTGTTAAGTTGACACCGGGGAATTCAATTTTTACATATCTCATAACACCGGAACTGTCATCCTGAACAACGGGCTGTCCGCCGTAATATGTATCCTGTCCGGCAGGCATACCCTCAATTTTTGCAGAATCAAGACCTGTTGCTGTATTAATACCTGACCTGCCTAGTATTATTATACCGCCCCAATCACCGGGATTTCTTTGACCTGCCGGAAACCTGCTTGTGAAAGTAATTGGCTTGTCAACTGTTCCATCAGCATATATCTTCCCGCCTCTTTCAACAATAAGAGTCCCTGTTGTTGATTTATCACCAAGTATAAGTGCACCCGGATATATTACAAGTACACCGCCGCTCTTTACCCTGGTAAAACCTTTTAATATGTAAGTCGTATTTGCATTAAGTGTAACTGTACCTGTTATGTTTGACCCATTTAATGTTGTTGAATCAACTTGTGCAAATACAAATTGTGGTACTACAGAAAATATTAACATAAAAAATAGAAATATTGGTTTCTTCATTTTTCTCCTATTATCTTTTTTATTAAAAAATTTATTATAAATGCTTTTTATTAATTTGTTAAAACTTATATGATGCGGTTAAAGAAAAATTAGTTCCTGATTTAATTTTTCTGATTATTTTTAATTCATCACCTATCTTTTGCTCAAATACTTTGTCTTTATTCAAGATATCTTTTGCAGTAAACTTTAATTCAAAATATTTGAACAATTTCTGGCTAATGCTGAAGTCAACAAGGTCGTTGCCAATTTCTTCAATATCGTTGTAGCCGTTTCTTCCAACTTCTGAAACCCGCTTGCCGAATTTATTATAGACTACGTTAACACTTGTTCCAAGAATATAATTGTCATAATACAAAGCTAGATTTATTGTATAAGGTGACTGACCCTGCATTCTCCTTGTATTTTCTGTAACTCCAGACTGTAATCCATCAAGATTTATTTTTGAATCTACTATTGAGAGATTTCCATTGAATGAAATATCTTTTAAATATTTGGTTATGAAACCCAGGTTTTTCCTTACTTCAAGCTCTATTCCATAGTTCTTTGCACCATTTTTGGCATTTTCAAAAGTTATTTCAGGATTATTTGCTCCTGGTGAATAAACCTGTTCAATAGGTGCATCGAAATTTTTGTAGAATAAGCTAAGTGATAATATTTCTCCCGGTGCTGAGAAGTATTCATATCTCAGATCATAATTTTGAACAAGACTGCGTTCTAAGTCAGGATTCCCTGATATTTTTATTCCCGTATTGAAATCAACATATCCGTAAGGTGATATCTCTCTTAATTCAGGACGTGAGATTGTTTGAGAAAATGAACCCCGAATGTTCATCATTTCATTTATGCTGTATGTCAGGTTTATGGAAGGAAGTATATCGTTGTTCATCAGGTCAGCATTTATCGGCTCAAGTATTCTTCCGTATGTGTTTACTTTCTGCATGTTATATTCATATCTTAATCCTGCGTTTATTCTTAATTTTTTAACAGGAATATCAAACAATAAATATCCTGAATAATTTTCTTCACTTGCCCTGTAGTTGTCTTCCTCACGTGTTGTTTCTTCGTATTCTATTTTATTTGTATCAATATTTATTGAATTAAAGATAGTATCAATACCCTGGAAAGCAATAACGTAAGAGCCAAGGTTTTTAGGTGCAAAATCTCTCGCCTCAAATGTTCTCGATGTAGTTGATGCAAATATTCCAATTTTTACTTTAGATTGTGATTCACCATCAAGCTTAAAAAATGGAAGAGAAAAATCTATTGCACCATTCCTGTTAATATCTTTTAGGTATGAAAAAAACCTGTCACCTGCTTCTGAATTGGCAATTGATGATAACCTTGCTGTATATTCTGCACCGCTGAATCTTTCCCGCTGGTATGTCATATTTTTTCTATCCGGTTCATTTCTTCTTGACTCCGAATAAGAACCGTACCAAGTTAAGTTCAGTTTTCCTAATGACGAAAAATAATGTTCACCTGATAATTGTGTTGAAATCATGCTTCTTTCTGTAAACTTAGTCTGGTATAACCTGAAATCATTTTCCTCCGAAGGAAGTATTTTAAAGCCATCTAAAAATGATGTCTCATCTTCCGAGCTGATTGAGTATGTATTCTTTATACCTATTTTGTTAAACTCACCAATTTTATAAACCATATTCAGTAGCCCGCCGCTTAAAACCGAATACTCCGATTTCTTTCCATTAAATTCTTCCAGTGATGAAAAATCAGTGTTATATTGATGTCTCTCTATTTCGTCGTTTGAAAATGAGTTCTTGTATGAATATGCAAAAATTATTCCCAGGGGATTTTTGAAAAGATTAAACTTGTTTCCCACAGAAAGCTGGAAACCTGAATTATAGGGAGCCGAAATATTGTATTGTCCCCAATTGTTTCTGAATGCTCTGCCGAATGATTTTAACTCCTGGCTGCTAAAGTTAGAATTTGTCATTCTTTGCTGCGGAAAAACGGATGGCATAGACCTCAAGCCATCATCGAGCCCCGAATTGAAAAAAAGAATTTTAGATTGTCCTGCATTATATGTCAGAAAATCCTTCCCTGACGTATTGGTATTATAGCCGCCTGTGATACTGTAGCTAAATGTAAATGCCTCAGGAAAATCTTTAGTACTTAATTGGAGCAATCCGCCTGAAAAACTTCCCGGCTGGTCCGGTGTATATGATTTTGATATGATTATATTATCCAATAAATTTGAGGGAAAGAGGTCGAACGAAAAAGCTTTTTTATCCGGCTCGGTACTGGGAATTAACGCACCGTTTAAAGTAGTTAAGCTGTACCTGTCCGAGGTTCCCCTTACATAAACAAATTTGTCATTCACTATTGATACACCGATAACCCTTTTTAACAAGTCAGATGCTGCTGCATCAGGTGCTCTTTTGAATTGCTGTTCGCTGATACCATCGATTATATTTTCGGATTTCTGCTGCTTCAGCAGCATCCCCGCTTCATTATTTTTAGACCTAACCGACTCAACACTGATTGTATCTATTGAAGTGTTTTCCGGCTCAAGTATAATTTCAATGTTCAATACCTCACCGGCTCTTAACTCAACATTCATTTTCTTCTGTACATATCCAATGTATGAAAACTTCAGGTCATAATTACCCGCTTTTAAATTATCAATCTCAAACTTTCCATCAAGGTCGGTCGCAGTGCCATGGTTTAAATTTTCTAATTTCACAACTGCTTCAGGCAAAACGCTTCCATTTGAAGCATCATAAATCTTTCCAACTATTTTACCTGCATTGTCATCAGAGTAAACATTAAACATAGAGAAGAAGATTGTTAAATAGAAAATTAGTTTAATTGCTTTCATAATTGTATGTTTTTAGTTTTCTTTAGTTAAATTCATAATCATTTAGATATGCAAATATTGCATTTGAATGTTAACTACATATAAAAAGTACATTCGGAATTGATTAAGAAGAATTATTGATAAGAGACGTTATTGAAACGATTTAACAAAAACTTAACATTCTACCTCATATTTGAAGTGAAAGATTGAACTTTATGTTATATCTTAGTAATACTACAATCAAATAAAACAACTATGACACCTCAAACGCTTTCGAAGAGAATTAGAACATTCTGTGAAGACAATTACAACTGTAAGCTGGTTGAAAAATACCAGCGGTACTTCAGAGAAGGTTATGATGCCTTTGGTATTTCACAGGATCTTTTTACAAGACAAAAAAATGAATGGCTTATATTATATAAAAGTGAATTTGGAATGGAGGGCTTCATAGAGCTGGGAAGAAAGCTTATCAGTACAGGAAAGTATGAAGAAGCATCTTTTGCTATTTCTTTTATGGAAGCATTTAGGGATGACTTTAAAAAGGATACATTTCAGGAACTTGGCTGCTGGCTGGAAAATGGTATTTGTAATTGGGCGCATACGGACATATTATCAGGGCTATTGACATATTTCTTTGAAACAGATATTGTTACACTCAACGCAATGCACAAATGGAGATTCTCGGAATCTAAATGGAAACGAAGAGTTGTACCTGTAACAATGATTCCTTTACTTAAAACTGAGAAAAATTATATTTCCTTGTTTGAATTTATTGACCAATTGATGATGGACCCTGAGCGTGTAGTTCAGCAGGGCCTGGGCTGGTTCTTAAGGGAAGCATGGAAAAAGCAGCCGGCACCAACAGAAAAATTCCTGAAAAAATGGAAAGACGATTCACCCAGGTTGATATTCCAATATGCTACTGAAAGAATGAACAAAGAAGCAAAAGAAAAATTCAGGAAAGAAAAGTAAGTAAGAGTGTATAGAGTGTATAGAGTGTATGGAGTGTATGGAGTGTATGGAGTGTATGGAGTGTATGGAGTGTATGGAGTGTTCGGAGTGCAGTAACCGCTTGCTCCTCCCGAGTACTCCTGACTGCTTCAGCAGGCGGGATGGTGGGTGTCACTGCATCGATTAGGGTCATTAAGAAATAAAAAAAGGACCGGTCTTTTCAAACCGGCCCTAATTGGGAAGGGAGATTACTACAAAATTGAACTTAGATCTGTATCTTTATACTTGTCATCCCTGATATATTCCAGGACTATTTTAAACTCTTTTGCTCCAAAATAACCCGGAAGATTTTTCATTTTATACTTATCGTAATTATACTCAATTATATCTCCATCAGGTGATAAAAACACTGTAGTTGGGTAACCCGATGCCTCAAATTTTACTGCCAGCTCTTCACCTGTATAGCTTTTACCCTGGTAATGTATCTTATTTAAGCTTTCTGCATCAAGCTTAACCATAACAAAATTATCATCTATTATCTGTTTAATTTCATTGTTGCCGTACGCATCTTTATCCATTTTAACACACCATCCGCACCAATCGGTATAAATATCTACAATGACTTTTTTATTTTTCTCTTTAGCAAGTTTAAGAGCATCCTCAAAATTACCGGTTTGTGCATAAATATTACCGGATACAAAGAAAACAATCATTAGGGCAAATAATAACTGAACTGGCTTAAGTGAAATTTTCATTTATTTTTATGAAGGGTTATTTAAATAGCATAACAGCAAAAAATTCCTGCTAAGTTCCATTTTTAATTTGTCGCACTAATAAGTTTCATAACTTTAGAATAAACAACATCAGGCTCAAGTTCAGCCATACATTTATGTTCATTCGGGCAATCTGCAATTTTTGTCAGGTCACAGCCAAGGCAGTTTAAATTTTCATTTTCTATTATTGCAGAATTAGAAGTAACAGGTCCCTGTAAACGGGATTTTGTGGGTCCGAATATTGCGGCAGTGTTTACACCCATTGCACAGGCAATATGCATAGGTCCTGTATCGTTTGTTATGAATATCCTGCATTTTTCAAGAAGAGCAGCCATATTTTTTAAGCCAATTTCAGGTATAAGGTAAATATTTTCTTCACAAGCCATATGTTTAATATCTTCAGCAGTTTGCTTTTCCTGTTCAAATCCCCAGAATAACAATATCTTATACTGTTTCTTAAGCTCTTTTATCAGCTCAGCAAATTTTTCTTTATACCATACTTTTGTTGCCCATGTACCTGCAGGATTTATACCAATCACCTCTTCCCGTTTTAAACCGTTTTCATTAAAAAATTTGTCTGCAAATTCTTCATGAATAATATTTGTGTAAAAACGGGGTTTGTTTGTAATTACTTCAAACCCGATTGCTCTTAATGCATCAAGGTTAAATTCTATATTATGTACTTCACTGCTTCTCGGAGTGATGACAACATTATAAGCATATGACCTAAACCTGAATTTAAAACCAATCCTGTATTTAGCCCTGCTCCTGAACGTAATTAAAGCAGTCCTCGGATTACAGAAAAGGTCTATCACCATATCATACTTTTGATTCCTGATATTTTTCAAAAGCCACTTACTGCTGTCTGTAGAAAGGTCATATGTTAACACACGATTCAAAAACGGATTACCGGTAATTACATCGCGGCAGTATTTTTGTGTCAGGAAATTTATCTCTGCACCCGGAAGATTATGACGAAGATTCTCGATTACGGGAGTTGAAAGCAGTACATCTCCAATAGCACTAGGCTTGATAATTAATACTTTTTTTATTTTATCTTTATCTATATTCAAACATGCTCCAAAATAATGAAGTTGTTTTCTTTTGGTTCAACACCAATTTCTTTGTTAATCCCGGCATAATATTCTTTTTCTTCAAATTCACAAAGGTCATATAACGGACACTTATTGCACAATGGGTTTTTTGCCCTGCAAATTTTTCTTCCAAATCTTATTAGTAAAGTATGAAGTGCCAGCTTGTTTCCTTCGGGTACTATATCTTTTAATTGCTCAAAAGTTTTTTCAGGTGTCTTTGAATGTGCCAGGCTCAGACGGTTTGATACACGGTGAACATGCGTGTCAACCGGGAAAACATCTCTTGCCAACGAGAATACCAATACACATGATACGGTCTTTACGCCCACACCATTATATTTTGTAAGCTCTTCATATATCTCATCGTTGCCCATTTTCTTAATATGATTTAAGCTTAGCTTACCGTGTTCTTTTTTTAATTCCTTAAGCATTCTCTGAATATTTCTTGCCTTTGGATTTGCCAATCCGCATACTTTAATTGCATCCCTTACCTTTGTATAGGGAGCTTCCATAACTTCATACCAGTCTTTGAATCTTTCCTTAAGATTCACAAATGCTTTATAGCTTGTCTTATCGGTTGTATTTTGTGACAGCATAGTGGCAATTAAAACATCAAGCGGGTCAGATTTACCGGGTTCTGTTTTTAAACCTTTAAACTCCTTTTTTAAAAGAGCCAGCACTTTGAGGATTTTTTCTTTTCTATCCATTTGTATCTGCAATATTCATTTTTAAAAATAACAATAAATTACGAGCAATAAAACAGCATGAAAAAACCGATAAAAAAAGCGAGTGACTTTAAATCACCCGCTAAATAAATTTTAGCTTATATAAAAAACGCAAAAACTATTTAATTAGTGTCATTTTCTTTGTATCTGTGTATTCACCGATTGTTAATTTATAGAAGTAAACACCCGATGCAAGTTCAGACCCCTCAAAACCTGCATTATACGCTCCTGCTTTCAGGTAATAATCGCATATGGTTGATACTTCATTTCCAACAATATCATAAACTTTTAAAGTAACATGCCCGTCTTTGGGAACAGTAAATTTAATATTGGTTGATGGATTAAAAGGGTTAGGATAATTTTGTGATAAACTGAATCCATCAACAATTTCACCGGAATTGGATGTTCCTGTTATTACCAGGTCTTTTTGTGCCTGAAGAACTGCACATTGTGAATTGAGAATACCTCCCGGGGTATTGAAATAAGCAAATACTACAACAGAGCAATTAGCTGCATTCCAACCGGCATCTACGGTGGTTGTACAGCTTTTGGTTTTTAAGGTACCTTGTGTCCAGGTTCCGGTACTGAATACTTCTCCAAGAGCGCCGTTTATCATATTTCGGACAACATATTTATGAATGTAATTCGGACCTCCGGGCGGGCATCCGGAATTGCTTACCTGATTATATACAAGATTATCTTCGTATAGTACGAAATTAATGTTAGTTGCAGTATCAATATTTCTTAACGATGTTGCTGTTGCGTTAATGATTAACTGCCTTGTAGCAGGATTATATGTTTTAGTAAATGACAGATTAATAGCAGGTACAAGATTAGCCTGGTTTGTAAAAGCACTTGCCCAATAAGCCCTGTTCAGGTTTCCTTCACGGCGTCCAATTGTAGCTCTGGGATAAGCTGTATAGCCGAGCAGGGAAATAATCTGGTTGCCATTAAAGTTTATCCAGGGGTCTGAGCCGCTGCCATGATACTCAAGTGCAATGGTATTTGGATATGTAACCATTAAACCTGCAAGTATCTCGTGCCCGCACGGGCACCATCCGCACCATGTTCCTGTGCAGCCTTCGAATAAAATATTATTGGTTTGCGCCTGAGTAAAACCAATACACAACAGGAAAAATAATATTGTAACTATTTTTTTCATATTGTTTTCTAAATATTTTGAAATAATTTAAATTAAATTTGATTAAAATTTACACTAAAAGAATATCTTATTTTTCTAAATTTTACTGATTATTCTTCCATTAACAATACAAAAAAAGAAAAGCGCAAAACCAATTGGTCTATAAAGTTCCATTACAATTTAAAATGTGTGTTTATTTTATACTGCAAGCGTTAATATTATATTGCGAGATGGTGGAACAAAAAAAGCGGTTGATTTTCAACCGCTTTTTTTTCCTGTAATTTATAATTTACTATTTCACCAGCATCATCTTCTTAGTAGCAGTGAAGTCATTTGTCTGCAATGTATAGAAATATATTCCGCTCGACCAGCCTGATGCATTGACTTCAACATTATATGTTCCGGCTTTAAGCATTTCGTTATTTACATATGATGCTACTTCGTGTCCTGATATATCAAATATCTTTAAGCTTACATTAGATTCCTTCGGCAAAGTAAAATGTACATTGGTTGTCGGGTTGAACGGATTCGGATAATTCTGAAATAATTTATATTCAACGGGCACTTCATTTGAAAACTGCTGTATGGCAGTTATTCCCCCGTTAGTTGTTTTTAAAATCTTCCCGCTTGCTCCAACTGCCCATCCTGTATAAGTGTTTGCAAAGCTAATAGAATATAAATAAGTAGTGCTGGCAAATGATTGTAAAATCCAGTTGCTGCCTCCATTGGTAGTACCATTTATTGCACCTTCGCAGCCGCAAACCCACCCTGTTTGTTCATTAGCAAAATATACAGAATACAATCCGCACAATCCCTGGTTAAAGAATAAAGCCCATGTGTCTCCTCCGTTAGTTGTTTTATAGACACGGCTATTGGTGCTAACTGTAAACCCTGTTGTGGGATTAATAAAATGGATGGCTCTTAAAGTAGAGTTTGTTGTACTTGTTTGCGGTATCCAGTTTGTTCCAGAGTTTGTTGTTTTTATAATTATACCGGCATCACCGCAAGCATATCCCGTATTTGCATCTGTAAAATAAACAGAATAAAGCTCGCTTGTTGTATTTGTTGTTAACATACTCCAGTTTACGCCATTGCTGCTTGTCTTTAAAATACTTCCTCCGCCAGCAGATATAAACCCAATATTTCCTGTACCACCTGGAGGAAAATGTATATCTCTTAAATAATAAGTTGTACCTGTATTTACTCCATTCCAGTTTAACCCGCCATTTGTAGTTCTGAGAAGAATACCTAATGCACCTCCTGCAAAACCGGTATTGGCATCAGTGAAAAATATAGAATAAAGCGGATATGGAATGCCGGAGTTTTGACTAACCCAATTGTTTCCCCCATTAATCGTTTTTAAAATCCCACCGCTGCTGTTTACTGCATAAACGATGTTTGCATCAACGGCGTATACGGAATTTAAATCAGGGCTTGCCGGTGAATTCTGCTGGAACCAAACCGGTTGTGCCAAAAGAAGATTGCAAAGAAGCATTAATAAAAACACTAAACTTTTTGTAGATGAAAAATGCATAAAACGACTTTCAATTTTAGTTTATATTAAAAAAAATTATTCTGTAATGAAGCCCGGGAGCCATCTTTCGTTAAACCCGGAAAACCACTTGACTCACAAACGTGTAAAACTTTACCGGTTATTCCCCTTCCACAATGAGATAGCTTAAGGATGTTAAAACAGCTGTTTAACCGGATTTTTAAAACAGCAAAAAACGGGTCAAAAGTTAACCCGCTTTTTGCTGCGTGTAATAAAACCATACTTATCTTTCCCGGTGTTTGGGATTTCAAAAAGCAATCTTGCACTTATTTCACCAGCATCATCTTCTTTGTAGCAGTGAAGTCATTTGTCTGCAATGTATAGAAATATATTCCGCTCGACCAGCCTGATGCATCTACTTCAACATTATATGTTCCGGCTTTAAGCATTTCATTATTTACATATGATGCTACTTCGCGTCCTGATATATCAAATATCTTTAAGCTTACATTAGATTCCTTCGGCAAAGTAAAATGCACATTGGTTGTCGGGTTAAACGGATTTGGATAATTCTGTGACAGTGAAAATTCAGTGGCTGTTTCATTCTTATTGCCTACGCCTGTCGGTGCTATAATGTAATCTTTAAATGTCTGCTGAACAGGACTTCCTGATGTAAGGCTGCTGCCGGAAAGATATACAAATAAGGCTACCCTGCAGTTTTCTGCTGACCATGCATTATCTAATGTTGTTGTCCAGCTTTTTGACTTCAATGTATTTGCTGTCCAAGTACCTGTTGATAAATCTTCACCTAAAGCACCGTTAACCATATTTCTTACAACCCATTTATGTACCCATGTCTGGCTGCCCGGGCAGGAACCATTGCCTACCTGGGGATAAATCAGATTGTCTTCATAAACTACAAGATTTATTTTGGCAGTGCTGTCTATATTTCTCAAAGCGGTTGCATTAGCAGTTACCTGCAATTGCCTGGTACCTGAATTGTAAGATTTGGTTACATTTATATTTACTCCGGCATCATAGCTTGACAATACATTTACCCAACCCGACCATGCACCCCTGCTCTGGACACCGGACTGCCTTCCGATAACACCAGTAGGATAAGCATTCAATCCCAAAAGAGTTATTATCTCGTTACCGTTGAAAACCTTCCATGGGTCGTTATAACTCGGGCTGTTGGGACCATGATAAGCAAGAATCAATGTATTGGGCCTTGTTTGAAGTATATTATCAGCTATCAGGTCACCACACGGGCACCACTGGCACCATGTGCCTGTACAATATTCAAGTATGGTATTGTTTGACTGCCCGTAAATATGTACCGTTGTAAATAAAGAAACTGCAATGACAATTAATATAAAAAATTTTTTCATGTCAATCCTTTCTGTTTTTTGTGTTTTATATAAAATAAGTATTATTTAGTCCGATATTCAATAACAAAAAAGCGTGTTAAAAAGTTAACACGCTTCTTTTGTAACATACTTATTAAGCGGATTTTAAGCCTGTCTGAATAAGTTTCGCTTATTTCACCAGCATCATCTTCTTTGTAGCGGTAAAATCATTTGCCTGCAATGTATAGAAATATATACCACTTGACCAGCTTGATGCATCTACTTCTACATTATATTCACCTGCTTTTAATGAACTATTGTTCATGTATGCAGCAACTTCACGACCGGTTAAATCAAATATCTTTAAGCTAACATTAGATTCCTTCGGTAATGAAAAATGAATATTGGTTGATGGGTTGAAAGGATTAGGGTAATTCTGTGATAAAGAATAATCAGCAGGAATTACTTCAGATTCTGCTACACCAACCGGTGCAACAACGCCATTCTTGAAAGTCTGCAAAACAGGACTACCTGATGTAAGATTGGATGTTGAAAGATTTACAAAAACTGCAAAATTACATTTACCGTCATTCCATCCTGCATCTAGTGTTGTAGTCCAGCTTTTTGATTTTACAGTATTAATTGTCCATGTACCGGTTGATAATTCTTCACCTAATGCTCCAGTTACCATGTTTCTTACAACCCATGAATGAATATAGTTCGAGCCACCAGGACAACCGGAACTTCCTTGTTGGAAATAAACTAAATTATCTTCAGTAATTACAAAATTTATTTTTGCAGTAGAATCTATGGTTCTTAATGCAGTTACATTTGCTGTCACCTGCAATTGACGGGTTGATGAATTATAATTTTTTGTGACGTTAATACTTACTCCAGGTTCATAACTTGATGTAACATTCATCCAACCTTGCCAAGTACCTCTGTCAAGAACACCAGACTGTCTGCCTACTACTCCTTGTGGATAACCTGAAAACGCCATGTAATTTAATATTTCGTTACCATTGAAAACTCTATATGGATCAGAAGAACTTAAAGGACCATGATAAGCAAGAATTAAAGCATTTGGACGCATATTCTGTATATTCTGAGCAATCTGGTGTCCACAAGGACAATATTGACACCAGGTTCCTGTACAAAATTCAAGGATAGGATTATTGGTTTGGCTGTAAACTTTATTTACAGCAAATAACGAAAATGCTATAAAAAGCAGTAAAAATAATTTTTTCATAGTTTATTCCTCATTTTTAAAAAATTGTATTTATAATTATATGATTATTCAAATTTAAATACAATTCTTTTTGTATAGTTAAAAAGGTGTAAATTCCATTTTTTTATGAAAAAACCGCCATTTTTAACCTTGGCGGTTCTTTCAAATTTCCTAAATTCATGTTTTCAGGTCTCAAAAATAAATTTTAGAAACCGTGATTTAATTTCATCAATCACCATCAGACCGGATTTCTGAAATAAGCGATAGCTTATTTCATCAGCATCATTTTTTTCGTTTCGGTAAAACTGCCTGCTGTAAGCTTATAGAAATATACTCCGCTTGCAAGTCCTTCACCGTCAAAGAAAATATTATATGTACCTGCTCTATGATTACCGTCTACTAAAACTTTAACGCTGTTTCCAAGCATATCAAAAACTTCCAGATTTACATGTTCATCTTTTGGTAACACAAATGCAATATAAGTTGACGGGTTAAAAGGATTCGGAAAATTCTGCAGTAATTGATAGTTACCTGCAACTTCATTACTGTAAGGTTTTATACCAGTTGGCATAGTAAGCGGTCTTCCGCTGTTCATGACTTCCTTATTACCGTCATTCTGTACAAAAGCCAGGGTATACATTTCCAGATTAACCCAAACAGGATCTATTTTATACTTAAATGTAAAGTTATATGTACCTGCTGTGTTTTGTATTAATGTCCCTGTAGAAGTTGGGAATGACTTTCTGAAAACATCCGGGAACTGTGTCTCACCATTGGTACCGGGAGGTGTTGCATACTTGATCAAATGTTCTATTGCCATTACTCTCAGGTAATAATTACCTGCAGGCAGGTTTGAAAGCAGGGTTACGGTAATATCCGCTTTAATACTGTCTCCTGCAATTCTTGTATCAACAACACTGATTGCCACAGGTGTAGAAACATTTCTTCTTGCCCTGTAATAATTTCCGAGGCAAGTTTCACTATTGGAATATGAACATCCGGCACATCCGCCTGTCATTTGGAGACCATCAACCATTGCACAAGGCACTGAGTTAATTCCGTAATAGTATCTTCTGTCATATGACTGAGTTGGATTGTGCAAATACATTGGGTCATTACCCGGTGAAGGCCATCCAACATGATATGCTACAGTTGTTATAGTATCCCAGTATTGCAGGCTCCATGCATGCCATGAGGGATTCTGAGATGCACATGGACCGCATGTGGAACTCGTCCACTTCTCAAAAATAACCTTTCTTTGTGCCTGGGAATAAGACTCTGTATTTATTAAAAGAGTTGATAAAATAATGATAACAAATAAAAATGTAAACTTGAATTTCATTTTTTTTCCTTTCTCAGATTTGAACTGAAAAAAATAATTAAACTTATAATATCCCATACAATAATAATATTCACAGGAAAGCAAATCCATGATAAAAGTCATTAAAAAACATGATTTATATTTTGCGAAATACTCAAAAAAAAGGCGTTTTTATCTGTTTTTCCAAAAATTTTGAATTTTCGGTTATTTTATCAAAATCATTTTTTTAGTTTCAATAAAGCCGCCTGAAATTAAACTGTAGAAGTATACTCCGCTTGTTAATGATGTGCCGTCAATTTCTGCACTATATATTCCTGCTTTAACATACCCGTCAAGATAAGTTGCGACAAGTTTTCCAACTGCATCATATATTTTCAAGCTTGCTGTTCCGTCTTCAGGTATTGAGAATTCAATGTTTGTTTTTGGATTAAACGGATTAGGATAATTCTGTGACAACCTATACGATACGGCGGCTTCACTTAAAGTTATTACACCAATCGGCCTGGTTGCTGACTGCTGTAATGTTTGCTGAACACTGCTTAAAAACATTCCCGCAGCCGAATCTTTAAATACAACTATAACAAGATTGCAGTTTGCTGCAACCCATGAAGTATTAAGTATCGTAGATACATTTTTAGTGATTACCTGGTTCTGGTTCCAGGTACTGCCTGTATTTAAATTATCACCTGTTACAGCATTGATAACTGACCTGGCAACCCATTTATGAATGTAATTATTTATAATTCCTTCAGTGCAGCAGCTAGGAAAACAATCCTGAGGATAAACAATATTATTTTCAGTAAGTATAAAATGGATCTTATATTGTCCCGTTAGATTTGCAAGAGCAGTAGAATTTATTACAGCACTTAACTCTCTTGTTGAAGAATTATAATTCTTACTCGTAATAACAATATTGACATTAGAATTGGGAGCAGTTGTATACCTGTCAGCAGTATAGCCTGCCCACATATTATAAGTAACATACGGGTAAGGTTGTCCGTTATTTCCTGGATGATTTGTTCTGTCAAATGAACCTGTCGGATAACCGGTAAAGCCCATCAATGTTCTTATTGTACTTCCGTTAAAATTTGTCCATGGGTCATTGCTGCCTCCATGGTAGGCAATAATAGTTGTATTTGGATATTGTAAAAGAAGCTGTTCAGCAGCAGCATCACCGCATGGACAATAACCGCACCATGTACCTGTTGCGAACTCTAATAACATTCTTCTGGGGCCTGCATTGATAGTTTGTGTGAAGAAAATAAAAAAGGAAAATATTAATAATAAAAATAAACCTTTTTTCATATGTTTACACTTTCCTTAAAAATTGATAAAAGAATGGAGTAATTAAATGAACAATATATATTTTATTATCAGCAATTTATTTTTTCTAAATACAAACTTCAATGGCATTATCATTAATAAACATACCGTATAACCAAAGAATGTAATAAAAAAAAGAGGCTGTCTCAAAAGGATAGCCTCTTTTTTTTATTATTTTTTATTAAAACAATGAAAAATAAAGAACATAATAAATAGAAAGAAGGTTATTAAGTTATAAACATTTTTATTTTAA
>Ga0105092_10000056_pt1 | contig 49893 bp, 39 predicted proteins | sample PPLLak2March2015_FD_87021 | JGI IMG/M metagenome (GOLD analysis project Ga0105092, IMG submission 87021) | Freshwater sediment microbial communities from Prairie Pothole Lake near Jamestown, North Dakota, USA - PPLs Lake P7 Core (1) Depth... | ecosystem: Environmental > Aquatic > Freshwater >... | reverse complement strand
TAGCACATAACCTATCAAAAATAGCAGCATAAGAATCTCATCTTCTGCCCAAATCTTAAATAACAAAAAACTAGAACCGCCTCAACAAATAAAAAAGAGGCTATCCTTTTGAGACAGCCTCTTTAATGTATATATTAAATCTTATTTAATAAGAACCATTTTCTTTACGTCAACGAAATCACCGGCGATAATTTTGTAATAATAAATTCCTGTCGGCAGGTTCTCTGCATTGAAGTTTGCATTATATTCACCTGCTGCTTTTAATTCGTTATTAACAAGAACCGCAACTTCTCTTCCAACCACATCATATACTGTAATGTTTACTAACGATTGCTTTGCAAGATAGTAATCAAATGAAGTGGACGGGTTGAACGGGTTCGGATAGTTCTGCATTAATGCAAATACTTTTGGAGCTTCGTTCTGGTTATTATTTACACCAGTTACGTTTGCAACAACCTGGACAAATGTACGGGTATGAACTCTTGGTCCGCCGCTTTCTGTACCTGTGATTGCAATATTATAGTTACCGTAAGGAACTGTTGATGATACAACAGTCTGCAATGTAATTGAATCAGGATTACCTGTCAAAACTTTAACATTGCCCGGTGTCCAGTTAAATGTAATTGTTCCCTGTGATGGTGTCGGGGTAACAGTTGCTGTATAAGTAACTGTACCGCTGTAATTGCCGAACATTGGAATTCTTAAGCGGTTTAAAGCTGTCTGTCCGTGGTTAACTGTGTCAACCGGTTTCCAGAAAGATACACCGTAATCAGGGAGGTAAACATGAAAATCAAAACGCGTATTATCTTGTCCTGTGTATATTGGGAATGTCATTGTTTTTCCTGACATACCTGTATAATCGCCGAAATAATAATGTTCTGTACCCTGAATAACCTTTACTGAGTTAGGATTGAAGTTCTGGCTGGAAATTTTGAAATCAGAGAACGAAGTTCCGCCATTGGTTGAAAGACCTGCCCAAATCTCGGTCAAAAGATTGCCGGCATCATTTCTTGAATCATACCAGTGTGACCAAACTCTTCCGTTATCATCAACAGAAACATCAGCCATCCAGTTATCATTAATTGTTGCATCGGTGTTATTAACTCTTACCGGAGCTTGCCATGTTAATCCTTTATCTACTGAACGTACTGTAAAAATATCAGCATTATCCGGTCCCGGAGGATTTGTAGCATAAGTGCAGTATACATAATCCTTGTAAGGTCCGTTTGTAAGATCAACAGCAACCTGTGGATGACCGTTAGTTCTGATATTACCTTTAACACAGTATCTTCCTGAAGTACCGTTATAAACGCCAGGTTGAGTATATGAAGATACTAAAATTTCAGAGCTCCATGAAGCACCGCCATCTACAGAATATTTCAAAGATGCACCGGTTGATTTATTCCAAACACAATAAACTCTTCCGTCTCTTCCAACTGCTATGTTCGGACCCGGGTTTGCTCCCTGGTTGCCGGATGCAATAATTATTGGTCCTAACCATGATGTACCGTTGTTAGTACTTCTCCATAAATCAACACCGCCTCCTGTTGCAAAGTTTACATATGCCATATAAACATTGTTCTTGTATGTTCCGTTTGTCTGGTCACAAGCAATCCATTCTTTATCTGCATTTCCATTGCTGACAATCATTCCTAAGCTGGTCCAGCTAACTCCTTTGTTAGTTGATTTATAAATCAAAACACCGGATTGAAGAACTGCAAAGAAAAGGTTACCTAATGAATCTGATGCAAATACGGGGTCACCCTGGCTGACCGGAACAGATGCTGTTCCCCAGCTAACTCCGCCGTTTGTTGTATAATAACAATAGTTGGAGCCGCTGATGATAACTCTGTTGTCTGTAGCAACAAAATTCAATGGATCTCTTCTATTGACAGCACAATCGGTTTCACAGAAACCCCAGTTTGTTGATATTTGGTAATTATCGAAAGGACCAACAGAGATAATTGACTCAATACCATATGGTTCTGAAGGAGATACCTGTGGCGTAATTAACTTTAATGAATAAGGATTATTTGCTAAGTCTTGAGAGAATGAATTAGCAAAACTTGCAAAGATGATGAATAATAGCAGAAGAAAACTGCTTTTGTAGTTTTTGGTCATTATGATGATATAAAAGTTGATATAAAAGTTAGAATAAAAAATAATTGTTCTATAATAATAGAATAATATTATTTAATATTCAATTTACAAATGTTTGAGTTAAATTTATTGCTTAAATATAATGTTAAAACAGCAAAAAAATGCAATATTACCTTTTATTTTATTTATTCCTTTAGTAATTTTATTAATATACAGCTCCTGATTTACAATATTCAATAATTCTTCAAAATTAATATAAATCTATGTCTTTATTAGTAGTAGGTTCACTTGCGTTAGATACAATTGAAACACCATTCGGTAAAGCTGAAAGAACGCTTGGCGGTTCGGCAACATTTATTTCGGTTGCGGCAAGTTATTTTATCCGTCCTGTAAGATTAATCGGAGTTGTTGGAGGTGATTTCCCGCAGGAAGACATAGAACTTTTAAAAGATAAGGAAATCGACCTCGAAGGATTACAGATAAAAGAGAACGAAAAAACATTTCACTGGCATGGCAAATACAGCTTTGACCTTAATATGCGTGATAGCCTTGTAACCGAATTAAATGTATTTGCAAACTTTGACCCTATCGTTCCCGAAACATTCAGGAAAAGCTCTTATGTTTGTTTAGGTAATATTAATCCGGAATTACAAAAGAAAGTATTGACTCAGCTTGATAAACCGAAATTTATCGTCGCTGATACGATGAACTTCTGGATTGAAAGCAAATATAATGAATTGATAGATTTGCTTAACTTTGTTGATGTCTTAATAATTAATGATTCTGAAGCAAGAGAGCTTTCTCATGAAGCGAATTTATTCCGGGCAGCAAAGAAGATACAAAGTTATGGACCGCATACCCTTATAATAAAAAAAGGAGAACACGGTGCATTGTTATTTCATGAGAATGAATTATTCATAGCCCCTGCTTATCCCCTGGAAGCGATCTATGACCCGACCGGTGCAGGTGACAGCTTTGCAGGCGGCTTTATAGGCTATCTTTCTAAAACAGAAGATACGTCTTATGAAAATATGAAAAGAGCTGTTATTTTCGGTAGCACTATTGCCTCATTCAGTGTTGAAAAATTCTCGCTTGAACGTATCAAAGACCTTACTCCGCTTGAAATTAAAGACAGGTTTAATGATTTTAAGAGATTTGCAGATCTTTCTTCCATATAAAATTTTCCCAACATGGATATTATTAATAAAGAGGATTGGTTTTCCGGTCCTCTTTTTTAATATTTAACAAAATAACAACTCACTGACTCCCGGCACTTAAACTCCCGATTCTTCAGGGTATTTTTCAATGCATATTTTTTCATCCTTCCAAAATCTAACCAAATCCGTGAGCAGCATTTTCAGACAATATTACGACATGCTATAATTTATTTCGACATTAACAAAGAACGGTTGCTTTTGCTTATACTGTTATATAAGCACCATCTATATAATTTAATATAGTATTCGCTAATTGTCAAGTTTTTGGTGAAAATAGTTGGAAGAGTGTGGAGTGCATAGTGTCTATAGAGTGTTTAGAGTGCTTTTTAAGCAATTTTAATCAATAGATAAATAAAGAGGTAAGGATTCCCCTCTCGAGAGGGGAGGGAGCGAAGCGGAAGGGGTGTGTTTTATAATGAACCGGGAATACCTTAAAGTATCACTTTAACTCTCCAACATCAGCGACAATAATTTGCTGCCGGATTTTTCCCATAGCGATAATGGTTAATGATATAGTGAAGTTTTATTTTGATGAAAAAGTTGCGTTTCCGGCTCGAAATCGCAAATTTTAAATCAAAAATCTCGCATTTCTGACGGCGTTATCTCCTTATACTGCAATGAGTTAACCCCTGTTTTCCAAAAACGATAACCCAACTTGATACCAACTTGAACCCAACTCGGACTCGTTTTGATCCCAACTTAGCTCTGTTTTGAACCCAACTCCGGTTTTTTGTCCCAGGGTACTGCCACGCCAAGCCGCTAAGACCGCAAAGAATAAGGAGATTTATAATTGACCCTACTCCAAATAACACGTAAGTCCGTACTGCCAGTGCCTGCCCCGATCGCTCGTGGGTCTCTCATGGATTTTCTTTAATTATAGATTAATAATAAACGAAGATACTGGCAGAAAAAGAATCTTTACTTACCTTTGAACATATTATCCTTTAATCTGAAATCTCATTATTCTTCCAGTGTCCTCGGAGTTTAATAAATTAAGTTTGATAAATTTTCCATGAGAGACACTGGCAGTACGAAGTTGAGTAATGATGCAGCACAACTTCAGTTCTTTCAAGTTAATCAAAATCTCCAATGTTTAGAATTACTCCATATCAATCCGGGTGGATTCCAGCATTCGCTGGAATGACAGGTTGGAAAGGGAATGACAGGTTGGAGAGGTAATTTTTTCCTTCTTCCCAACTTGAACCTTAAAAGGAAAATGTATGGTGAGTTGAACTTATTCATCAGCAGCACTGGAGATTTAAGATTGAAATACAATTTCAAACTCAATTTCCTTCCCAAGTACAATTTGGGAAGGAGAGGGAAAATAACAACCATAAAAGAAGCATAAAAATCATATTGTTAAATACAATATAATTTTTTAAGGGGCAATTATAAGCCCCTTTTTAATATTTCTGCAATAAAATAAATTACCTCCTTATAATTTCTATTTATTAAATATTTCATTAACTTTATCTTTGTAAAAAGAAATACAAAAGATGATAGATAAACTGACATATACCGATGATAACGAACTTATATTTCTTGACCAGACACTGCTTCCTTTAAAAGAGAAGTATGTGAAAACAAGAAACTATAAGGATGTTATTGATGCAATAAAAGGACTAAAAGTACGCGGTGCTCCGCTAATCGGCATTGCCGCCGCTTATGGAATTGTGCTTGGGGTAAACGCTCTGAAATCCGATAATAAAAAGAATTTCGAAATTCATCTTTACAAGCTTTTTGATGAGTTCAGAAAAAGCAGACCTACAGCAAAAAACCTTTTTTATGCGGTTGACCGGTTGATGAAAATTTATAATGAAAACGATGATAAAGAAATTGATGACATAAAAATAATGCTTCTTGATGAAGCAGATAAAATTTATGATGAAGATATTGAAATGTGCAGGAGAATTGGAATAAACGGTGCTGACCTGATGGGAGAAAAAATGAATATAATTACGCATTGCAATGCAGGGGAATTGGCTACTGGAGGTATTGGTACAGCTCTTGGTGTCATATATGCAGCTAAACAGCAGGCAAAAGATATTTTTGTTTATGTTGATGAAACACGCCCATTGCTGCAGGGAGCAAGATTAACAACCCACGAGCTTCAGAAAAATGATATTGATTTTGATTTGATTATAGATTCTATGGCAGCTAATCTTATGAAAGAAGGAATGGTAGATTGTGCTATTATAGGTGCTGATAGAATTGCAGGCAATGGAGATGTAGTAAATAAGGTCGGAAGTTATTCACTTGCAGTTAATTGTGCTTATCATAAAATTCCGTTTTACGTGGCGGCACCAAGTACAACAATAGATTTTGATATTGAGACAGGTGAAGAAATTGTAATAGAAGAAAGAGACCCCGAAGAAGTTGGGTTTATAAATGGAAACCAAATAGTATCTGAAAGCGTCTCTATATTAAATCCTTCTTTTGATCTTGTGCCAAAGGAGCTTGTGACTGCAATAATAACAGAATATAAGGTGCATTATCCGCCTTATAATTTTAAAGGAATCAGGCATTTATTTCAAAGTTACATAGAAACAATTTCTCATAAAGATGAGTTTGAAGAATAATGGCATTAGTTAAAACTGAAGCGATAATTTTAAAATACAGTAATTACCGCGAAACCAGCAAAATAATTACTTTTTTCACCAGGGAATTTGGCAAAATAAAATGTATTGCCAAAGGAGTAAGGGATACGAAAAGCCGCTGGGGAGGGGTGCTTCAATCTATTGCACATTTAAATATCATTTTTTATTATAATGAAAACCGTACTTTACATTTAATTTCCGGTGCTGAATACGCACAGCCAATGAAAAAGCTGTATGATTGTAATGAGAAAATAGAAATTGGATATAAGATTGTTGAATTAACGAACAGAACTACAGTTGAGAATCACCAGCATACAAAGTTATTTGACCTTCTCTCTGAAACATTGAAAAAACTGGAGGATGCAACTAATAACTATAGTAATATGTTATTTAATTTTGAATTTCAGCTTGCAAATGCATTGGGTTTTGCAATTGATGTTGAGACTTTGGCAGGTGATAATGAATTATCAGGTTACAATAATTTACATTACAATTTTAAACCTTTTAATAACAATTATCATCTAAATTCTAATGGGGTTGTAAATGATGAAAATTTAATGCTAAATTATGATAATATAGGGATTTTAAAAGCATTTCACAGAGGGAACTTTGATGAAATCATGAGACTTAATATTGTAAAACCAAATGATATAATTTTGGAGAAGTTTTTTGAAAGACATTTTGATCAGCATCTTGAAGAAAAAGGATTCTCAAAAACTAAAAAAGTTATAGGATAAAAGGAGAACTTAACGAAGCAATAATACATAACTTTTCTGTTTGAAAAGTCTTTTAAAAGACAAATATTTATATAAAAAGGAGAAACAAATGTCAAGAAAATCTATCATAGCAGCAGGATTTGTTGTTATGTTTGCGTTAATATTTGGAGCTGTACTTATTGCTAATTTTAGCGGTGCAAAATTGCTTCATTCAGATACACAGATAGAATTTAATACATCACCACCGTTAAAAACAAATCCTGATGTTAAGTCATTAAACGATGCTTTTGTAGAAATCAGTAAATCTGTTACGCCAACTGTAGTAAGTATAGTTGTAAAGACTGAGCCAAAGAAAAACCAGCAGGAAGATGATGGTTTCCATTTCTTCTTTGGTCCGGATTTTAAAATGCCTGACCAGGGACCGGAGATGGGAAGCGGTTCAGGTGTTATTATCTCTAAAGACGGATATATTGTTACTAATAATCATGTTGTAAAAGATGCAGGTGATAATGGTATAAAAGTTACCTTAACGGATAAAAGAGAGTTTAACGCAAAACTTATTGGAACAGACCCCAATACAGATCTTGCGGTAATTAAAGTTGAAGCTAATGACCTTCCGGTTATATCATTGGGTAATTCTGATGATGTACAGGTAGGGCAGTGGGTGCTTGCAATCGGCAACCCGCTTGGACTTAACTATACAGTAACAGCAGGTATCGTAAGTGCATTAGGCAGAAATATCGGTATCAATGGTGACCAGGCAGGATATGGAATTGAAAATTTCATTCAAACAGATGCAGCTATCAACCCGGGAAACAGCGGCGGAGCATTAGTCGATATTAACGGGCAGTTAATTGGAATCAACTCTGCAATTAAAACCAATACCGGTTATTACCAGGGATATGGATTTGCTATTCCTGCAAATATGGTTAAATCTGTTTCAACTGATTTAATAAAAACAGGAAAAGTAAACAGAGGATATATTGGTGTAAACATTCAGTCAGTTGATGAGACAATGGCAAAAGGACTTGGATTAGACCAGGCAAAAGGTGTATTGGTTCAGAATGTTGTAAAAGGCGGTGCAGGTGAAGATGCCGGAATTAAAACAGGGGATATCATCCTTTCAGTTGACGGGAAAGATGTAAATGCTGCTAACCAGCTTCAAACCATTATTGGAAGCAAGCATCCGGGAGAAACAGTTAAATTGCAGATATTCAGAGATGGTAAAAATATTGAAAAAGAAGTTACTTTGAAACCAAGAACAGATGCAAATACAAGTGAATCGATTAATAACAATATGCGCAGAGATGAGGATAACCAGAGTGAAAGGTCATCTACGGCAATTAAGTCTATTGGAATAAGAATAACCGAGCTGGATAATGCTACAAAGAAAAAACTTGATATAAACAGCGGAATTTTAATAACCGGAGTAGAAACTTACTCTGAAGCATTTAATAGAGGTTTGAGGGAAGGTTACGTAATAGTTGATGCGGATAAGCAAAAAGTAAGCAGTGTTGATGATTTAGTAAATATAGTTAACGGGAAAAAAGCAGGTGATACCATACTTTTGAATGTCGTTACAGCCGATGGTGAGGCAAGAATTTTCATTTTAAGAGTAGAATAAGCAATATTTAAAGCTGGGAAACAGCTAATTTGCTGTTTTCCAGCGAAATAAAGATAATGCCTTATATACGTTAGAAATTATATATTGACTTTAAAGGAAAATATTTTTAGTTTTACATAAATAAAAGAGATAAATGAAGCAAGTATACGTGGTTATAATCAGTTTGTTTTTTATTTTAGGTGTTTTTACCCAAAATGCCTTCACTAAAGAACAATTAGACTTTAAGGGTAATCCTGATAAGTACATACTTCATCAGAATTATCCTAATCCGTTTAATCCATCCACCATACTTTCATATGATCTGAAAACCAATGCCATGGTAAAACTAACAGTATATAATTTAGTTGGACAGGTCGTTGAGGTTTTAGTTGATGAGTATCAAACACAAGGATATCACGAGTATTCTTTTGATGCTACACAGCTTCCCGCAGGAATTTATCTCTATAAGCTACAAGTGGGAGAATATTCATCCGTTAAAAGGATGACTCTCGTCAAGTAGTTTATTCATCATCATTTCATAATTTATAAGGAGGTAAAAACGTAGTGAGTAAATTCATTAATGGATTTCTCTTTTTAGTAGTTTCATTAGCACTCTCTTCTACTTCTGTCTTTTCTCAGTCTCAAAACTTAATAATTGATAGTTTCGGTGACCATAAACTTCCCGGCTGGTACTGGGGCGGAAATCTCAATATGAAATATTCCCATGAAACTGATAATCTTGAAAACGGATATGCTGAGATTTTAGCTCTCGACCAAAAAGTTAGCCCAAACACCTTCCTCGGTTTAATAAGAAAAGAACAGAAGATCCAAATAGTTCAGGATAACATTTTATCGTTGATGCTTCAGGGCGTCAGCAATGATATTAATGTTACAATACAGATTTTGTTTGACAAAAACAAAGATACCAAGTATGATGAAAAATCAGATACACGGCTTGAATCAAAACCGATATCCCTTAACTTCTCAGGATGGAAAGAAATTCACCTTAATATTAATGAAAGCGAATTTTCGATAATATCAAAGCTTATTGGTGAAGATTTTTCAATTCTTGAAGAAGAAGCTATGGGCTTGCAGATAACATACCAGACAGGCAAACAGTTCGTAACAGGTAAAGTGGAAACAGGTATTGCATTAGTTGCCGAAAGACCGAATAAAGAGGTAAAGCAGGAAAATGCAAATAACGAAGATGTTTCTTCCGGAGAGTCTTATTATAGTACAAAGAACTATCCGAATCCGTTTAATCCTGAAACAAATATAACTTATACACTTAGAAACTCTACCAATGTAAAGATAACAGTGTATGACAGATTAGGCAGAGAAATTGTTGTTTTAGTTGATGAAGCACAGGGCGAAGGCGAACATACAATTAAATTTAATGCTTCAAATCTTCCGTCAGGAATTTATTTCTACAGAATTAAAACACCTGAGAAAGTTGAAGTAAGAAAGATGGTATTTGCAAAGTAATACTTTACAAGATTATGTTTAAAGTTTTAAAAAATCCCGCTGTGAAGCGGGATTTTTTATTGTCTGAATCGCAGATTCCGCTGATTATACTGATTGCACAGATAAAGCTTTGTTACCTTTGTGTTGAAGATTCATAATCCGATAAATCTGATGAATCTGATAAATCTGATAAATCAATTGATTCTGTGATTCACGATTTATATTTTTAATTAAAGGAGATTATTGAAAAAATGAAACTACCAATTTATACAGTCGATGCATTTACATCTAAGCCGTTTAAGGGAAATCCTGCTGCGGTATGTATTCTTGAAAATGAAATTGAAGAGCAATTGATGAAAAACATTGCCTTCGAATTAAATCTTTCTGAGACAGCATTTGTAAGAAAAACAGGAGATACATACAGCTTGAGATGGTTCACTCCTGCAATGGAAGTTGACCTGTGCGGACATGCAACACTTGCAAGCTCGCATATTTTGTGGGAAACAGAAAGACAGGATAAAAACAAGGAAATAATATTTAACACAAGAAGCGGTGAACTGAAAGCGAGCAGGAAAGAAAATATTATTCAGCTTGATTTTCCGTTAATTGAACAAAAGGAAATTGCTGTTCCTCCTGAATTGGAAAAAGCACTTGGTGCCAAACCAAATTACTGTGGAATGACTGAATGGAATTATGTGATAGAATTTGAAAATGAAGATATGATAAAAAACATGCAGCCGGATTTCGAACTGCTTCAGTCATTGCCTGCATGGGGAACAATTGTAACCGCAAAGGGAAGCTCGGATGGATATGATTTTGTCTCGCGTTTCTTTGCTCCCGAAAAAGGCGTGAAGGAAGACCCTGTTACCGGTTCTGCACATTGTGCATTAGGTCCTTACTGGATGAAGCGGCTTGGCAAGAATACATTTAAGGCATACCAGGCATCAGCACGCGGCGGAGAAGTTGGAGTGAAGGTTGAAAACGGCAGAGTGTATTTAACAGGTAATGCGGTTACGGTGATTGAGGGAGAGATAACAATTAAGAATTAAGCATGATTGTCTGAATCGCAGATGACGCAGATGATAATTGATAAATGTCTGAATCACAGATGACACAGATGAGGACTGATGTCACTGATTAAAAATCTTTAACACAAAGTCTACAAAGAAGACAAAGGTGATATGATTTGTTTTCGTTTTACGCTTGTGAACTTTGTTACCTTCCTGACTGCAGCAGGCAGATGTTTCTTTGTGTTAAAATTATGTTTATTATTTACTGATATATTATCGTGTTAGTGAAATATTATCTGTGCAATCAGCTATCATCTGTGTCATCTGTGATTCAGACATATATCAATTATCATCAGTGACATCAGCATAATCTGTGAAATCTGCGATTCAGAAAGTATTTAACTTAAAATTTTTTTCTTTATTTATTTGCCTTAATCATCAAAATCAGAAAAATGAGCGATTGAAATTGTTGACTCCTCTTGACATTTGGGATTCGAATTTTTATCTTTGTAAAGAACACTTAAACTACGGAATTTATAAACCATTAAAAGGAAAGGTTTTTTTAACTTTTTAAAATAAGAAAAACATGAAAAACCAAAATAATAAATACTGGCTTAATGCCATCTCAGGCATTATCACACCTTTTATGGCAGACGTATGCCCAAAAAGTCCGTGGTTTAACAGGAGGATAATTACATAAATCTCCAAAAAATCAGAGTTTATAATAACCGCGGACGAATTTTAAAAGTCCGCGGTTTTTTTTTGCACTGCGGCAATACGGAAAAACTAAATAGTGACAGTTCTTTTACAAAAAAGTGACAAATTTTCAATAAAAAAAGTTTAATTAGAACTATGTGCAGCAATTGTTGGGATGACCCGGAGGGTACCCGCTTCACTTCGTTCGCAATTTTAATATAATGATTATATGAAAAGCTTTCTAAAAATTTTCGAAATACTTGATAAGTGGAAATACCACTACATTACAGCGGCAGTATTATTGCTCATCTCCGTGTCAATGAGAATGCTTGAGCCGAAGATTCTGCAGATCGTGGTAGATAAAGTTATCGTGTTCTTCCTCAGCGATGGCAAGACACGGATGGTCGCTGATGACGCTGTATCTAAATTAATTTATAACTTTCTGCCTGAGTGGAAGCTTGAGAACTTAAGCATTATGCTTATTTATCTCGGTGTAATATTCCTGGTGGTATCATTATTCAGGGGATTATTCAGTTTCGTCTCAAGTGCATTAAGTGCTTCATCGACAGAAAAAGCAATGAAGAAGCTGCGTGATAAATTGTTCTCACATATACAGCAGTTACCGCTTGAGTATTACAGCAAAACTCCAACCGGTGAGCTTGTACAGAGATGCACAGGTGATGTAGAGACGATAAGAAAATTCTCATCTATGCATGTGGTGGAAGTGTTAAGATTAACTGCTGTGTTTATCGGCGCATTTACAATGATGGCTCTGATAAATATCAATTATGCTTTGATTGCAGTAATGTTTGTTCCTGTGATTTTCTTTGGCGGTATATTTTTCTTCAGGAAAGAAGGGAAGATATGGAGAGAGCATGAAAAAAGACAGGATAAGCTGACATCAATCGTGCAGGAAAACTTATCCGGAATCCGTGTAGTAAAAGCATTTGCAAAAGAGCAGTACGAGATAGAAAAATTTACATCAATGAATAAAGAGAAGAAGGAATGGGGATTGAAGTTAATGGGCTTGCACAGGATATTCTGGCCGTCATCCGATTTCTTCGTACATCTGCAGATAGCGATATCAATTTTTGCAGGCGGTTATTTCGCTCTTTCAAATACAATAACAGTAGGTGAGTTCGTTGCGTTTTATTCATATGCAACACTTGTAACATGGCCAATGAGAAGAGTACCGCAGTTGATAAGCGAAATGGGAATGACATCAGTTGCAATTGACAGGTTATATTCAATACTTGATACTGAAGAAGAAAAATATGAAGGAAAGATAAACGGCGGAAAGAAAATACTTGGTAATATCGAGTTCAAGGATGTTTATTTCAGATATGATAAAAATGACCCGCATTATGTATTGAATGGTGCCAGTTTCAAGATTAATGCATGTGAAAATATAGCATTGCTTGGTCCGACAGGTTCGGGTAAATCAACAATAATATCACTACTGCTTAGATTCTATGAGCCGGAAAATGGCACGATAACAATTGACGGAAAGAACATAAACGAATACTCAAAAACATATTTACGTCATAAGTTTGGTGTAGTGCTTCAGAAACCATTTTTATTTTCGACGACACTAAAGGACAATATTGCTTATGTACAACCTGACACTGAGCTTGATGAAGTAATAGAATCTGCAAAGGTTGCTAACATTCACAGGATAATTGAAGAGATATTCCCTAAATCATATGAAACGGTTGTAGGTGAAAAAGGAGTGACTCTCTCAGGCGGACAGAAGCAGAGGGTTACACTTGCAAGAACGCTGCTGAAGAACCCTGATATTCTTGTACTTGATGACTCAACATCTTCGGTAGATTCAGAAACTGAATTTGAGATTCAAAAGGCATTAAGAGGAATAATTGAGGATAAAACAACAATTGTCATTGCTCACAGGATAACATCCATCCAGGATTGTGACAGGATAATTGTACTTGATAAAGGTAAAGTAATAGAATCCGGAACACATGAAGAACTGATTGCTAACAATGGCTTTTATAAGAAAATATATGATATCCAGGTATCGATTGAAGATGAAATAAATGATGAGCTTTCCGAAAACCGTGAAGCGTCAAATGTGAAACATGAAACGAGAGATTCAAAACGTCAACCGCTAAACGGGAAGCATGAAAAAATAAAATAAAAAATAATTACTCACTCCTTCAATCAATTCGAAATTGATGGAGGAGTGAGATTTCATAAAATTAAATTTAAATAATATTGAAAGCATACAATAGTGTCAGTCTGCCTGTAAATATTACATTTCCGGAATACAGGGTAGCTTTAAGTTACAGACCCAGCAATTTAATTTTCTTACTTGAAGAGAAAATAATAAAATTGCTTAGTTCATACAAAGATGCCGTAGTTAACAACGCTTTGAGTAATTTAAGTAGTAATCAAAAATTTGATATACAGGAAAAATCTCTTTATATGTATAAAATTATTCAACCATTCCTGTAAAATTATTGGATGTAAATGAAAGTATATATGAATATAAGAGTTTATTCTTATTCAAAAGAAACAGAAAGAGTTAATTAAATATGTCAAAACTAAACGAAAAAAAGTTTAAAACAAAAGGTGCAATAATTCCTTTCTTAAGAAAGTTATTCACCTATTCGATGAAATATCCAAAATGGGTTTGGGGTTTTACAATATGCGTATTGCTTGTAGCAGTTGTAGAAGCAATCTTCCCCATAGTGTGGATGAAATTGCTTGATAACGTCATCATCCCGGCAGTAAGCCAATACAAGGATGCATATGCACAGGGATTAAAGCCTGAGCTTGACTTAAACGGGCTGTGGAATTTCTCATTAATATTTTTTGCAATGGGAATGGTTATAGCCGCTGCTGTTTATGGCTTTATCGGGTTTGCCGGTAAGATACAGGAAAATGTAATGTATGAAATAAGACAGGAGCTGTTTATTAAACTGCAGGAGTTGTCGTTTTCTTTCTATGATAAATCTGCAGTGGGCTGGCTGCTTTCAAGGATTTCATCGGATACGGTTAAAGTTACTGAGCTTATTTCATGGGGATTGATTGAAGTAGTATGGGGCATTGGCATGTTAGTATTTTGCGTTATTATCATGTTTGCTTATAACTGGCAGCTTGCATTGATTGTAACTACTGCAGTTCCTGTTCTTACTGTGGTATCGATTAAGATTAGAATGCTAATACTGCAGTACTCACGTGAAGCAAGAAGATATAACAGTGAAATTACTGCAGCATTCAATGAGCATATAAACGGTATCGAAGTGAACAAAAGCATGGTGCAGGAAGAACGTGTAAGCCGTGAATTCCAGGGCTTGAGTGAGAAGATGAGGCATTCATCATACAAATCAGCTTATTATAGTGCAATATTTATGCCGCTTGTAATATTTATTGGTTCGGTAGCGGCAACAGTCGTAATATATTTTGGCGGAAACATGGCAGTAGCTTTGCCTCCAACAATAACAGTGGGTACGCTTGCTGCATTTTTCGGCTATGCAACCGTGATGTTTGAACCGGTACTGGATATATCCAGATTCTATGCTCAGGCACAGGGAAGCTTATCGGCAGGTGAGAGAATATTCTCATTGCTTGATACCAAGCCGGTAATATATAATTCAAATGGTGCAAAAGATTTCAATAAAATTAAAGGTGATATAGAATTCGAAGATATTACTTTTCATTATGAAGAAGGCAAGAAAGTTATTGAGAATATGAATTTGAAAATCTATGCAGGAGAATCTATTGCACTTGTTGGAGAAACAGGCGGCGGGAAATCGACAATAATAAATCTTATCTGCAGATTCTATGAACCGACCGGCGGTGTATTAAAGATAGATGGTCTTGATTATAAAGATATGACAATGCACAGCTTACGAAGCCAGTTAGGTGTTGTCTTGCAGACACCGCATTTGTTTTCCGGTACTGTAAAAGAAAATATAATTTATGGAAGGGCTAATGCAACAGAGGATGAAATAACTGAAGCATTACGGCAGGTGGGAGCTGAAGATTTTATTCACAGGCTGGATGAAGAAGTTGGCGAAGGCGGCGAAAATCTTTCAATGGGTGAAAAACAGCTTGTGTCATTTGCACGTGCTGTGCTTGCTGACCCAAGAATATTTATAATGGATGAAGCAACATCATCGGTTGATACAATAACCGAAGCTAACATACAGAGAGGTATTCTTGGAATAATGGAAGGCAGAACTTCTATCATTATTGCTCACCGGCTTTCGACTATAAAGCATTGTGACAGGATACTTGTGATAAGTAAAGGCAGGATAATGGAAGACGGCAGCCACTATGATTTGATGAGAAGAAAAGGAATGTATTACAATCTTTATACAAGACAGTTAAGAGAGCAGAGAGAAAAGGAAATGCTGGCTACATAATGAATTACTGGTTTTGTATTAGCGGGAAGAAGTAATCCCAACATTGGTTCGAGTAATTTTCAAACTAAAAACTCCCCCCTCTCCTTTACACCGCATGAGGAGAGGAGGACTATATAAAGGAATAATTAATGGAAAAGAAATACTATTACAATGATGTCATGGTAAATTTTTATGATATTATTCATACTGATTACAATGTTGATAAAAAATTTTACCTGGATAAAATATTAAATGCCGGAGGACCTGTTCTGGAAATCGGGTGCGGAACCGGAAGAATATTTTGCGATGCTTTAAAAGAAGGAGCTGACATTTATGGAATTGACCAAAGTGAGCTTATGCTGAAAAAGTTAAAAGAAAAAATTGATTTTAATGAATATTGCAGAGTGCAGGTTATAGATGCACTGGATTATATATCGGAGAAAAAATTTAAGTTAATTATTGCTCCTTTCAGGATGTTTATGCATATACTTACTGTGAAAGACCAGTTAAAATTTTTGAAAAATGTGTATGAGAATCTTGCTGATGATGGAGAATACGTATTTAATATATTTAATCCTGACCCTGAAAGAATAAAAACAGGTGATAAAGAAAATCTGCGTTATGAAGCAGAATATTTGCCGGGCAGAATATTTAAATTTTATGATATGTCACAGCCGGACCTGTTAAATCAATGTCAGCTTGTAACATTCAGGTTTGAGTGGGATGATAATGGTGAGATGAAAGAAGATATTATGTACTTTCCGATGAGATATATGTTCAGGTTTGAAATTCAGCACCTTTGTGAACGTGCGGGCTTTAGAAAAGTAAACATATACCGTGATTTTGATTATAATGAGTTGAATGGAGAAATAAAAGAATTTGTTGTCATCTGTAAAAAATGAAAATTAATAATTTATAAATAAAAAAGATAAATAATGAATTTACTGAAGTCTTTTGGCTTTAAAGATTTTTTCAAGGAACATTTTTCTGAATTTTCAGAAAACGGCTTTTCACCTGCAAGAGTAGCGGTGGAGAATAAGAATAATTACATTCTTTATTCTGAGTTTGGAGAACTGACGGCAGAGCTATCGGGAAAGTTTTATTTCAATTATGAAGACAAAGGGGATTATCCTGCAGTAGGAGACTGGGTTGTAATACGTCCTTTGCCTGATGAGCAAAAAGCATTAATAGAACATGTGCTTCCGAGAATGAACAGCTTTTCAAGGAAAGCTGCCGGTACCAAAACGGATGAACAGGTAATTGCTGCTAATATTGATGTGTTGTTTATTATGACATCATTGAATAAAGAACTGAACATCAGGAGAATGGAAAGATATCTTACTCTTGCACTTGACAGGGGATTACAACCGGTAGTTATACTAAGCAAAGCAGACCTGTGTGAAGATATTGATTCCAAAATGATGAGCATGGAAAATATAATTAAGAATATACCTGTTCATATTGTAAGCTCAGTTAAAAAAGAAGGAATCGATGAACTGAAAAAATATTTTGAAGGAAACAAGACAGCGGCAATAGTCGGTTCATCGGGTGTGGGTAAATCAACATTTATCAATGCTTTGCTGGGTGAAGACAGGTTGACTGTAAAGGATATCACTGCTTATAAGGATAAAGGTGTGCACACTACCTCAAGGAGGGAGTTAATATTATTACCGGATGGTGGAATGATAATTGATACTCCGGGTATGCGTGAGCTGCAGTTATGGGATGGAGGCGATGGACTTAGTGATGTATTCGAGGATATAGAAGCATTATTCAGCAATTGCAAATTTAGTGACTGCAAGCATGAATCGGAGCCCGGCTGTGCAGTTAGAGAAGCAATAAAGAGCGGTGAACTGGATGAAGACAGGTACAATAGCTATCTCAAAATGCAGAAGGAAGTCAATTATTTTGAAAGAAGAAAAGACCAGAAGGCATTGCTTGAAGAGAAAAAGAAATGGAAGAAGATACATAAGGAAGGGAAGGAACATATGAAGGTATTTAAGAACAGGTGAGAGTTTATAAGGTTTATAAGGTTTATAAGGTTTATAAGGTTTATAAAGTGTGAATCCCGAAGTCGCAGATCCGGCTCTGCCGGAGGATGATATTATTATAGAATAAATCATTAATAAAAGGATTGAATCCCGTAGGGGTGACATTATCAATATACTACAACAATTAAAAAATATATAATAAAATTAATAAAACAGATAGGAGGCTAAAATGAGAATCACAAAGATTTTCAATTATAATAAACAGAATTGATAATCTTATAAAAAAGGAGACAGCTTGGCTTCTATTATAATTAATTCACTTACATATTATTACTCATCTCCAAAATATGCAGTCTTTAAAAACATTTCATTAAACCTCAGTACCGATTGGAAACTGGGATTGATTGGCAGAAATGGTAAGGGTAAAACTACTTTACTTAAGCTCATACATAAAGAACTCCAACCGGTTAAAGGAGAAGTATTTGCAGCAGTCGATACTTATTACTTTCCTTTTCTTCCTTCAGATAGTTCAAAACACACATTTGATGTAATCAGGGATAATATTGCTCCTTTCAGCCAATGGGATATTGAGATGGAAAGGCTTCTAAACAAAGCTGATGAAGAAAGTATCAGGCAGTATGGTATTTTACTTGAACAATATCAGGCACTTGATGGCTTTAAGATAGATGCATTGATTGAGAAAGAAACCAGGGAAATAGGTATTAGTTCTGATTTGTTGAAAAGAGAATTCAGAACTTTAAGCGGCGGGGAACAAACCCGCGTGTTACTTGTTTCTTTATTTCTGAAAAAGAATGCTTTTTTGCTAATCGATGAGCCGACTAATCATCTTGATATTCAGGGAAGAATGAAGCTGGGGGAATATTTGTCGGATAAAAAGGGATATATTGTTGTATCACATGACAGGTATTTTCTCGATCTGTGCATAGACCATATTTTATCAATTAATAAATCCGATGTAAGACTAAACAAAGGAAATTATTCGCAATGGAAGTATAATATGGAACTGGAAGAAGAATTTGAAAAAAGGAAGAAAGAAAATTTAAGCAGGGAAGTGAAATCACTTGAAGCTGCAGCAATGAAAAGAAGAGGATGGGCAAACCTGAAGGAGAAGGAAATAAAAGGAGCAAAAAAAAAGAAAGGGCATATAAGCCGTATATCTGCTAAGCTAATGAAAAGAGCATTAACAATTGAAAGCAGGGTCTATGATAAGCTTGAGGAGAAAAAATCACTGCTTAAGAACTTTGAAAAAGAAAAAATACTAAAGCTTGAAACAAATACCGGCTCCGGTGAGCTAATTGCTTATATGGAAAATGTTAGTTTCGCTTATGATAGACAACATGTATTTAAAAATATATGGTTCTATCTCAAAAAAGGAGACAGGATTGCAATTACCGGAAGCAACGGTTCAGGTAAAACCTTATTACTGAAATTATTATTAAATGAACTCAAAGCAGACGAGGGGGTTGTCTATCTTAAACATGGTATATCAATAAATTATGCAAGGCAAAAACCCTTATGGAATAAAGGATACCTCGGAGATTTTTTATCTGATAACAATCTAGACGTGACTAAGTTCAGAAATATTCTTGGTGTACTGGGTTCAAGTGGTGAAATATTTGACAGACCGCTGGAAACATTCAGTAAAGGTGAGATTAAAAAAGTGGAATTGTGTAAGTCATTCATTCAGCCATTTGATTTGCTGATTTGGGATGAGCCGTTGAACTATCTTGATATTGCAAGCCGTGAGCAGATTGAAAAGGTACTTTTGGATAGTAAGCCAACAATGATTTTTGTTGAACATGATATTACTTTTATTAATAGAATAGCGACAGATACTATAATATTAGACTAGATTGCAGGGTATAATTAATTATTATGTATAAGTTATCTAAATATTTTATTATTTTATTATACTGAAATGAAAATTAATTTATATATATTTCTCTTAATTCTGTCTGTAACACAAGAATTACCTGCCCAGGAAAGGATAATAAAAATTACCTGTGATGAAATTATGTCTGTGAAATTACTGCGCATAGATTCTTATTTTGTAATTAATGAATCAGAGGTTTTTCCCAACAACTCTGAAAAAGCGGCTGTAGAAGCTGCAAAATATTATTTTTTTAATATAGAATATTCTATAGAAGATTCTGTTCTGAATATAAAAGGTGAGTTAAGGCAAATTAATGATTCTACAAAATATTTCGAGCATTTAGTAATTTATGTTGGTAGAATAGTTGATGATTCTTTAATTTGTAATAAATACTTTGATGATTTTAAAAATTCATCTTTTGATATTTCGGTAAAATTAAAAGAGAGTGACGAGTTAATTTTTACATTCGGCGGAGAAAGTACAATATTTGCCGCAGATATTTTTGATATAAGCAAAATTATCCGGATCAAAAAAGAACTTTTATTTAAGTAGCACTTTTTTAAAATATTTGTTTCATCAAGCATTCTATTACCGAAAAGGGAATTCGGTATTCTTACCTATCCAGCCAATGAATGATATTCAGCAAAAGCTTTATATTGTTTTTTGCTTCAGGAAGATTAAAGCCCATCTTCGTTTGATTATTTCCCGAGCCGGCAATTTGTGCTGAGAACATTGCCGCTTCTCCGAACACAACAATTTTTCCTTTGCCGAATTCCATAAAAGCACCCTGGTAAAGTCCTTCGCCGGATACGGTTGGAGTTGAATCGTTAAACTCCCATGCAATAACCGGCATCAAAACAGTATAATTACCGTTAAGCGATATTATTGGCTTAGCAGATGCAGGAATTTTAAAAGCACTTCCGGTGAACGAAAGCACTGTATCTAAATTTACTGTAATTTCATTTTCAGCCAGTGAGTTATCTGCTTTTATAAATTTATCATACATACTTTGATTTTTATAAGCAGCAAAACCGTTATAAAATTCAAAGCCGAATTCGAATGCAAGGTCATGTGCAGCACCGGCAAAGGGCATATGGTCAGCAATTAAGAAAAGCCGTCCTCCGCCTTCTACCCATTTTTTTACAGCTGATATTTCATCCTTTGTAAAAGCTGAAGGATTAGGGAGTGTCCAGTTTTGCCGGTTTGAAGAATCCAGCGGATTTGATATAACTAGAATCCTGCATTCTTTTAGCTTATCATAATCGAATTTGTCATCATAGCTTTTTAAAATGTATCCATCATTTCTTAATAATTTGACAAACGGTGAATATCTTCCTTCAAGCGTATGGAAGTTATAATGATATTCATCTATCATTATAACCGGTCCCTGAAGAGGTTCATAAGCAGGATTATTAATAGAAAAATTAAATGCCGTATCTGATACCTGCTGTGAAAAAATAGAAAAGTTTAATGCAAATAATAAAAAAGGAATTATCTTTTTCATATATGAAAAATTTAATTGTTAGTGTTATAACATATTATTATATATTAATTTAAGTGATTTTAAACATAAATAAAAAACCCTCTTCCTTTAACTAATATTTCTGAAAAAGGGTTCTGTATTTTAATTAACCGTTTACTGCTAATTCAAATCAATTAATTACTTCTCACCGATTTATCCGTGTGACCATCATCGTATAATCCTGTTAACTCTGTTACATTTCCATTAGCATCTTTTTCGAATTTTATCCTGAAATATTCAATATCTTTAAACCTGAATGTATCATCGGAGATTGGTGTCATCTGCATTTTTGGTCTTCCTTTACGCTGATAAAAAAGCTTACCGTTATCATAAGAAATAGTTCTGTCTTCATAGCTTCCTGCATAGCTTTGCAATATGTTATCATTCACTGTAACGGGATTCATATCAAACTTAATATTTTCAATTATCCATGCATATTTAGCTTTTACTTTAGGATCATCTTTCTTTTCAGCTAATTTATTATATATTTCAATCTTAGCTAAATTAAGAGCATCGCTGCTTGCAGAAGATATATCAGGAGCAACGCCTGTTCCTTCCCAATTTGTTTTAGAAACCGGGTTTATAGATTGTCCTATAGCAGATGATAAAACAATTTTATCGGTAACAGCAAAGAAATTATTCGGGTTGGCACCGCCGCCGGTAGTTTCTCCTATTATTACCGCACGGTTCTGATATTTTAAATCAAATGCAAATTCTTCTGCGGCAGAGAATGTATAGCTGCTTGTAAGCAAATATACAGGTACATCAAGCATTCTTTTCCCATCAATATTTTCAAGGGTCCATGACTCAAATGTCGTGTCAGGATTTCTGAAATGCGCGTTATTGATATTTACATTTGGCGGAAGAAAATAACTGCATAAAAGATTTACCGTTTCACCATCACCGCCTCCGTTTTGTCTTAAATCGAATATAACCGCATCACAATTTTCAATAAATTTCATAGCTGCCGTTAAAGTTGGACGGGTTTGCCTCATCATGTTAAATCCTGTTAGGTTAATATAGCCGATGTTTCCCGGAAGAATCTCTATTTTCTGGAAGCCGTAATTATTCCTTTTCATATCCTCTAATTGGAATATGGGCATTGTTGTATCGGTTATTTCGATAGGTTTATTTAATAACTGTTCTGCCATTTGAGGATTAACCCTCAGGTTTACATGTTTATCTTTGCTTACCGATTGCAGGTCTTGAGTAACGATCATACAAAATTGAGCGGGATCTTCAATATTTTCGTAATCGCCGTTCTGTAATTTTGCCTTAACAAGCTCTCCCATTTTTTTCCCGACATCCGGGAAAACGTAATTATCTTCCAGCAGTTTTGCAATGTTATTTATGGATTTGGTTTTAAGCTCAGCATCCATTTTTTCACTTCCTGACATTATCATCTGTGCCCTGGCGTGGTAATATCCCAACAGAGATAAAATAAATAAAGCTAAAATTAATTTTCTTGTTGTCATAGTTTTTTTATTTAATGTTTTTTAAATCTAATTCCATTTTGATGGTTTTTCGTTTATATTTAACGATTTCATCCGGCATATAAGGCACCTGTTCAAATCCCAGCTTCCGGTATAATTTAAATGCTTTTGAAAGCTCCTTGCTCGATTCTAACATTATTTTTTTTGCATTATGATTTTTGGCATAATCAATTGCAGCCAGTGCAAGGCGTTTTCCTATCTGCCGCCCTTGTGCTTTTTCAGTTACTGCCATCTTGGCTAATTCATAACTATTATCAGGGTGTTTCAATAATGCTGCTGTTCCAACTATTTCACTATCTACTTTTGCAAAAAAAATATTGCCTCCTTTATTGATAATTTCCTCTTCAGGATTTTCAAGCAGTTTCCTGTCATTGTCTTCAATTGAAAAATATTTTCTTAACCATTCATAATTCAGATCCCGGAAAAGTTCCTTATACTCAGGTTCATAATTGAATATCTCAACCGCTTCACTTTGTTTTTCTTTTACTTTATCAAGTATTCTTGAAGTCATATCTTTTTCATCAAGAGCACGCTCTAACCTGTCCAGCACTAGAATCAAATCAAACCCTGCTTTATTAAACAAATCTTTTGTTGCATCATTAAATCCATCCCAGACAGGCTGAAGAACCGGTATCAATTCTTTGCCCTGTGCAGAGAGTGTTAAAATTCTTTTGCGTGTATCACCATTATTCTTAACTGTTTCTATCAATCCCTTTTTTATCAGAATATCCGCAAGCTGTGTAACTGCAGGCTGGGTAATTCCAAGCTGTGCTGATATTTCAGTAATTGACAGCGGTGCTTTTTTATATAACAAATAAAAGAAAGTAAACCACCTTGGCTCAAAATCAATATTTAACTGCTGGTACACTTTAGAGCCTTCCTGTGTAAGACGCTCATTAAACAGTTTTAGTCGCGTTCCGAAAGCTAATTCCTCTAAATCTTTAATAAATTGCATAATTTTATTTATATAAGTACTTATATAAGTGCAAATATATAATATAAATTTCCATTTGTCAAGACTCAAGGAGAATAAAAGTGAGTTTAAGGGTGAGCAAATTTAATTAAAATCTCAATTTATTTTTTGAAATTTTGTATGTGTTTTTTTGCTGATTTCAAAGCATCTTTTTCTAAGCAAAGTACATCAGGAATAACTCCCGTGCCTTCCCAGTTGGTTTTTGTGATTGGATTGATGGAAACTCCTGTAGGTAAAAACATTCCGAAATTATCCGTAAGCTTAACAAAAATTCCCGGGTGTGCACCGCCTGCTGTTGTTTCACCTACAATAATTGCACGCTTGAGTGCCTGAAGATTATATGCAAATTCTTCGGCTGCTGAAAAGGTTTTTGAGCTTGTCAATACATATACTTTTTTTTCTAAATATCTTTTGCCTTCAAGATAGCTTAATGTGTAGAATTCATCCGTTGTATTTCTGTTTCGCCAGTAAATGCTGTTTAGTAATATCCTTGAATCAAATAAATAACTGCAAATAAGCTGAACCATGTAAGGATTTCCGCCTTCATTTTCTCTCAGGTCAATTATTAATGCTTCTGTGTTCGAAATAGTATTAAATGCGTTTGCAATCGTCTTAGTTGCATGAGCAGGATTCATAAAGCTTGTAAGTTTAATATAACCGATATTTCCCTTTAATATTTTAACTTTATGGAAACCAAAATTCTCCGATTCTTCCATGTTCCTTATTCTTTCAAGCTCAACAGGCGTAAGTTCTTCTGGTTCGGATTTTTCTTTTGGTATTTGTTCTGAAAAATAATCAACATGAAGATGTTTGTCCCTGCTTATCAATCTCAGGTCTCTTGTTAATACTGAAGCAAAACCGGTTGGATTAGAAATATTGTTGTATTTTTGATTATCTAAATTCTCACGGAGAAATGTCTCCATCTTTAAAGCAATATCCGGAAAAATATAAGCATTATTTAATTCTGATATCAGTTTATCAATCACCTGCAATTTATCATCATTTGTCAGTTCATTTTCTTGTGAATAAATATAAGCGGTAAAAAAAGAGGAAATAATAAATATTGCTATTAAAAAAATAATAATCTTATTGCTTTTCATAAAACCATCCATAAAATAGTTAAATCGTGCATTTTTCAAAAAAACATTGAATTTAAAATCTTTTTGATTAAACCAAAGTTCCTTAAAAACAGTGAAAATTCAACAATTTTAAATAAAATTTATGACTTAACTTTTGCTCAAAAATAGATTATTTTAGTAAATTATATTGAAAATTAAATATTTAAATGAAGAGACAGATTTCTAATGATAAGTTAAGGAATATTGCAATAATTGCGCATGTAGACCATGGAAAGACCACATTGGTAGACCACATGTTCAGGCAGAGCGGTATTTTCAGGGCGAACCAGGAAGTTGAAGAACGTGTTATGGACAGCATGGACCTGGAGCGTGAACGCGGTATAACTATTGCCGCAAAAAATTGTTCGGTTTTCTGGCATGATGTTAAGATTAATATACTTGATACTCCCGGTCATGCTGATTTTGGCGGCGAAGTTGAACGTGCATTAATGATGGTTGACGGAGCTATTCTTCTTGTTGATGCGTCCGAAGGTCCGCTGCCGCAGACCAGATTTGTTTTGAAGAAAGCACTTGAGTCAAAAAAGAAAATTATTGTTGTCATAAATAAAATTGACAGGAAAGATGCCCGTCCCAAAGAAGTGCTGGATGAAATATACGGTTTATTTATGGACCTTGATGCAACGGTAGAGCAGATAGATTTTCCCGTACTGTATGCAATTGGCAGGAAAGGTATTGTACAGCATTCGGCAGATGAAAAAGGCACAGACCTTCAGCCATTGTTTGAGGAGATTATTAAATCAATTCCTGCTCCTTCATATGACCCTGGTGAGCCATTCCAGATGCTTGTTGCAGACCTTGATTATTCTGATTATATAGGGCGTCTTGCAATCGGGAAAATTGCCAACGGTACTACAAGTTTCAATGATGAACTAGCCTGCATAAATGAAGATGGCAGTCTCATCCCACTCAGAATATCAAAGCTCCAGGTTTATGAAGGCATAAAGCTTAAAGAAGTAAAGCAGGCAGACCCGGGTGATATAATTATACTTGCAGGGATTGAAGATGTTCATATCGGTGATACAATATGCAATAAAAATGCTCCCAAAGCATTAAAGAGAATTGCTGTCGATGAACCGACCATATCAATGACATTTTCAATTAACACATCACCATTTTCAGGCAGGGAAGGTAAATATGTGCAATCGGCAAAGCTGAAAGAAAGATTGTTCAAAGAAACACTGCGGAATGTTGCGTTAAGAATTGAAGAAGGCGAAACACCGGATGTATTTATTGTAAAAGGCAGAGGCGAGTTCCAGATGGCAATATTGATAGAAACAATGCGCAGGGAAGGTTACGAGCTAAGCGTAGGCAGGCCTCATGTTATTTACAAAGAAAAAGACGCGAAAAAGCTTGAGCCAATAGAACATCTTTTTATAGATTGTGAAGAAAGCTTTGTAGGAATAGTAACTGATAAGCTTTCTCAGCGGAAGGGAAGAATGATTAATCTTGTTAATCACGGTACCGGCAGGGTACGCCTAGAATTTACAATACCTTCACGCGGACTTATAGGTTACAGAAATGAATTTCTCACAGATACAAAAGGTACGGGTATAATGAACTCATACCTGCAGGGATATGAAATATTCAGAGGTGAGTTTCCGTTAAGATTAACAGGTTCCCTTGTTTCTGACAGAGAGGGAATGACAACCGGGTATGCATTGTTCAATTTAGAGCCCAGGGGTATTCTGTTTTCAACCCCGGGAGAGCCGGTTTATGAAGGAATGATAGTGGGTGAGCATAACAGGGATAATGACCTGAATGTAAATGCAACAAAGCCCAAAAAGCTGTCAAATATGCGTGCTTCAAGCAAAGATGAAGGAATTATATTAACACCTGTAACTCCGATGACGCTTGAAAAAGCGATTGAGTTTATTAATGAAGACGAATTAGTCGAAATTACTCCTAAGAGCATCAGGTTAAGGAAATCAATTCTTTCCGCGCATAAAAGATTTTCAGGTAAAGAATAATTAAAGAATCATTTAAAGAAAGGTTTCACAAAATGAAATTCAGTGACATCAAATACGAAAGACCCGATATAAAAGCAACTGAAGAAAAATTTAATGCTTTGCTTTCAAAATTTGAAAATGCTTCTACGTTCGAAGAACAGGATGAAGCGATGAAAGAAATAAATAATCTCAGGGTAGAATTTCAAACCAATGCAACTGTTGCAAGCATCAGGTATTCAATTGAAACTACCAACAAGTATAATGAGGAAGAACAGTATTTCTTTGATTTGAATAATCCTGTTTATGAAGGATTAATTACAGGTTATTACAAAGCTATTATTAAATCCAAATTCAGAAATCAACTTGAAGAAAAATGGGGCAAACAGCTTTTTGCCCATGCTGATTTGACAATTAAAACATTCAGTCCTGAAATAGTGGAAGATCTCAAGCTTGAAAATAAGCTGAGAACAGATTACTCTAAGCTGCTTGCTTCAGCTAAAATAATGTTTGAAGGCGAAGAGAGAAATCTTTCCGGCTTAAATCCTTTCCTTGAGTCACCGGACAGGGATGTAAGAAAACGTGCAAATGAAGCCAAATGGAATTTCTTTTCTGAAAATGAAGAAAAGTTTGATAAAATATATGATGACCTTGTAAAGCTACGTGATAAAATGGCAAAGAAGCTTGGTTACAAAAATTTTGTTGATATGGGTTATGCAAGAATGGGAAGAACAGATTATAATCCTGAAATGGTTGCAGCATTCCGGAAACAGGTTCTGGACTACATTGTGCCGTTAACCTTGAAGCTTAAGCAAAAGCAAAAAGAGCGTCTTGGATTGGATTCATTTAAATATTATGACCAGCCGATAGATTTTACCGATGGCAATGCAAAACCGCACGGCAAGCCCGAATGGATAGTTTCAAATGCCAAAAAAATGTATGAAGAGCTTTCTCCTGAAACAGGCGAGTTCTTTAATTTCATGGTTGAAAATGAAATGATGGACCTTGTTACAAAACAGGGAAAAGATACAGGCGGTTATTGTACGTTTATTGAAAAATATAAGAGTCCTTTTATATTTTCTAATTTCAACGGAACAGCAGGCGATATTGAAGTTCTGACACATGAAGCAGGACATGCATTCCAGGCATTCAGAAGCAGGTTCTTTGATATACCGGAATATTACTTCCCGACATCCGAAGCATGCGAGATACACTCAATGAGCATGGAATATCTTACCTGGCCGTGGATGGAGAATTTCTTCCTTGAAGAAACAGATAAGTTCAAATATTCTCATTTAAAAGGTTCAATGGTATTTGTTCCTTATGGTGTTACTGTTGATGAGTTCCAGCATTTTGTATATGAAAATCCTGATGCTACACCTCAGGAAAGAAAACAGGCTTGGCTTGATATCGAAAAGAAATATTTGCCGTATTTTGATTATGAAGATAACGAATTTTTAAATAAAGGCGGCAGATGGCAGCAGCAAAGACATATTTATATGCAGCCTTTCTATTACATTGATTATTGCCTCGCTCAGATTTGTGCATTCCAGTTTTGGAAAAAATCATTGGAAGACAGGGGAAATGCATTAAGTGATTATGTAAGATTGTGCAATGCAGGCGGAAGCCAGTCATTTCTTAATTTGGTAGAACTTGCTAACCTTGAATCTCCATTCAAGGAAGGAAGTATTAAACCGATAGTTAAAGAAATCGAGAAATGGCTTGATACTGTGAAACTGAACGGAAACTAAGTTAGAGTGTGTTGAGTGTATAGAGTGCGTTGAGTGTATAGAGTGTGTTGAGTGTGTTGAGTGTGTTGAGTGTGTTGAGTGTATAGAGTATTTAGAGTTTTTAGAGTGTGTTGAGTGTGTTGAGTGTATGGAGTGCGTTAACCCTACCTGTTGCAGACAGACGTGTTAACGCATTTCTCTTTACCAATCTGCCTTGGCAGAGAAATTTGGTAAGGAATGTTATTGAAACCACAAAAGGGTAACATTATTTAAGGATAAAATCTCATGGATGAAAAAGCAGAGCATAAAGCAAAAAAACGCGGAGTAGATAAAATAAAAAGGCATATTTTTCTGTGTTCCGACCAGACAAAGCCTAAATGCTGCACTTTGGAACAAGGGCTTGAATCATGGAATTATTTGAAGAACAGGCTCGAAGAGCTTAACCTGACAGGCAATGGCGGTATATACAGAACAAAAGCTAATTGCCTCAGGATTTGTACAAGCGGTCCTATCGCTGTTGTATACCCTGAAGGTGTCTGGTATCATTCATGTAATCCCGAAGTACTTGAGAAAATTATTCAGCAGCATCTGATAAATGGAAATCCCGTAAAAGAATTTATGATATTTGGTGATGATTATAAAACAGAGACTGAAGAAAATGTAAGAAACAGCGAAGAAGATGTAATAAAAGATACATTTATAGTACTGACAAATAATTTCGAACTGCAGGAAGAAAAGTTTATATCTGATAAGCTTGAACACCACGACCCATACATACTTGATGAAATAAAAAAAATATTAACTCAGAAGATAAAGGATCTAATGAGTTCAAACCTCGAGAAGCTTCAGCAAATTTTATACAGGATTGATGTTGACCAGGGAAAGGTACATGATATATTTATGATGGAAAATCCGGAAGAGATACCTTCAAGCTTAGCCGATATAATTATAGAACGTCAGCTTGCAAAGGTAAGAACAAGACATCAATATAAGAAACAATTAGCATCCTTCGACCCCGCTCAGGACGAGAATAGTAAATAGCAGATAGCCGCTAATAAATTGCGAGCCCGGATAAATACTGTATTTTTTATGCAATATAGGGAAAATCACGAGATTGCAATTTTTCACCTCTTTAACATGTTTACAACTGTCACACTCATTGATTATTTTTGTCTAAAAGAATAAAGATGATGATAAACCCGTTTTCGGAAAAATACACTACTGATAAAACAGATGAGAATCTGATACAGGAAGCTGTACTAGGGGACAGGGACTCCCTGGAATCGCTTGTAAGACGCCACCAGGACTGGATTTACAACATTGCCCTTAGAATGGTGTTTAATCCTGATGAAGCGGCAGATATCACACAGGAAGTCCTGATTAAAATAATAACAAAGCTTTCTTCATTTCAGGGAAGGAGCAGTTTCAGGACGTGGGCATACAGAATAGTTGTAAATCATGTGCTTAACATGAAAAAAAGCCGCGGTGAGCAAATGCACAGGTCCAATTTTGCTGATTATGGCAGAGCAATAGATAACACGCCTGATTTTGATTTGCCTGACCCCAATAGTTACTCTGTTGACATGAAAATATTAGTTGATGAAGTTAAAGTAAGCTGTATGTTTGGAATGCTGTTATGTATGGATAGGGAACAAAGGATAATTTACATCCTTGGAGGTATTATGGGCGTAACAGATAAGATAGGCAGTGAGCTCATGCAGATATCGAAAGATAATTTCAGGAAAAAGTTATCGAGAGCAAGAAGAGACCTGTATAACTTTATGAATAACAAGTGCGGTTTAATTGATGAAAGAAATCCCTGCCGCTGTACAAAGAAAACAAAAGTATTAATCGATAGCGGTTATGTAAACCCCGGTAACCTGAAGTTTAACAGAAACTATTATTATAATGTTGAAAATGCAGCAGGTGAAAAATTAAAAGTATTAAATAATTATTTGGATACTATGTGTCAGGCAAAATTTTCAGAGCATCCGTTCCAGAAATCACCTGATTTTGTTTTGGAATTAAAGAAAATGATAAACAGCAGTGATTTTAAAGATATTTTCAACCTGCATTAATAAAATTTGATTAACTTAGAATACTAAGAATAATGATAAAGTTAGTATTGAATAATACATCGTAAGTTTTTATTTAACAATTAAAAATAATATTTATGAATAAAATATTAATCACTTTTGTATTCATCTTATTCTCTCTCCCGATATACTCAACAATCAGAAACGTTCCGGGTTCATACTCAACAATACAGGCGGCAATTAACGCTTCGGTAAATGGTGATACTGTACTTGTAGAACAGGGGACATATATGGAAAACATCAATTTCCGCGGAAAGAAAATTGTTGTAACAAGCAGGTATTATATCAGCAATAATCCCGCAATAATTGAAAACACTGTTATAAACGGCAGTACACCAGTACAGCCGGATAGCGCAAGCTGTGTTATAATCAGTTCGGGTGAAGATACAACTACGGTATTACAGGGTTTTACGCTGATTGGCGGAAAGGGAACAAAATGGCAGGATGAACATGGTGCAGGCAGATATACTGAAGGCGGCGGTATTTTAATTGCTTATTCATCTCCCATTATACAAAACAATATTATTAAATTTAACGAAGCAGTTATTACAGGCAGTGGTGTTACAAGTGCAGGCGGCGGAGGGATAAGATTAGGTGACGGCAATCCCAGGATTTTGAACAATGTTATAATGTTTAATAAAGGGCTTTATGGTGCGGGGATAGTAGTAAATTATTCCGGTGTCATAATCAAAAATAATTTGATATACGGTAATTTTGGTTCAACAAGTTACGGCTCAGGTGCCGGTATATGGATAAATAATAATCTTGGTGCTGCACCAAAAATTATTGAGAACAATACAATTGCCAATAATTCAGCGAGTGCAGGAACAGGCGGGGTTAATATGTTTTCAGGCACAAACAATGTGATATTAAGGAATAACATAATCTGGGGAAACATACCTTCAGCACAGATATTGGGGGGAAGTCCATCTGTGGTTTACTGTGATGTTCAGGGCGGATACTCCGGTGCGGGAAATATGGATGTTAATCCCATGTTTGCAGATACAAATTATATTTTATCCGCTAATTCACCGTGTGTTGATAAAGGTGATTCAAGTACTGTTTATAATGACCGTGCAGACAGCTTAAATCCCACGCTTGCCCGTTACCCTTCAAGAGGAACAATACGAAATGACATGGGTGCTTATGGCGGACCAAAAGCCGGGATATTTTCTTATTCTTTAATTGGTGTAAAACCAAATCAAAAGGAAATTCCTTCAACTTATAAATTAAACCAGAATTATCCCAATCCCTTCAATCCATCAACTGTAATAACATACAATTTACCGAAGGCGGCAAATGTCAAAATAACAGTATTTGATGTAACAGGGAAAGAAATAACACGGCTTGTTGATTCATATATTCAGGCAGGAGAGCATGAAATAGTGTTTAATGCAAATAATTATGCCAGCGGAATTTATTTTTACAGGTTAGAATCGTTGGAATTTTCCGACATAAAAAAGATGTTATTGATTAAGTAAGGGAATTAACTTACTAACCGGGCATACCATTGGACTAGGGCAGTTAGTCCCGGATTATTCCGGGGCTAATCTGATGGATGTCTGGTTTAGTATTTTTATTTGATTCTTTAAATACCTGTTTTTACATACCAAAAAAACCTAAATTCAGGAATGATGTTAAAGCAATCCATACAAGCCATAAGCCAAATACTACGGGCATTGTTTTGCTGCTTTTTAAGTCGGAAACTTTTGCCAAACCTATTCCAAGCACAATAAGATACCACATTGTAAATAAATCTAAATGCGACAAAATTTTAAACAATGAATTTTCAGCCATCTCTGGTGTAACAATCATTCCCAGCCCCACGTTAGCTCTTATATTTCCGGTTATTATTGCCAGAACAGTATTTATGATGGTCTGCAGTGCTTCTATAATGCTTGCTAAGCCAAGCACGCAGACAGTCAGCATGTAAGTAGCAGTACCTTTGAATCCTTTCAGAACCCCCCAGAAAATAAGTGATCTTAAAAACAGGAATGCAATAATAGAGAATATTGCACCTACGCCTGCAAAAATAATGAACAATGGGCTTTTGGGATTCATCATCTTTTCCATACCTTCCATTTGCTCGTTCATTTGTTCCCTGCTCATCTTACCGTCTTTTACTGCGGCTTCCAATCTTTCTTTTGCGGCGTTTACCTGTTTTGTTCTTATTTCAGAATACAATTCTTCATCATGAGTTACCATATAGCTTGCAAATAAAGAAAGAACCAAAAGGATAATTGTTGGAAGCAGCCAGTAATTCCTTTTTGATGAAGCTTTGACTTCTTCAAAAGTATCTCCCGGTTCGGTAATGACACCTGTCATTGCGTCAGAAACGGGCAGATCTTCTTTTACATCCTCCGGTTCAAACGGTTGTTCAACGGGAGGATTTTGTTGATTAAGATCATTATCGTTGTTGTTATCCATGACGTTTAGATTAAGTTTTTAAATTCATCTTCGAATTTATAAAATCCTTTTTTATCATAAATGAACTCTGCAGCTAAGAGTGCACCTTCAGCAAAGCCGCGGCGTGATTTAGCCGTGTGCTCAAGTATTATTGAGTCGGAGACACCATCAATAATTACCTTATGCTTTCCCACAGCTTTTCCAACACGCAGTGATGAAATATCTATAAGCTCGGGAGATGCTGTTTCAACTGCACCGTTTTTATTTATACCTGTTTTTCTATCCAGGCTTTTTATGATTATCTCTGCTGCTTTTAATGCAGTTGCGCTTGGCCTGTCAAGTTTCTGGTTATGGTGTATTTCTTCAATGGCAATATCGTAATCGGAGAATTTATTCAAAATACAAACTGCATTGTTAATCATGCTTAAAAACAAGTTAACACCGATAGAGAAGTTGCCGGCATAGATAAACCCGGTATCATATTTCTCTATTATGCTTTTTAAAATCCTTATCTTATCATACCACCCTGTAGTACCGCAAACGATATTGATGCCTTTTGAAGCAAGAAACTCCAAATTATTATAAACTGTAGTAGGAGTTGAAAATTCGATTGCTACATCGGGAATCACATCAAGGTTGTTCTGGACAGGATTTTTAATATCATACCTGCCGACCAATTCAAATTTATTAGGATCCATTAAGGATTCTATTTCTTTTCCCATTTTGCCGTAACCGACAATTGCGAGTTTAATCATAATTTTATTTTTTTGAATTTATTAACTGCTGATATTGATTTTTTTCGTATAATTCCAAATCCATTGAATTGTTTTCAAAAAACTCTCTGTGCAAACATTTTAAGGAACTCTCCAGCTTCCCTGCTTCAAGCAGTAATGTAAAGCTGTGGCTGTTAAATCCAAATACAACTGACTCAGCTTTAACTTCTGGTAGAGAGCAGAAAATCCTCTGTTCCAGGTCGGTTATTGAATATAAATTAGACCCGACTAATGTTATTAACACTTTATCTTTTATAATCAGGAATTCCGATATTTCTTCCATCTCATTCTTCAAATCATCATAATGAATCTTTGTGTAATTGTTTTCAGCAATAACAACAATTATAGCATTATTTGATGATACCAGTATATCAATCTGTGGTTTATGCTTGCTTAAAATATTCAGGAACATCTCCCAGAACATATACTGGTTCAATGATTCTTTCGGCTTAAGCCGGAGTACAATAATATTTTTCTTGTATGTAACGGATTTTATTAAACCGGGAAAATTTAAGCTTGAGTTTACAATCGTTCCGTTTGATGAAGTATTTTTTGAATTCAGCACTCTGATTGGAATATTCTTTTTATAAGCAGGGAGAATGGAGTTCTTATGCAATACCTTTGCACCAAAATTAGAAAGTTCTTCCATCTCCTGGAATGATATTTCTGAAAGCTTTAATGTATTATCAATGATATTAGGGTCAGCAGTTAATACTCCGTCAACATCCGTCCATATTTGTATCTCATCTGCGTTAATCATCGCTCCGTATATAGCCGCAGAAAAATCAGAGCTTTCCCTGCCCATTGTAGTTGATATTCCATCTATCGTGCTTGCAATAAATCCCTGTGCCAGTACAGTTTTTTCCTCATTTAAAAGGGGTAATATATATTTGTTGGTATTTTCCAGTGTCAGCTCAAAATCAGGATATGCTCTCGAATATTCATTATCGGTTTTAATTATATCACGTGAGTCGATAAGCTCAACACATATTCCGTCATTTTTCATAGCATAAAAAATTACAGTCGAAGACATCAATTCGCCAAATACGCGGAATGAATCAAGAGTCCTTAGAGTCAATTCACGGATAATGGCAAGCCCGGAGATTATTTCCTCAATTTGCCTGTGATAGTTAAGGATTTTCTCCGTAGCTTCTGCTTTTAATTCACTGTTTGAAACAAGCTCATCTATAATTTTATAATGCCTGTTAATAAGAGTGTTGAGAATTTCCTTTGCTTCCTCAACCTTTTGCTCGGATGAGAGATGTGCAATTTGCTCAAGTGAGTTTGTACCTTTTGCAAGGGCAGATACAACTACAATTTTACCTGTTGGCGGCTGCTTAACAATATTGATTACATTCCTTATTGCCTCACTATCCTGAACGGACGTGCCGCCGAATTTCATTACTATTTTTGGTGGACTACTCAAAAATTATTCCTTGTATAGTTTATGTTCAAAAATATATTTTTCTACAGGTTCAGGCACTAAATATTTTATAGATTTATTCTCACTTATCTTATGCCTGATATCTGTCGATGAAATACCGATATCAGGAGCAGGTATCAAAGTCGATTTTCTGTCAAATTCATGTTTTACATCGTGAATCAGGTAACCCGGTCTGTTTAATACAAGCACTTGTGAAAGCAAGAACAATTTCCCGGGGTCTTTCCATGTGTGAAGCTCTACAAGATTATCCATCCCGATTATTAGATATAATGCAACCCGGTTATTTATGTATCTTTGCCGTAATTCCATTAATGTATCAACAGTATATGATTTCTCGGATGTACTTTTATTTATTTCAATATCACAGTATTCAAAATAAGGGTTGCTTTCGATTGCCAGCTTTATCATATTCACCCTGTGTTCTGCATCTGCAAGACCGCTTACCTGCTTATGCGGCGGATTAGCATAAGGGATGAACAGAACCTTATCAAGATGCATTTGCTGCCTGACATCTTCTGCTATTATTAAATGAGCTAAATGTACAGGATTAAATGCGCCTCCAAATACTCCGTATCTTTTCAAGCTTAAAGCACCTCTTCGTAAATTTTTTCGATTTTTCTTACCATATCTTTTTCATCATACTGTAAAACCGCTTCATAAGCATTAGCCGCCAATTTATCCCTGATATCTTTATTATGATACAATACAGAAACTCTCTGGAATAACTCATCCATTTCAAATGGATTAACAAGGAATGCTGAATAATTATTTTTTACTATTTCCAGGTGATTTGGTATATTGCTGCAAATGACAGGCAGGCGTGATGCCATTGCCTCAAGTAAAACATACGGTAAACCTTCCCATAATGATGGAAGTATAAAAATATCAAAGATAGAGTAAAAATCTTTTTTATCCTCACGCTCACCGGTAAAAATAACAACATCTTTCAGGTTTGCTTCCATTGCATATTCTTTCATTTCTTTAAAGCACTTACCGTCACCTACAAGTACAAACTTCATTTCAGGACAGTTCCTTGAAAGATAATATGCTGCCTGTATTAACAATTTCTGATTCTTCTGAATATCAAACCTTGAAATGTTTCCAATAATAAAATTATTTTCATTAAGTCCCAGCTCATTCATAAGCTTTTGATTTTTTCCTTCATACTTGTAATCAGGAATATTAATACCGTTTTGAATAACAACAGTTTTTGCACTGTCAGCAATTCTGTTTTCAAAAGCAACCTTCATATCCGTCAAAGAAACGCAAATTGTCATATCTGTGAATTGAACAAGGTATTGTTCAATTGTCTTTGAAATATTCTTAATCCAGAACCTATTATTGATATAGTGAATTCCATGGATTGTATGAACCGACTTCAATTCGCGGTGATGCTTTTTGAGAAGACGCCCGTAAAATCCTGCTACGCCGCCATGGGAGTGGACTATATCAAATCTTTTGATATCATATAAATGTTCAAGATGGCGGAAATGCCTTTGCCTTAAAACTTTAGGCATTTTAATAGGATAAAATTTAATACAGCTTTCCTTAACAGCTTTTTCGAATTTGCCGCCGCCTTCTGCTGCTACTGCCACATCATATTTCTCTTTATCTAATCCTTTGATTATCGATAAAATGTTTGTTTGTCCGCCGCCTAAAAAGCCACCGTCTATTATTTCCAGAACTTTAATTTTATCCAATGTTTTAAGTATTTTATTGAAAAGTATGGTATTATAATAAAATATTTAATTTGTAGTAAGACATAACGAAAGTACCCTAAAAGTTCGGGAGTTGTGTGTTCAGAGAGTTATGAGTTTGGGAGTTGCGTCCTGTAAGTGCCTCTCAGGAGTGTTATATAACTACAGAATAAATAATAATCAAAAACAGTGGCAGTATTAGTATGATTTCTAATCTCAATTCATCATTTTTAATTCTTCATTCTTAATTGATAATACTCAAACGGTTTTATTCCAACTATTCTGGAATAAAAATAGGAGAATGAATTAATAAATTTATTTAACTTTCCTTCATTATTAACGATTTTGGAGGTCATATATTTAATTAACTCATTTTCGTTTACCTCCTTATTTGTTTTCAAAGCTTTTCTCTTTCTCAATACGGTTGGTATATGAAAGTAAAACCATAGATATGCTTTTATTAAACCGGTAAATGAATATTTTGATGAAAATATTGAAAGAAATAACTTGGCTGTTTTAATAAATGTAATATACGGGCAGACTTTTATTATGAATGGGATACTGAAGAAAGTATACAAATTAAGAAGACGGTTTCTTTCCTGATAGAAAGTTCTTTGTGCATTTGAAGAATTGCCGCCTCCGCCATAATGATGAACTATAGAATCCTTAACAAACTTTACTTTCATACCTGTAAAACGGGCTTTTAAACCAAGCCATAAATCTTCGCTGTAATAAAAATAATCGCTATCAAAGGGAATTCCTATCTCACTTTTGCGGAAAATCATCGAGCATCCGTTTGGATAAAACACATCATTAATATTTGGAAATATATTCATAACATTATACATCATGTAGCTTACTGAGCCGTTTGTTTCGAAATATTTCTTATCAATTCCTTCAGTAATTACAAATGACGATGCAATTGTATTTTTTTCATTAACTGCATTAACCAATTTTGCGAGCCATTCTTTTTCAACCTTAGTATCATTATTAAGAAGAACTACAAGGTCGTTCCTGCAGTATTTAACTGCTTCATTATTGCCGCCTGCAAAACCTAAATTTTCGGAAGATTCAACTATTTTAACTCTTGTATCAGCAAAGTTCTCAGTCACATATTTAATACTCTCATCAGTTGAGTTATTATCAAAAAGAATAATTTCAAATTCATCGTATGATTGTGATAATACAGAAGTTAGGCAATCTTTCAAAAACCTTTTTCCGTTAAAATTTAAAATTATTATTGATACTGATTTACTCATTTTGTAAACAATCCTTTTATATAAGCTGCAGGTACTGTAATCCGTTTTTGAATGCTATTACGTTTTCGTATCTGGAAAATATATAACCCTATACCTCTGAAATATCCTCTTAAAGCTCGTAAAAAAATTGTAAAAGAATGGAAACGTATAAATGAGTAATATCTATTCATTCTTGCAATGAAAAAAAGCGGCTGATACAATATATAAAGTGATAATGGATAATTCTTTGCTCTCATTATAATAAGGTTTCGTTCACACATTTCGGTCTGGAATCCATGCGTAGCAACAGAGCTGGTGCCGCCGCGTTTATGGTAGCATACAGCTTTCGGCTGATAAAAACATTTCAGACCAAACAATTGCATGCGGAAGCTGAAATCAATATCTTCATAATAAGCAAAAAAATCTTCATCAAAAAACCCGGCTTTATCAAAAACTTCTTTCCTGTAAAAAGCTGCTCCTGCACATGCTCCGAATATATATTCGGGCTTATCATACTGACCTGAATCCTTTTCACCATGACCCCGTGCAAATGGTGAGCCGCCATGTGCCTTGATAAAATCACCACAGTCATCAATAATATTACGGTCGTAATAATTTAACATTTTAACTGCAACTGATGAGACATCTTCATGTAATTTAAATGTTTTTATTCCCTTTTCAAGGAAGTCCGGTGCTAGCTCTATATCATTATTTAAAAGTAAAATGTATTCCGGTTTCAGAATATATATTGAATCTTTAATTCCTTCATTCACAGCTTTCGCAAATCCGAAATTGTATTTTAATGGAATAATATGAGTGTCAGGAATAGTTTGCATAGTATAACTTATCGAATCATCAGTTGAGCCATTATCAACCAATACCAATTTCCAGTCTTTATAAGACTGGTTAAGCAGGGACGGGTAGCATGTTTTAAGATGCTCCAGTCCGTTATAATTAGGTATTACTATACTTATCATCTAAACAAGTTGTATATATATTTAGCTGTAACTTTTTTATTCCGTTGTATTTTGAACCTTTTTGGTATTTGAAATACTATTTTAATTATTCCGGAAAGATAGCCTGATAATGCAGCAAATAATGTTTTAATACCATAATTTTTGTAAAGTAAAAAAAACTTCCTTGTCCTGGCTAAAAAAAATAACGGTTGATAATAAAGATACAGCCGGAAGGGATAATTCTTAATTCTCAGCCAGATAACGTTTCTTTCATTCATTTTTACCTGAAAGTTAAGAGTGCTTATTTTACTTCCTCCGCGTTTATGATAACAAATAATATTTGGCTCATAATAGCACTTTAATCCTGCAAGCTGGGCACGGAAGCTCAAATCAATATCTTCAAGGTATGCAAAAAAATCCTCATCAAAGTACCCGGCTTTCTCAAACACATTCTTTCTGTAAAAAGCTGCTCCTGCACATGCTCCGAATATATATTCGGGCTTATTATATTGACCATTATCCTTTTGTCCGTTACCTCTTGGATAAGGAGTTCCGCCTTTTTTTGTTATGAAGTTTCCTGTGTCATCTATTATATCTCTTGTAAAAAAGTTCATCATCTTAACTGCCACTATATCGGCATCCGGCACATTTTGCAGAGTGTTTAAAGCTTTTTCGAAAAATGCAGTTTCAAGTTCAATGTCATTATTTAATAATAATATGTAATCGGTATTTAATTTATTAATTGCATATTTTACACCTGCATTTACAGCTTTTGCAAATCCGGTATTATGATTTAATTCAATTATTTCAATTTCAGGATAATTGTTTTTGGTAAAATCGGTTGAGCCATCACCGGAGCCATTATCAACTAATACAACTTTATAATTACTAAAAGTCTGCTTACGAATAGAATTAAAACAGGTCTCAAGGTGAACCAGGCCATTGTAATTTGGAATAATTACAGATAAAAAAGTATTATTCAATATTTTTTTTTAAAATTGATTAATCATGATTTCAATAAAACTTCCAGCTCATTTACACTTTTATCCCAATTAAAAATTTCTCTGACACTTCTTGAACCTGCTTCGGATATTTTTTGAAGCTCTTTTTCATTTTCCAGTAAATAGCAAACTCCATCAAAAAGCTCATTTTTCTTTAAAGGATTTGCAAGAATACCTGTTTCTTTATTTTTTATATAGTAAGGAATTTCTGCAGATGCATTAGCAACAACAGCGCATTTGCAAGCCATAGCTTCAACAGGAGTAGTCGGGCATCCTTCAAATAAAGTCGGATAAATATAAATATCAGAATTGCAATATAACTCTTTAATTTTCACATCATCAGGATTCTCATAAAATTCTACAAAACCGGGTATTTCATGAAAGCGTTGTATACCAAATCCCTTTACAATAATATCAGGATATTTTTGCTTTACCATCTTTACAGTATCAATAGCTGCAATTGCATTTTTATTTTCTAAAAGATGGTCTAAAAACAATAATGTTTTATTTTTATTATTGTATGTTTTATTTTTATTTTCAAAAAAATCGAAATTAACTCCGTACCTTATTACTTTTGAATCAACTCCGAATTTCTCTTTAAAGAAATATTGCAGATGTTTGGCGATTACTATTCTGTTTAATGGAAGTGTGTAGCTTTTGTCAACAAGCTTAACATTTGAGTTCCATATTTCGTAATCCTGAATCAGGTAAAATTTTTTTCCCTTTGATTTTGCAAGTTTATTTACATAGTGAGAAGATACCCAAGAAGTAGCAATTATGGCATCTGCATTATCTACGAAAAAATTATTTATTGCCGATACAGCTTTAATTTTAAAACAATAGGGGAAAATATGCTTTGGCATATAGGGTTTACCCCAAAACTGCTTTATTAAAAAATTGACCTGGTGTTTAAAGACATTAAATTTTATAGATGGCTTAAAGGGATTAAAAGGTATTACAGGTGTGTATAGAGTAACTTCATGTCCCTTATTGGTTAACCTGTTTGCGAAATCAAAAATAACCCTGATTCCTCCACTGCGTACAATTTCAGGAACTATAAAATTAATCTTCATCAGCCTCGCTAATCCTTTTTTTAATAAAAATTTTAAATAGTGGAATTTTCGCTAAAAACTTAAGCAGCAACAACTTATCCCTGTTCGAAAAATATTTGCTTTTAATCATTAGAAATAAGTAAAATGCTGAGTAAACGCTTATAATTATTATCAAAAATGTTATTGAATACACCCTGGTACCAATAACATTTACCCGGTTTAAAATGAAATATATGCCATAGCAAAACAATGCACTAATAATTGATAAAAGGAAAGGTCTGAATAATATATCTTTTATTACCTTGAAAGCATTTGCATTAAAAAAAGAATTGGATTTGAAAAATGTATATGTTGATGATCCAAGAACAGATAATGCACATCCGATTGCAGCACCAAAAATCCCGTAATTTTTTATGAGAAAATAGCTTAAAAAAATATTTACAGAAAGAAATATTAATCCTTCATACATTTGATATTTCGGCTTTCCTGTGTTAGGAATAATGGAATTTCCTGGAACAGAAAACATAAAGTTAACCAGATAACCTGCAGCAAGTATTCTTAAAATTAAAGCTGATATATCGTAACCTTCTCCCATCCATGAAAACAAAATAAGCTCCGAAAAAAAGATAAGGAAAACAAAAATTGGAATTGATGCCGTATTTATGTACTTAGCGGTATCCAGGTATAGCTGCTTTAATTTATCTGTTTCATTTTTGGCACTAAGCTCTGCGGCAACAGGGGCAATGGGAGCAATAAACTGCAAAGGCATTAACCTGCCGTATCCTGCGGATTTATTTCCAATATTGTAAAATGTAACATTAGATAAATTTGTAAATATACCTAACAAAAATTCATCATATTTTTCAGATGCAAAAGTTGCAAGACGGGAAATCTGCATTTGTACACCGAAACTGCCCATTAATTTAAGTTTTTTTACTGTAAAATAACCCGGGTGAACTTTTAATTCGGGTAGTATCTTTTTTGCTATTGTTATGGTAATTATTATACTTAAAACCGATGTTGCTAATTGTGTTATCATGATACTCAGCAAGCCATATCCTGAATACATCAAAATTAATATTGCAGTAAAGTATAAACAATTAACAATAAAGCTTGCTATTGCACCCAGATACATTTTCTGCAAACCGATAATTACAGAATTAAATATCGTAAATGTGCTCGAAAGAAAAAAAATTATTAACCCGAAAGATAATGCATTGCGTCCTAAAGAAATTTTTTCAGGAGGGATATTTATTATTGATATTATTTTATCTGAAAAAATATAAGCAATACCTGCAACGACCAAAGAGAAAATAAAATAAAATAAAAATCCGGTATTAATAACAGCCAGTAAAGACTCTTTTTCTTTTTTATGATAATATTCTGATATGAATTTAACAAATGAAGAGGATAGGCTGATATCAAGCAGTCCAAATGAGCCCAGGAAACCCAAAACCAATACATAAATACCGAAATCTACTTTTCCAATCTTATAAATTATTAAAGGAGTTAAAATTAAAGGTGAAAGAAAAGCTATTGCCTGTGAAAGCAAGTGAAAAAAAGTATTTTTTATTATCTTATCTGTAAGAGACAATCCGCATTTTATTTAGTTGCTGAAACAAATAACAGCCGCAATGCCAGTATAGGCACTAATATTATGGCTTTAAATCCAAAATTGTTTCTATAATACCTGTAAATATCTTCATACATTATAGCTCTTATTTTCATATCTGCTTTTTTAGTTGAATGGCTTCCGTAATGTATAATTTCCGCTTCGTGGTAAAAATATATTTTATAACCTGTTTTCCATATCTTCTTGCAGAGGTCTACATCATTATATAATATCCTGTATGTTTCATCAAAGTAATTAATTTTCTCAAGCAGTTCTTTTCTAATCATTAGAAATGTTGTTGCAATTTGGTCAACAGGGATTGTTCTGTCATAGTTAAAATCATGCATATCATACTCTTTATTAAGATTATTCATCGATAGATAAGTATAAAATGCATTCTTAAATTCTGGAAACGTTTTGCAATTGTTCTGAACAGTACCATCAGGATTTAAAAGCCTGCAGCCAACAGCACCGCAATCAGTATTGTTATCCAGAAAAGCTATACATTTTCCGAGTGCTCCATCAAGCAATAGTGTATCACTTCCAAGCAGTAGAACATATTTGCCTTTCGAAATTTTCATTCCCTGGTTACATGCAGCGGCGTAACCGGTGTTATTCCGGTTTTCAATTAATACAATTTCATCTTTTAACGATGTAAGATATTCTTTACTGCCGTCTTGAGAACCGTTATCTACTATAATTATTTCATATTGCCGGTTGTGAATTTGGTCTGAATTACATTGACAAATCGATTCAAGGCATTTTTGTATCAAATCCCGTGTGTTCCAATTAACAATAACAATAGATAATATCATTCTAAATTATTCTAAACTAAAAAGCCACCCCGCATTATATGCGGGCTGGCTTATATATTTTATATTTTCAAACAATCATTAAGTTGGGTTTTTTGCATAGTAAAGCATAGAAGCTATCTTGTTTCTTAAGCTTTCCACTTCACGCAAATAAGAAACCTGTGCCCCTGTTTTTATTGTCTTCATTTGGTGTTTCCTGAGTGCCAGCCTGGTTGCAGTTCTTACGTAATCCTTTTGATTAATATTCACCGGCAGCCATCCGCTTTTATATCTCCTTGAAGTATAAGGTATATGATATAAATGCTCCTTTGGTATAAAGCCCTGGTTAGATTCTTCAGTCAGCTCTCTTAATATTATTTTTCCGTCATGGTAAACACCAAACTGGAACACAACAAAAATAATAATAACTGCCATAATCATAAATGCAAAACCAATCAGTGCAGTTGTTTCGAAGCTAACGGTCAGATTCCACATAAAATGCATGAACATTGCAATTGCAAGTCCGAGCGGTATTATGGTCAATTTTGTAAGCGGTCCTCTGAACTTTGCAAAACCAATAGCTGCGCCAAATACTGCTTGTGTGCAGCAATGCAATACAGCTGAAAACAGTGTTCTAATAATTATAAGTGTCAGCAGACTTGATAAAGTACTGCCGTAACTGATAAAATAAAGGAAATTTTCAGTCATGCCAAAACCAAGCCCTATAGCACCACCATATACAGCTCCATCAACAGGTCCGTCAAAATGTCTGCTCATTGCTGTTATAAGAAGAAATATGCCTTTAGTTGTTTCCTCAACCATTGGTGCAACTACAACAGCACCTGCAAGATTATTCAATGTACCGGCATCAGATTCTGTGGCAAATTGAAAAATAAATTCTGATATTCCGATACCCATAATAATACTACCGATAATACCAAAAATAACGGCACCTGTTGCACCCCAGAAAAAATTCAAAGATAAAAGCCATAAGGGCTCGCGTTCATATCTATCCATAAGCCAGATTACGAACAGATAAAAAAGCATGGGAACAACAGAAAAGAAGCCTGCCAATAAAAGATGTATAAATGGGTTCATTAATTATACTTTATAATTTACTCAAATATAAAACAACTATTTCAAATAACAAATAACAAATATCAAATAATCCTAAAGAGACTGATGAGCAGCTATTATTAAATAGTATATCGAAAAATCTTTTAATCTACCAATCTTCCTATTTCTCCAACCTTCCAACCTTCCAACCTGCATCCCCTTCACTCCTTATACTGCAAACTTTTTGCCCATATTACAAATTCTTTATCAACCGAATTCAAATCTTTTGCAAATAGTTTCTCAATAAATGTTTTTCCTGTCATATCATTGTTAAATCCATCCCTGTACAATTTGTAAAAACTTTTGAGCATTCCTTTTTCCTGCAGGTACATGCAAAAATATCTTGCTTCAGCATAGTGAAGGTCGCTATTTGCATTATAAAATGTGTTCTCGTCCATTTTGACCAGATCTTCAAGCGGTATGTATTCGTTTTTTGTGAACGATTCCTGAAGCCGCGGAAGACGCCAGTTTACGTAACCAATAATATTTTTATTGTTCAAAGAACATCTCTCATATAACGACCCAAGTCCTTCATTAAACCATGAAGGGATATCCGGGAAATCGAACCTTACCAGTGCATGTGTCATCTCGTGAACAAGCGTTCCTGTTCCGGTTGATATGTTCATTAGCATCACTCTTTGAGACGGCTTATAATAACCAAACCTGGAAAGGTCATCATCGTCAAAAAGCTTCTTTGCCCAGTTCCTGTAAGTAGCATCATCTTTAAACAGGAAAATGGTAGTGATTTCATTAGGTGATTTCTCGAAGTAATCATTGTAAAAACAGTCAATTGCTCTTACTATTGTATTCCCGACAATATTATCTGTTTCTTCGGCACTTAGGTTGCTTGCAATAATGAAGAACTGGTTCTCAAAAATTACAAATGACTTATCGAGTTTCTTATTAAGTTCATCAATTTTTGAAACAAAATCGAGGGAATCAATATTAAATATTACAGGTGAGTTATACTCTTTAACCTGCCGGCTTGAAAAACTATTTTGTCCACTGTAAGGTTTGCTATTACAGGCAAAAGATAAAAAAGTAAGTAAAATTATTATATAATACATAATTGCATGTTTACTGTAATATAAATAGTTTTTATAATAATTTATATTTATAAATAACAGTAAGGGTATTAAATTCCCCACGCTTGAAATAGAACAATCTTTTGATTAATATTGTCTCAAATAGTATAAAAACAAAGGAAATTAGTTACGGAAAAGAAAAATAAAGAAATAAATAATAAACCGGTTCAGGAAGACCCTGATACTCAAGAAGAAAACGACGAATATTTAGATGCGGAAAGCGGTAAACTGGAGGATATCTCACCCCAGGAATTAGAGCTAAGGAAGAAAGACTTCGATGCTGAAGCTGTTCCGCATATGAAATTGTTGTACAATTATGCTATGCGAATGACAGGTGATCATCTTGATGCAGATGACCTCCTGCAGGATACATATATGCGTGCTTTCAGATTTTTTCACAAATTTGAAAAGGGAACTAACTGTAAAGCATGGCTGTTCAGGATTATGAAAAATTGTTACATTAATAAATATCGTAAGAATAAAAAAGAACCGACTAAAGTCGATTATGAAGATGTCCAGAATTTTTATGATTCGATAAAAGCTGATGTTGTTGACCCCAATGATCTTGAGCACAAAGTATTTTCAAATTTATTAGACGATGATTTAATTAATGCACTTAATTCATTGCAGGATGATTATAAGACTGTTGTCATTTTATGCGACCTGGAAGGATTGAGTTATGAAGAAATAGCGGAATTTCTCGATTGCCCAATCGGCACGGTAAGAAGCAGACTGCATAGAGGTAGGAAGATTTTGCAGAAAAAATTAGTTGATTATGCAAAGTCCAGAGGTTACGAAGTTGAAACGGAAGCTTAAATAAAAATATTTTTTAACATATATAATATTCTTTTTATTGCCTATGGGTGTAACTATTACAAATGAAACCATTGATGAATATTTAACATCGCAGATAGACGGTGAGAACAGAGATATGGACACGTCAAACAAAGTTAACGAGATGCTGCAGAAAGATGCGAACCTTATGAAGAAGTACAGATCCGAAATGCTCACCAAGCAATTGTTCAGTTCAAGACTAAGCCTTCTTGAAGTACCTTCATCTACATTTATGAAAGTCACTGCTTCCATCGATGAGATGGTGTATAATGCAAAAAACCATTATATGCAGCAGATTTATCCTATACAGAACAGTGCGAATTTTTTTCAATATTTAATTTCAGTACTCGCTTCACCATTGCGTATAGGCAGAGCAGCTATACCGGCATATGCCTTCGGTATAGCTATTTTACTTATAATTGCAGGTGCAGGTATTTTAATGAATCAGCGTGATAATATTGCTTTGAACCCATATATTGCAACAGGCTCAGAAAAAAGCGTTATGGTGCAGGCAGTAAATAATTTTCATAAAGTATTAAAGGGTGATATACAGCCGCAGTTTCATTCAAGTGATGCTGATGAAGTGAAAAAATTTGTCATTAATAAAGTAAATTTCGAACCGTATATTCCCAAAGTTGAAGATTATGTTTTATCGGGTGCAGTTTGTAATGAATACGACGGCCAAAAACTCGTTCATTTAGTTTACACTTCAGGTGATGATGTGCTTTATATTTATGAAACTGCCGTTAACTCGATACATCATAAACGCCTTGAAATTCCTGAGCAGGTATCAAGTGAAATAACTAAAGACAAGTTCTATATGTGCGATAAGGTGGACCTTTATAACTGTACAATGACTTTATGGTATTCAGGTAATGTCCTGTGTGCGTCTGTTTCAACTATGCCAAAACAAAAAATGTATTCAACTTTTACAAGCTTTTATAAATAAAAAAATATTAATGAAAAGAATATTCTTTATATTAATATCCTTTTCAATCTTCTTCTATTCCTGTTCAAAAAAAGATGTAGTCAAGGATAACAGCACCACAGAAAATAAGCAGAAAACAACAAACGAAAAAAAGGTAGATAATACCATAACTACAAAAAATGCTGCTTATTACACAATAAAAGACATTGGAAGCTCCGGTAAGAAAAGTGATTTTGTTGATTTCACCTGGCAGGAAGACGGAAAAGACGTTAAGCTGTCAGATAATAAAGGGAAAGTAATATTACTTAATTTCTGGGCAACATGGTGTCCTCCATGCAGAAAAGAACTACCCTCATTATCAGCTATATCAAATGAGCTTGACAGCAAAGAATTTAAGATGATAGGAATATCAGTAGATGAAAATCCGGAAGCCCTGAAAAGCTTTTTGAAATCAAATACTTTATCTTATACAATGCTTCATGAAAATGGAGTTTTGCTTGAAAAGTATATGACAATTGCAGGTGGTACTGAAAATGTAATTCCCCAATCATTTATCATAGATAAAAACGGGAAAGTTGTTGAGTATATAATAGGCAGTAAAGAAAAGCAGGAGTTTCTTAAGCTTATCAATAAACATTTATAGAAGCCTTATTAAATTTAGCAGAACAAGTTTCAAGCCGCCCTTCAAGGTCGGCTTTTTTTTATTTAATAAACATAAAAATTAGATAACTGCATAAGCATACAAATAAAATTTAAACTTTATTTTTTTGAGTTAACGCATTTAAAAAAAAATTAGAATTTTAGTTAAATCATGAACTAAAACGGAATAAATGAGAATTATTATTAAATTGAATTAATTTAAAAATATGCCTATTTAGGAAGATAAAAGTGCAAATTTTTATGAAAAAAGCCCGGATGGTGAAATTGGTATACACGCTGCGTTCAGGGCGCAGTTCCGGTTTACGGAGTGCGAGTTCGAGTCTCGCTCCGGGCACTATTGTAAATAATATAAAATATAATAATAATGGCAGCAGTTTTAAAGAAAAAATGGAGCTTATTGAATGATGTTGATCCAGAGAAAGTAAAACTGTTCGCACAGGATCTCAATATTCCATTATCTCTCTCGAAAATACTTCTAAGCAGAGGAATAACTACGAAACTTGAGGCTAAGAAATTTTTCCTGCCTCAGCTTGAAGCCCTGTACGACCCTTTCTTTATGAAAGGAATGGATACAGCAGTTGAGCGGCTAATCCGGGTTATTAATAATAAAGAAAAAATATTAATATTCGGTGACTACGATGTAGATGGAACATCAGGTGTTTCTATGTTCCATATTTTTTTAAATGACCTTGATGTACCTAACAGGGTTTATATACCTGACAGGTTTACAGACGGATACGGATTGTGCAATTCAGGAGTTGACTATGCTTTAAAAGAAGATATTAAACTCATCATAGCAATTGATTGCGGTATTACTGCTGTTGAAAGAGTAAAATATGCTAAGTCACTGGGGATTGATATAATTATCTGCGACCATCACCAGCCGCCTGAAGAACTTCCCGGTGCGTTCGCAATACTTGATCCTTTACAGCACGATTGTTCATATCCCTTTAAACACCTTTGCGGAACCGGTGTTGCATTTAAGCTTATACAGGGCATTTGCCAAAAGCTCGGTTCAAAAGCATACCTTAAGCTGCTTGATTTTGTTGCTGTCGCTACTGCCGCAGATATGGTTCCTGTGATAGATGAGAACAGGATATTATTGTATTTCGGCTTTCAGCAAATAATCGAAAGCCCGCGCCCAAGCTTTATAACATTAATTAAAAAAGCAGGTTTTAAATTTGAAAATATATGCACTTCTAATGTAGTATTTTCGTTAGGTCCAAGAATAAATGCAGTTGGGCGTCTGGGAGATGCGACAAGAGCCGTTGAATTTCTAACATGCAAAGACATGCAAAAAGCCGAAGAGCTTGCAAGTGTGCTTGAAGAGGAAAATTCAAACAGGCGGAAGATCGATAACGAAATTTATATCCAGGCACAAACGTCTTATGAAGATTACCTTGTTGACCTTAAAGATGATGATGTTGCTATAGTTCTTCATAATCCGGAGTGGCATCCGGGCGTTCTTGGAATTATTGCATCCAGAATGGTTGAGAAATATTATAAGCCTTCAATTATCATGACTACATTTAACGGGCATGCAAAAGGCTCGGCAAGAAGCATAAGCAATTTTAACATTTATGAAGCATTGAAGCAGTGCTCAAATGAGTTTACAGGGTTGGTGCAGTTCGGAGGACATTACCACGCTGCAGGATTGGAAGTTGAAATTGGCCGCATCAATGAGTTCAGAGAATGCTTTAATAAAATTGCCAGGAATATTATGGATGGGGCAGATGCAGGACGCGATAT
>Ga0105092_10000055_pt1 | contig 50258 bp, 35 predicted proteins | sample PPLLak2March2015_FD_87021 | JGI IMG/M metagenome (GOLD analysis project Ga0105092, IMG submission 87021) | Freshwater sediment microbial communities from Prairie Pothole Lake near Jamestown, North Dakota, USA - PPLs Lake P7 Core (1) Depth... | ecosystem: Environmental > Aquatic > Freshwater >... | reverse complement strand
GGGCGGATGTTTGTAGCAATCGAAGCGAGAGAGGCCGGCGCCCCAGCGGGGCGCGATGTTCCGCGCAGCCACGGGACATCGCGCCCCGCTGGGGCGCCGGCCTCTCTCGCTTCGATTGCTACAAACATCCGCCCCCTCCGGGGGCAAAAGCCCCGAAAGTAAAAGGCGGAACTACAAACGAATTCCGTGCTTTGCGGTATATTACTGACGCTGGTCGAGGTCCGGGAGGAGAGTGACAATGTCCGTGAAATCGCAGGCCGAGAGAGTTCTTGAGCGAGGCAAGGGAATCATGCGCCTGGCGCCCAACTGGGTGCCCCGGTCCTTCTGCATTCCGGGCCGCCGGCTGAAGCTCCATCCGGATGATTACTACGCGCTCGGCGGCCAGCGGGGTGGGATCGATGAGCGCTGGCTGGCGTCGACGGCGGCCGCGGATAACGGCCCTCTGACGTGCCCGAATGAGGGTTTGAGTTTTATTGTGGGCGAAGACGACAGCCGGATACTCCTGCGTGACGCCATCGAGGAGCTGAAGGGCGCAATAATCGGCGAGCGTCTCTGGAGGGAACACGCGCGTTGGCCCATGGCCGCAAAGCTCTTCGACAACAAGGGCGCCCTGCCGCATCACATCCATCAACGAGACGAACACGCCCGACTAACCGGGCAGTCCGAAAAGCCGGAGGCGTATTACTTCCCGCCCCAGGTCAACAACCATTCGGGCGACTTTCCCTACACCTTTTTCGGCTTGAACCCGGGAACCACCCGTGACCAGCTCCGCGAGTGTCTAGTCAATTTCACCAAGGGCGACAACAAGATCACGAACATTTCCCGCGCTTACCGGCTGGAAGTGGGGACCGGCTGGGATGTGCCGCCCGGAATCCTGCACGCGCCCGGCAGCCTGTGCACGTACGAACCTCAGAAGGCGTCAGACGTCTTCGCAATGTACCAGTCACTGGTGGGTGATCAATTGGTGCCGGCCGAGCTTTTGTGGAAGGACACTCCGAAAGAGCGCTTGTACGATGTGGAGTACCTGATGGAGGTGGTCGACTGGGATCAGAACGTCGACCCGGATTTTGCCAAAGACCGCTTCATGCCGCCGCAGCCGGTCAGGCCCATTGACGAGATGAAGAAAGAGGGTTACGTCGAGAACTGGGTCTGCTACAAGTCCGGCGCCTTTAGCGCCAAGGAGCTGACGGTTTTGCCGGGCGCTCGGGTGACTGTCAGGGATTCGGCCGCCTACGGAATGATCATGATGCAGGGCCACGGAACTATGGGCGTGTGGGACGTTGAGACACCGGTGATGATCCGCTTTGGGCAGCTGACTTACGACGAGTTTTTCGTGACGGAAGCGACTGCGCGTGAAGGCGTGACCATCTGGAATCCGTCGAAAGCCGATCCGATCGTCATGCTGAAGCACTTCGGCCCCGAAAACCCGGATCTAGCTGCCTAGTGCTTTGACGAGGGCCTTCTCGAGCTCGGCCGGACGAAAGCCGAAAGGACCGGGCAGGCTTTTGTAGGCGATCCGGCCACTTCGATCGACCAGGTAGAGTCGGTCCGGCCATCCTGTGTACGCTCTCTCCGCTGTGTTTTTCACATCATCAATGAGGGCCGGCAGCTTGATCCCAAGTTTGGTGAGGCATGCGCCGGCGACCGAAACGCGCTCCTGATTGGAAACGGGGTTCCGATAGAGGACCTTCTGCTCCACGTTGTCGTCGACTTGCCAGACGTCTACGGGGTGAGCCTCTTCAATGTAAACCACGAAGAAAGCAGCGCGGTCACCGTAAGTCTGATAGAGCCGGTTCAGAGCGGGAACCTCCCGCCGGAAAGGCGGTCAGGTGTAGCTTCCGAAGACCAGCACCACAGGCCGGTCGCCCTGGAAGGAGGATAGCCGGACGGTCTCGTTCACGGCGCCGTGTTTCTGCAGGACCAGGTCCGGGGCGGCATCACCCGCCTCCAAGTCGCCGCCGCGAGCTACGAACCAGAGCCTTTTGAACGGGAAAAGTATGAATACGACAGGGTTCTCGATCTTTGCCATAATCTTGCCGAACTTGGACGGCGGCTGATACATGGCAGCCAGAAGCCCAAGACACCCGATGATGTAAACGACAACCAGCACGACGAGAACCTTCAAGGCAGGCTTCACAAAAGACCCCTTTTGTCTTTTGTACCACAAAAGGGGTCGGCGGGGCGGGCGACGTGGACTGACACGGACAAACGGACCGACGCGGACAGGCCAGCGGGGTCCGTGTCAGTCCGTGTTTTGTCCGTGTCCGTCCGTGGAGGTCGGCTCTACAACTCCAGCTCCACGACCGTGTCAAATTCATCCGCGGCCGGGGCGGCGGGCAGGATCAGGACGGTTCCTGCGGGGTCTTGCCGAAGCTCTACCTTGGCGCCGCTTTTCAGGACTTTTGCGCTTTTGGCAGGCCGATCAAGAGCAGGCAATACGAGCATGCGGTCCGGCCAATCGAGGATATGAACAAAGACCCGGTTTCCCTTGGCGGTGGTCACGCCCCAGGGACGCTGTGAAATGGGGCCGCCCCGGGTGCCGTAGATCGATTCGCCATAAACCTTCAGCCATGCTCCCATTTCTTTCAGGCGCTCAACAAATTCCGGCTGGATCTTGCCATTTGGCATCGGGCCCACATTCAAGAGGAAGTTGGCGTTGTTCCCGGCGGCTTTCACCAGGTAGTGAATCAACTCGCGGGTGCTCTTGAACCGGTTGTCCGAGAGGTTAAAACCCCAGCTTCCGTTAATCGTTTCACATGTCTCAAGCGGGAGGTTTCCGATCTTCGATTCGGCGTTGAAACCCGCCGTATTGCGGCCTGGGAGGTCTTTTTCGAACATCTGAAAATCCTCGCCGGGGAAAGGCGCCTGGTGATGGTTATTGCCGATCAGGGCCTGCGGCTGCAGGTCATGGATGAGCTTGTAGGTCCGGTCCAGCTTCCAGTCGCCGTTCTTCTTGTCCCACCAGCCGTCGAACCAGATGCCGCCGATTTCTCCGTAGTTGCTCAATAGCTCTCGAAGCTGGCTGTCCTGGTACGCAAGATACTTCTGCCAATCACCCTGCTCAGCGCGTCCAAGTCCCTCGCCGGTCCGGCCGAGCGGGAAGTAATCAGGATGGTGCCAGTCGAGCTGCGAGTGGTAGAAAAACAGCTTAATGCCCTGCTTCCGGCATTCGTCGGCCAGCATCTTGAGGACGTCCTTCTTGTACGGCGTCCGGTCGACGATATCCCAGTCGGAGACCTTGGAATCGAACATCGCAAAGCCATCGTGATGCTTGCTGGTGATCGTGATGTACTTCATCCCCGCCTCTTTGACGAGAGACACCCATTCGGCGGGATTAAACTCCGTGGGATTGAAGAACTGTGCCAGTGTCTCATAGTTCTTCACCGGTATCCGGTCGTTGTACAGAACCCATTCGGCTCGGCCTCGGACGCTGTAAATTCCCCAGTGGACAAACAGCCCGAACCTGGCGTCCTGAAACCACTCGCGTGCCTGAAGGTTGGCCGGAGTCGGTTGATAGTCGTTGGCGCCGAAAAGAGCAGGGCAAAGCAGTATGAGGAATCCAAAAACCACGAAGCTTGTCTTTTTCATAGGATCTCCCAAAAAACCCCGAGTCGCGTTACAGAGCCGCGCACGAAGCGGAAGGCTGAGGAGCGTCTTTCAGCGGAGCAGCCGGGAGCGAAGTAAGCGGGCCACCTATCGAACGGTAAAGCACGATGGGTGGCCTGCTTACTTCGCTCGCTTCGCTCCGCTGCGTGCGCGGGCTCTGTAACGCGACTCGGGCAGGTTTACTAACTCTTCACCTTCCCAGCAGTTCGCCCGCTTTGTGCTCGGACCACCACGCCATCCAGACGAGGGGGGCGTTGCCATCGATCGCTACCTCGCGGGCGGCCCATCCTGTCCCCGTCTTCGGCATCATTTTCATCCCCGGCAACGAGCCGAAAGCGGGCATGTCCGGGTCGTCTGCGTTGGTCCAATTGTTCGGCCCGAGCGCCAACTTCCCGCGCTCAGTGTTGGGCACGCAGCAATCAAAGAGCCTCTCCACGGCGTTCTCGCCGAAACCGGTGATCATGGACAGGGCCATGGCATTGGTACCGAGGATGTAGTCCATGACCCGCAACGCATAGCGGGCGTACCGAGCGGCGCCAACCTTATCCCCTGCTGCCTGCTTCTCTTCGGCTGCCACGGCTAGCAAGATCGCGTCATCGAGGATCAGGCGGTTGGATCCCCAGCGCCAGTTGTTGTCCACGTCGTCCTGATCCCCGCTGTCCCATCGATTGGAGTGAACGTCCTTGGTGACGCCCGGGTAGCCTACTGCCATCTGCTTGATGCAATCGTCGGCATAGGCGAAAAGACTTTTTCGGATGGGGGCCAGGTCGACGCCTTTGGGCTTGCTGGTAAGAAGCGAGACATTGCCTAGCGGAGCTACTGCGGCCCACCAAAACTCGGAGATGTCGCCGAAGCGAGTATGGCTTGTGACCAGTTGCCGGAGAGAATCGGCTTTCTTGTCTTTCAGAGCCAAGGCGGTTAAATAAACCTCCACCACAGCCGCGTATTCGTCGTCCTCGATGTTGTTCCTGTCGGGATAGCAGGGGTTCCGGTTGCGCTTGGGATGACGCCACAGACCGTAATTGTCGTTGTCCGGATAGATCCCGCCTTCCCCGCCGAAGTCCTTAGAATCGCGGCAGACAGGAGGCTCAGTGCGCGCATTATCCAAGGCCTGCCATGCTTGCTGGAAGGCCTGCCGGGCAGCGTCGGGCTGCTTCTGGGCAAGGTGCAGCCGTGCGAGGTGCGCAAGAGTCCGGGCAACTGCGAAAGTCGCCTTCGTCTCGGGCTTTGAGATACAGGAGGCGCCTCCCTTGTATGGCGGACAGGGACCCCAGCTGGCGACGTGCGTGTGCAGCTTCGGGATGGCCAGCTTTTGGCCCGGCAGGATAACCTTTTGCATAAGGTCCGTGCCCACCAGCAACTCATCATACAGGGTCACGCCGGTACCGAAAGAGGCGTTGGCTTCCGGGTATCTCTCGCAGAGGTTCATCAGGAGCCAGGCAGCCAGCGCGGTGTTTGTGGTGTAAAAACCTTTGTCGCCCGCGTCGTTCCAGAACGGTCCCTTGATGCTCCCAGCTGCCCAATTATGGAGGAACTGATCAAAGGTGTAGTCGGGAGTCCGATGATCCCTGAAATAGTCGAAACCCTGAGCGGCCAGGTCTCCGTACGGATTACCGGCAGTGACGTCAAAAGGCTCCGAAAGCAGAGTGTCGACGCTCAGCCGAAAACCGGTGCCTATCCCGGTAAAAGCTGAGAAGTCGATCCGGAAAAAACTGTCGCCCGAGGCAAAGTCGCGGCTTACGTAATCCTGTGAAGTCCCGGAAGCGACGGTCTTGCCGGAGGAATCGAGCACCTGCCAGGCCTTCGAACCACCGCTTTCCGAGAGAAACAAGGCGATTTTGTCCGCCCGCGAGAAGTAGCCGAGATAGTTCAGCCGGAATTTTGAGTCCATCTGGCTCCCGTCGTCCTTCGCCCAGGCGCTGGAAACCAGGAGAAAAACGCAGACTAGTAATGCGCTGGCACGTGATTTCACGAGTCCTCCATCGAGTATGCCTACATGATAGTGAACAAGGGGGTGTCGGGATACCGGTTTTTCTCCTCTGGAGGGTCGGGCTGAATTGACCCGTGCTTTTCCATGCACTTTTGTAATTTTCCTCACAAAATTCGCTTCCTTTCTTGCGAATCCGGAGTATGATGTCACCCATCAAAAGCCAGATTTCGAGGCTGTGTTATTGTGCGGGGATTGTAGTCCGGCCGGGAGCAAGATTGCCCGGGACACGAGCACCCGGGGCGCAGTAGCATGGGCCCTCCGCGAGTCATCGCGAAGAGATCGATTACATTCTGCTCACGACTTATTCCCCCTGAAGCGACGCTATCGTGCGCCTGATTGGCGCTTGGCTTGCATTGCAGTGATGTGAAACGCGACCTTTCGTTTTCACAAACGGCTAGGGCGGGGTCAAGGTGGGCTCAAGGCAACTCTTGCTGATTGACGAAGACGCGGACGATTGCGCGCTGATGGCGTTCGTTCTCAGCAGGGAGCTCCCTGACGTCGAGATCATTCCGGTTACCGACGAGGACCTCTTCACGCAGATCCTCCGCAAGCAGGCGTTGGCAGCGGTCGTGACGGAGCACCGGTTGAGTTGGACCGACGGTTTCCACGTTCTCGAAAGCGTCCACCGGGCGCTGCCCAAATGCCCGGTTGTAATGTTTACCGGATCGGGCAGTGAGGAACTTGTTCGGCAAGCCCTGAAGAGCGGATTTGCCGACTATGTCGGCAAATCCGCCCGCGGATATATTCGTTTGGTCAGGCGGATTCACGACTGCCTCCAGTCCCCGCCTGGCGCGACGGAATCGGAGGTGCCGAATCAGGAATCGACAACCGGTCAGTCAGTAGAGCTGCTTCACGCGGTCTCGCACGACTTGCAGGAACCGCTGCGGGGCATTTCGCGGTTCAGCCGATTAGTGGAGGAGAGGCTCACAGAGGCAGACACCGACAGCAAACGGTATTTGCGCCACGTCATCGAAGCTTCGGACCGGATGCGGGCCATGCTCGATGACTACCTGGACTACCTGAGTGTCGGCATCAACAAGAACACGAGCGAAGAAACCGACCTGGAGGCCGCACTGGACAGCGCGATTGTGAACCTCCGGGCCAAGATAGAGGAATCGGGGGCCGAACTGAAGCGGGGGAGACTGCCGGTTGTTGATGCCGGATTCAATGACATGGTCCGGCTCTTCCAGAATCTCCTCGAAAACGCGATCAAGTTTCGGTCAGATGCCACGCCTCGACTCCAAGTCGCGGCCGAACGAATGCAGGGCGAGTGGCTGGTGTCCGTGAAGGACAACGGCATCGGGATAGATCGGGCTGATTTTCAGCGGGTTTTTCAGATGCATCGGCGTCTGCACCCGGTCAGACAGTTTCCCGGAAACGGGATTGGATTGGCGATTTGCAAGCGGATTGTGGAAGGGTACGGAGGTCGAATCTGGGTTGATTCGCAACCCGGAGTGGGGTCGACCTTCTATGTAACACTCCCAACGGCACACGGCGAGTCCACTTCGGAGGAGACCCTTGAAACCGCTTGAAAGCAGTGGAGGCGTTATGAACTCACCACCGGTTCCGCCGAGGGAGAGCCATGCCCGGACGAAGCGGTCAGCCGGCCGCGGGCAACCGGAGGTGTCGCCGGGAACGAAGCGCAATGGAGCTCTCCACGTTCTGCTCGTCGAGGACAGCCCCAGCGACGCGGACTTCTTGAAGGAGATCCTGTCGCGTTCTCAGACTCCGTATCATGTCACCTGCGTCGATCGGGTTGGTCTTGCAATCGCAGTGCTGAAGGGAGCCTCGCCTGTTGATCTCGTCCTGCTGGATTTCTCCCTTCCTGACAGCGAAGGGATCAGCACTTTTGAGAAGATCCAGACGGTCGCTTCCCGCCTGCCGATCATTGTTCTGACGAGCACGAGGGACAATGAGCTCGCCTCAGCGGCCGTCCGAAAGGGGGCGCAGGACTACCTGATCAAGTGGGAAGTCGACCTCGATCTGATGGAGCGGTCCATTCGGTATGCCATGGCGCGCAAGACCGCCGAGGAAGCGTTGCGCGAGAGCGAAGAGCGTTACGCACTGGCGGTTCAGGGTGCCAATGACGGGCTGTGGGACTGGGACTTGCGCTCCGATCAGATCTATTTCTCGCCGCGTTATGCGGCCATGCTTGGCTGGCAATCCGACCACCAACCAAGCAGCGCAGCTGACTGGTTTGCCACAATCCACTCCGAAGACTTGCCGATAGTGCAGGAAGCGATTACCGCACATCTGGAGGGCGGGACTCCTCATTTCACGATTGAGTACCGCAGCCGCCACCGGGATGGCTCGTATCGATGGATCCAGGCACGCGCTCTGGCGATCAGGGACCAGGCCGGACGGCCCTACCGGATGGCCGGCTCACTCACCGACATCACGGGACGCAAGCGGGTCGAGGAGGAGTTGGCTTACAGCGCTTTTCACGACCCGCTGACCGGGCTTCCCAACCGCGCCCTGTTTCTCGACCGGCTCGGCCAACTGATGGCCCAGTCAAGAAGGCGGGCCGGGTACTCGTATGCGGTCTTCTTCCTGGACCTCGACCGCTTTAAGAACATCAATGACAGCCTCGGACACGCGGTTGGGGACAGGTTGCTCATAACAATTGCCCATTCGCTTCAGGCCTTCGTCCGGCATGGCGATACGATTGCGCGGCTTGGCGGGGATGAATTCGCGATGCTGGCCAATGACGTCAGCGGCGAGGCCGACCTCAGCAAAATCGCCGAGCGTCTGCTGGATCGGCTGAAGTCGCCCTACCGGGTGGGCGAGCACGAAATTTTCACCTCGGGGAGCGTCGGCATAGCCGCCGGAGCCGCTCACTACAAGCACCCGGATGAGATCCTGCGTGACGCAGATACGGCCATGTATCGCGCCAAGGCGCGGGGAAAAGCCTGCTACGAGCTGTTCGACGGCACTATGCATCACCGGGCGGTCGCTCTCCTCGCGCTGGAAAACGACCTGCGCCGGGCGCTCGACCGCAAAGAATTCGTTATTCAATTCCAGCCGATTGTTGACATCCGCAAAAGGAAAGTGCAGAGCTTCGAGGCTCTGCTGCGCTGGCGACACCCGACTCGAGGGCTTCTCCTGCCGGGCGATTTCATCGCCGTCGCAGAAGAGACGGGCATCATCGTTCCGATCGGTATCTGGGTGCTGAGGGAATCGTGCCGTTGCGCGCATGAATGGCAGAAGTACTATCCGACGGCCTCGGTCTCGGTGAACTTGTCGCCGCGGGAGCTGCAGCAGGCGAACATCGTCGAAACGGTTGCCGGCATCCTCCAGACGACAAAAATCAGTCCGTCGACTCTGATACTGGAGTTGACAGAGGGAGCATTGTCGGAGGATCCCGCCGGAGTTGGCGAAAAGCTCGTCCGGCTGCGGGCGTTGGGCGTCAAGGTCTACATCGATGACTTCGGCACAGGCTACTCGTCTTTGAGTCACCTGCAAAGGCTGCCCTGCGACACTCTAAAGATCGATCGTTCGTTCGTAGGCCGGCTGGGCACCGAGAAAGGCAGCGGAGAAATCGTTCACGCAATCGTCTCCCTGGCTCGAAACCTTGGCATGCACGTCGTGGCGGAAGGGATCGAAACCAGGCAGCAACTCGAGGCGCTTCGCAAGCTGGGCTGCGAACTGGGCCAGGGATTCTGGTTTTCGGCTCCGCTGGAACCTGAAGCCGTCCTGGCGATGGTGCAGAAAGAGTGCGGGTAAAGCGCGGCAAGCGGGTCCGATACGCGTTACACAGCTGCAATTTAGGCTTCGCCTCTGACTATCGCAGATCCTCGAACTGTTCTACAATTCCTCGGACTTCGCGAGAGGGAGGCAGCCGTGGACATCCTGAAGCGCTTTGTCGTGAAGAACTTCGAAAAAATCCTGGTTTTTGTGATTCTGTTGGTGGCGTTCCTAGGCACGCTCTTAGTTGAAAACACCTCCGTCGTGCTCGATTTCTACTTCCTGCCGGTCCTGGTCGCAGGATATTTCCTCGGCAAGCGCTCGGGCCTGCTCGCTGCTGTCCTCTCAATTCTGCTCGTTCTATTGTCCGCTCTGATTTTTCCCCAACGAATGTTTGCGGCAACCAGGATTTGGCAGGATGTCGCGGCACTCTGCGGCTGGGGCGGTTTCCTCATCCTGACGAGCATTGCTGTCGGAAGCCTGTACGAAGTCAAGGAACAGCAACTTCACGACCTGAAGAACGCCTACATTGGGGTGCTCGAAATCCTGTCCAAGTACCTCGAGTCGACGGACCCATATACCAGCGGACATTCAACAAGAGTTTCGGAGTTGGCGACTGCGATAGCGATCGAAATGCGCCTATCCGCAGGAGAAACAGACAACATCCGGGTGGCGGGGCTTCTGCACGATATCGGGAAGATCGAGATTAGCGGGGAGGTCCTGCGCAAGGCGGCAAGCCTCACCAGCGGTGAGCAGGCCTACCTGGAGTCGCATGCCCAGAAAGGCGCTCGCCTCCTGTCCTCGATCGGTGGAGTCTTGAAGGAAGTAGTTCCCATCGTCCTCTCTCATCACCAGTATTTTGTCAGTAAGCTGGAGTCCGATAAGGGCTCGGGTTCTCAATCGGTTCCCTTGGGGGCACGAATAATCGCCGTCGCCGATGCCTTCGACGCCATGACAAGTGATCGACCCTATCGGCGTGCCATGCCGCCCTGGCAGGCATTAGAGGAGATCGTTTCGAACTCGGGAAGACAGTTCGACCCGGGAGTCGTCGAGGCCTTCAAACAAGTGGCCGCGCGCCGACTTGAGACTGTCTAGCCACTCATTTACTTTTTAGAGCCGGGACTTACTGAAGTGGCCCCGAAATCCGTTCGGGGCCACTTCAGTAAGTCCCGGGGTGGTGCCAGATCCTCGTGATCCAGAAATGATTTACGTGACAACGTTTGGCGGCAGTGTCTGGTACGGCCCGGCGCAAGGTGACCCAACGGCGCCGGAAGATATTGCGACGGTGCTGAAGAAGGCGCGGTAGGGTTGCGAAGGACCACAAGGACAACAAGGACCTCAGCAACCAAACGTCCTCACTACGTCCTCGGGGTCCTTGGGGTCATTGTTGTCCTTTTTCCTTCCCCGACCCCCCGGCTGGTCCATGCTCCCGCTCACTCCCTGGAACCCGCGTAGCGCTTGGCGCGCCACCCATCGGATAGCCCGACCGTCGTTGTAAGAAAACGCAAGGTTGTGGTTGAGGGTGGAGAAGCAGTGGGGCTGGCAGCCTTTCTTCATCTCGTTCAACTGCCCGACGTCGAACTTTTGATTCTCGATCGTTCCCCAGTCGTAGGTCGCCGAATACATGGGGAAGCAGGGAGCGAGGGTTCCGTCCACCCGGATGACGACGTTGTTCTGCCCCGCCCGGCAACTCCACTCCTGGAGCTTGCCCCGCATGAACTCCTTCATCTCCGCGAGCCGCTGGATCGAGTTCACCATTTTGTAGCCGCTCCGGTTCTTATCGATGATCCAATCCACCGTTTCGTCGACCGCCAGCCAGTCTTCGCGACGAATGAACGTGCTGTTCTCATTCAGGTGCTTGAAGTGGCTTTCTTCAAGCATCGGCGATTCGTTGATGTGGTAGTCGGTAATTAAACCGTAATCGTGGGCAATTTCCGTCAGCCGTCTGACGTCTTCCAGATTGTTGCGGCAGATGTTGATGTTGAAGAAGACGATGTACCCGTACTTGTACTGTTTCTTGACGAGATACTCGAAGTACGGGCGAATGGCGTTGAGCGCCTTTGGCAGCCCTGGCTTCTCATCGACCACGTCGACGGCAAGATTAACGACGGCCATTCCTGCGTCAGCGAGCCGGTCGATAAGGGCCGGCTTCATGAGGCGGCCGTTGGTCGGCACGTAGACCCAGAAGCCTCTTTTGGCGGCGTAGTAGACCACCTTGTGAGCAAATGCCGGCCGCAGGAGCGGTTCGCCTCCCATCAAGGCAAGGCACCGGCACGTCGTGGAGTGCAGCCAGTCAATCGACCGCTTGGCCACATCTTCGGTCATCCCTTTGACCCGATTATCGAACGCCCAGCAGTAGTGGCAATCGAGGTTGCATTTCCACTCGGTGAAGAGGTACGCGATGATCGGGTGAAAGTCACCGGGAAGAACCCGGGATTTCACATAAGGGAACAGCCAGCCGCGCAGCGCGCGATAGATCAGTGGGGCGGTCCAGCGCCGGCCGTAAACGTCACCGTTTTTGCGCGCCGGAATGAACCGAGAATCATCGGCCTCGAGCAATTCCGGGTGCTGCGGAAAGACGGGATCAGGCAGTTTCTGAGGCTCGGCGTATTGAGCCGGTGGCGTCGGTTTAAGGCCGGGACTAACGAGAAGCTGGTGAAGAGAACCATCCAGACGGCTGACCGATACAGGCTGATGGGTAGGCAAAGAAGGCTGGGCCATCGTCCAATCTCCTTCTTGAAGGCGTTTTTTTTGAGAATAGCAAAGGAGCAGGGCAAAGTGGAACTGACGAGCGCTCAGCGGCGGTTGAGTGACTCGCCGCTTTGTGGCGAGTTGTATCGAAACCCCGCGCCTCTGGAGCGCTGGCAGTTGCGGCCACTCGCGATCGGGCGCAACTGCTGTCCTCCAGAGGCGCGAGGTTTCGATACAACTCGCCACAAAGCGGCGAGTCTCTCAACCGCCGCTGAGCTCAGTAAATGCTCTGGGGTTGTAAAGAAAGAGCACCGGCGGCGCACGGTTGCGCCGCCGGTTTCGAGAGGAAGGATTAGAACATCACGCGCAGAGAAAGCTGGATCTTTCGCGGGTCACGGGTGCCCGTCAAGGCCCCGAAGTTCCCGTTGATCTGCTTGCCCGTCTGATCAAACCGGGCTCCAGCATCGAAGTTGTTGAACTCGGTGTGATTCCACGCGTTGTAGAGCTCAGTTCGGAACTGAACGTACCGGTCCTCGCCGAACGGAACACGCTTGGAAATGCTGATGTCCCAGTTGCTGGTGCCCGGGCGGCGCAGGATGTACACTCCGGCGTTACCGAAGCTCAACTTCGGGGTGCGGGCGAAAGCCTCGGTTTTGAAGTTCCGTGCGAAGGTACGCTCGTCTTTCGGGAGGTACGGATCGGACACAACTGTGATGCGGGCACCTTCCGTCGAACCGGTCAGGTCCGCTCCATCCGAAAGAGCCATGCTCGGGTTAACAGGCTGACCCGAAGTAAACGAGGTAATACCCGAAATCTGCCAGTTCCCCAGAACCCAGTCGAGGGGCTTGATTCCCCATTTCTGGCCAGGATTCGGCAAATCCCACGCATAGTTGACCACCAGGTTGTGAGTCACGTCGAAGCTCAGCAGCCCGTAGTTCCTTTCCCGGCGGTTGAAGTAAACGCTCGGATCGTCGTCGAAGTCACCGGCGTTCTCTCCAAGAGCCTTGGAGAACGTGTAAGCGAGACCGTACTGAACGGTTTGAGCCAGACGCCGGTTCGCTGCGATTTGCAGTGAATGGTAGTTGGAATTGGTTCCAAAGGCCCGCATCATGATGTTCGCGTACCCGCGATAGGGGCGCAGGAAATTGTCGGGCAACGGGCTGCTTGCCGTTGTGGTGTCCCTGTTCTTCGGGTCGAAACGTGCATACATCGGAATCGGGTTGATGTTCTGCTCGTAAATCAAGGACCGTCCGAGGGCACCTACGTAGGAAACATCCAGAACCGTGTCAAACGGGATCTGGCGCTGGATACCAATGCTGTAGTTGTACGTTTGGGGCAGCGGCTGCTCACCCGTCTCGGTCACGGTGACGCCACCCGGTCCTATGGCACCGGCTGACTGAAGGAACGTGTCCAGAGTGCCGAAATGCAGGGTAGGCGTGAAGGCGACCGGAGGCTGGCCGTTTGTGCCGGAATAGACGTTGCCCTGCGGCCGATCGTAGAAAATCCCGATACCGCCGCGTACGACCATTTTGCCGTTCCCGGACGGGTCATAGGCAAAGCCGACTCGCGGGCCGAAGGAAACTGCCGGCGTCTCGTACAACCCGCCGGGCCATCCATCCTGCCCTCCGACCACCATTCCGGAGGAGTAATTCCCGGAACCGGGGACGAAAAGACCGATGTAAGGAACCGGGTAGATCGTGCCGGTAGCAAGGTCGACTCCCGCGCGCTTGCCGCTGGCATCCTTGCCCGGCCAGATGAGTCTCGCCTGTTCATTAGCGCTATAAAGCGACGGGTCGAAAGTCGTGATGTTGTACCGGTCGTCATGAGCGGCCGGCGAGTTGTACATGCGCAGGCCGAGGTCGAGGGTCAACTTGCCGTTGACCTTCCAAGAGTCCTGTGCGTACCACTCAGTCTGCGTGTAGCGATAGTGGGAATACGGCCTGAACGTCCCCTCGGAGTAGTTGTTGAAAACACCGAGCAGAGCGTTCGAGAACGCGTAGTTGGTGTCGTTCGGATTGTTGGTATTCCGGTCAAAATTAAAAGACCCACGAGTGTTCGGGCCGCCGACTTCATCCTTACGCATTCGCTCAATGTAAACACCGAACTTGAGCGAATGCGAACCCTTCAGCCAACTGAAGTTATCGGCCCAGGTAAACACCGGGTTCTCATTGGTGTACGGGATGTTGCCCAACGAGGGGTTGATGTAATTCTGGACGCTTGAGAAGGTCATGTCCGGAATTGCACCCGATTCGTTCGACTGCGGATACCATTGCCCGAGGCCGGGTATCCGGGTGCGCGCAACCTTCTCCGGCTCAGTCGGGTTGAACGTCTGGCCGCGAGTGCTGGCGCCGACCGTGAACTCGTTCACCTTTGTGGAGCTGAAAACTTTCGAGAGACTCAGAACTGCCCCACGTCCGCGCTGTGGCCGCAAGGTACTGACCAAGTCAAAGTTGACGTTCCCGGCCACCCACGAGCCGTACGGCCATTCTTCGTCGTCATTGTCGCGGATGTAGCGGAAGTACGAATTCAGAGTCGGCGTGATGTTGTAGTCGACCCGGACCACTTCCTGCCGCCGCGGGTTGTTCCCGCTCGCCGTGCTCCGGTAATTCCGGGTGTACATCCGGGCGGGATCCGTCTCGACGTAATTCGGAAGAGGAAAGAACTTCAAGATTGCCTGTCCTACCGGGTTGATCCGGTTGGCCGGGATCTTGTTGTTCGGGAACTGCGTCTTTCCGTTGAGCGGATCGTTGATCGAAATGACATTCTTGTTCGTGTCACGAGTTTCCGAGAAGTCTCCGTTGCGCTCCAACTCGGTGGGAGTCGTTACAAAGCGAGGGTCCAAGTACAGACGCCGCCGGACATACTCCTGCGAGAAGAAGAAGAAGAGCTTGTCCTTGTTGGTGTTGAATTTGCCCGGGATGTAAATCGGGCCGCCGATCGAATACCCGGCATTGTTGAAGTGATAGTCGCCCTTGCGCGTGCCGGTCCGGTTGTTGAAAAACGTATTGGCGTTCAACGATTTGTCACGATAGTACCAATACAGGCTCCCGTGAAAATCACGGCCGCCGCTCTTCATGATCACGTTGATGGTACCGGCGCTGTTGCGCCCGTACTCAGCCTGATAGTTGCTGGTGAGCACTTTCACTTCGCTGATGGCGTCCATATTCGGAGCGTTTTGCACGCTCGCATTGGAGCCGGTGTCAACCGAAGAGATGCCGTCCAGGGCATACATGATCGAGTTGGTGCGTCCGCCGTTGATGTGCAAGCCGTTCAAGAGGTTCCCGGTCTGAACCACCTCGCGCGTGCCGACATTCATGTCGCTCACACCCGGCAGTGTGCTCATCAGACCGAGAAAATCACGTCCCTTTACAGCCAGATTCAGAACCTGGTCGCCGCTGATCAGCCCCGCTCGTTCTGAGGAAGCCGTCTGCACGTAGGAGGTCTCCGCGGTTACTTCCACCCGCTGCTCGACTTCTCCGATTTGCAGGCTGACGTTGCCCAGCGACCGGCGTTCGTTCGCGGTCAGCCCGATTTCCCGCATCGTCAACGTCCGGAAACCCGGCATCCCGACCTCGAGGGTATAGGTCCCAGGCAGCAAGCTGGTGAAAACAAAGATGCCCACTTCGTTGGAAGCGGACTGAACCGAGACACCGGTCGCCTGATTGGTCAGCTTGACATCAGCACCGGGAATCACGGCGCCGGCCTGGTCAAGGACGGTCCCCGTTAGCGTCGCGCTTATGTTCTGACCAAGCGCCGGCAATACGCCAATTAGAAATATAATCACTAAAGAAAAGAAACAGCGCTTCATCACTCGTCCTCCTTCGCTGTCATGGGGGATGCCACAGGCGATCTTAACGGCCCCAATAGTAGCACTGAAACGCGTTGAAGTCTTCATCAATCGTGCTTATTGACATTAGAGGCAAGAGGGCGAAAGCAGGGGCGAAGGGGCGAAGGGGCGAAGGGGTGAAGGGGTGAAGGGGTGAAGGGGCGGATACGCCCAATTCAGCGGTTTGCATTTTGCGCTGTATCGAAACCGCTGGAGCGCAGTGTTTGCGTCAACTCTTTCGGAGTGCGGTGGCCTTGACACCGCTTTGTGTTCGCCGGCCTTGCCGGCGGCCTAAAAGGGGTCGCAAGTGGTAGAGGCCGCCGGCAAGGCCGGCGAACACAAAGCGGTGGCAAGGCCACCGCACTCCGAAAGAGTTGGACGCAACTACTGCGTTCCAGAGGCGCGGGGTTTCGATACAGCGCAAAAAACGCGCCACTCAACCGCCGCTGAATTGGGGGCGCGCCCCCTCTGTCCCTTTGCCCCTCTGCCCCTCCGCCTAGCGGGGCAGCTTCTCCAGCTGCTGCCGGGCTTCTTCGTAGTCGGGGCGCAGACGGAGCGCCTCTTGAAGCTCTTTCTTCGCGGCTTCGGCCTGGCCCTGGACGGCAAGGGCAAATCCGAGGCCGTAGTGAGCTTCGGGATCCAGGGGCGAAAGCCGGACGGCATTGCGAAAATGCCTGGTGGCCTGTTGAACTTTTCCTGTCTTCAGAAGCGCGATGGCGAGGTACATCTGCGCTCCGCCGTCGTTCGGCTTGGCACGCAGCGCTTCCTCGTACTGCTTGATGGCCTCGCCAATCTTCCCCTGCTGCTCGAGTGCGACCCCGAGACTGCATCGCGCCCGGATGAACCCCGGTTTCAGCTGCACAGCTTTCCGGAACTGTTGGACCGCATCGTCGATTTGCCCCTGTTTCATCAGCATCAGTCCCAACTTGTCATACGGCTCGGCATACTGCGGATTGATCCTCAAAGCGTCCTGGAAGTGCCCGGCAGCTTCCTCCGCACGGCCGGTATGTGACTCAATCACGCCCAGGTAGTAGTTAGCTTCGGCACTCGCCGGATTCCTGGCCAACATGCTTCGGAGCTCTTCGATCGCGACATCCGTCTTTTCCTGCCTGAAGAAGAACGTGGCGAAATAGAACAGCGGTAGCAGGTCGTTCGGGCGCAGACGCAGGCCCTCGTTCAACTCCGCGAGCGCTTCCCGGACGCCTTCGTGGTCCGCCCCCTGGCTATCGAAGAGCGTGCGGGCCAGGAAGTGGTGAGCGTCAGCGTCCCCCGGTTCCACTTCGACGGCGCGCCGGCCCACTCCTACGGCCTCCTCCCAGCGATTAAGCCGAATCAGGAGTCCAGCTTCTTTTAAAAGCCTTGTGGAGGAGCAGGAAAACTTCACGACCTCCCGGTACAGTGGGTCATCTGCCGGCGGCATGGGAGTCAGGCTCGGGTCTAGCAGGACAGCCCGCTCTCCAGATGCCTTCTCCGTCTGTCCGAGAGCTTCGTATGCCCTGGCCAGCAGCTGGTGAGCCGGCCGAATGCCCGGGTAATCGCGGACAACGGGTTCGAGGCTTTCGACGACAGTAGCCCAGTTGCCCCTCCGCTCGGCGGTGCGGGCCGTGCCGAAGCGGGCTTGCGGCGACTCCCGGCCTCCCGGTGCACTCCGTGCCTTCTCGTAATACACGGCCGCCCTGTCGAAGTCACCCTGCTTCAAGCAGACATCGCCCTGTTTCTGCAGGGCCGGCAAGCAGTTAGGGTTAAGCTCGAGTGTTTTCTGGAGCAACGACTCTTGCGCACTTTCCTGCCCGCGTTCTTCGGCGACCATCGCCTGGTAATAGACCCAGCGGTAGTCTTCGGGATCAAGGCGGAAGGCTATCGCGTAAGCAGTCTCGGCCTGCTGGTAGAATTGGTTGGCGTGGTAGACCATCGCGAGCTTGCCGACATCCGCTGCCGAATCGGGGTGAGAACGCGCAGTCGCATCGGCGCTGTTTATCAGCTCGACAAGTGCGGCATTCGCAGATGTGAGGTCCGGTCGAGCGGGAAAGTCCGAGGGAAGCGAGACTGGGCCAAGGGCACGCAGCAGGAGCCACATACCGAAGCCGAGCGCAATCGCCAGCAAAGCTGTCGTCCAGATCTTCCGAGAAAGGATCATGCTAGTCGTCAGGCTGTTTTCCGTCGCCCCTCGACGCGGTCACACCTTGTCACCCCGCTCATCCCGCATAGAACCAGATCATCCCCGCTGCCACCATCCAGAGGAAGCATGCCGCGGGCGCAGAGCCCAGTAGTCCCAGGCGCCGGTTCGCCGGCATATTGTCCCAAGACAAACGAAGCGTCCTCAAGGAGTAACCGAGGCCGATCAGGACGGATGACACTTGGAGCCAGGGAATGGCGGGCGACCAGAGAATGTGCCACGGCTTTCCAGCCGTGCCGAGAAGATCCCATCCCCAGTTGAATGGATCCGACAAGCTGAGAAGCACGAAAGTGAACATCGAGGAAAACATGGCCAGAGCGAACGCGATCCAGAACGAGAGTCCGAGCGGTACCAGGGATGCACAGCTCGTCCTGAATATCTCGCCGCTCGAAAGAGTGGATTTGCTGATGCGCCGGCCAATACTCGCGAGAGCATAGAAAAGAAGGGGCAACCCGCCGAGTAGCAGCAGCCAGAGCGCAGCGCTGTAAATCCAGAAACTGCTCCAATTCTGTTTGTCGACGATGTCCACCCAGTCCCGCAACTGGTCCCAGGCACCCAGGTTCATGACGCAGTAAACGACGCCCAGTGCAAACATCACCAACGCCTGCCAGGCCTCGCCATAGTTCGCTATTCTCTTATCCCAATTCGAGGAACGCCAGAACAAGGCGGCGTTGTCGTACGCGCATGTCTTCACGCACTCGGTGCACATCCCGCAGTCGTTATTCCTGTTCACTTCCCCCAGGCACAACCCGTAAGGACAAGCCCAGCCCTTCGTGCTCCCCGTCAAGCAGAAGTGCTCTTCACACTTCGAACAGGTGGCGGAAGACACGGAACGGACGATCAGCCGACCTGTCATCGAATACAGGCTGATAAAACTGTTGATCGGGCAAAGATGACGGCAAAAAAGCCGTTGCTCGGTTCCGAAAGACAAGACAACCGCGAGCATGGCCAAGCCGATCAGCAGCCAGCTGGTTGCGGCAGGGACAGCGACCAGCGCGGTGCTGAACGTGCCCAGGAGGAGGAAAAAGATCGTCCTTGGCCAGGCGCCCGACAGCGCCACCCATTTCAGGGCGGGCGCCGGGCTCTTTTGCCCGCTGGACATAACGGCCAGCCGCCGTCTCTGCAACCATTCACCCAGCGACGGGAGCGGGCATACCAGGCACCAGATCCGACCGCCCAGCGGCACGAGCACGACAATCAACGCAGAAAGCCAGACCACCCAGATGACCATTGGTCCGGCATTCCGGCCCGATACCTTGGTTCCGAAAAGACCCGCGAGAATCACGAAGTAGAACACCGCCAGCATCGGCACTGTGAGCGCGAATTGGAAAGAGGGCCGTTTTACTAGTCGCTTGAGAGGCGGCAAGAGGGTGAACAGGTTGAGCGAGGTCCCTTTCGGTTGAACATCCCTGAGGAGCAAGCCGACAAGAGGAATGGCAAAAAGGAGGCCGAGACCTGCGGCCAGGAGATAGTTGGGGCTGACGATCAAGTCACCCCTTTCTGTCCCGTGCATCGGTCCGTTATAGGTGTGATTCCGGAACTGCGACTTCGACACCGCCCATCCCCACCAGCCGTCCAGCCCGGCTCGCAATTCAACAACCGAGGTACGGATTGGAGGTTCGTCTGGCCGTGAGACCCGGTACACCTCCACCTGTTGGCTGCCCGGGCTAATGACAACGTGGAGATCATAGTCCTGCAGGAAGAAACTCTGTCCGGTATCGCGAGTTGAGAACGTCAGCCGGAGGTGATCACCCCGGTTCGCCTTGATCCGGGAGGGGCTGAAGCCGTACCTAAACGCTTCAATATGAATATTTCGGGTCTGTGGAGACGGATTCGACAGCCAGGCAAGACACGCCGGAAGAAGCGCAAAGACAGCCAAAACGCACGCCAGCGCCCCTTTCTTTCGCAGTCCTGCCGCCAGGCTCATGGTCTGAAACGGTACCACACCACGGCCCCCGGTCCGCAACAATCAGGCAGGCCTCTCGGTGTGTTTCGATTGTGTACGATACACTCGCTATGTGTAGTAACATTAACGCATGCGCACCAACATTGACATCGATGACGACCTGCTGGAACAAGCTTTTTCGGTCAGCCGGGCGAGAACAAAGAAGGAGCTCGTGCATGAAGCACTGACGGAGCTTGTGAAGCGGCGAAAAAGGAAAGACCTGACGGAGCTGGCCGGGGAAATTGAGTTCTACAAAGGGTTTGACCACAAGTCACTCAGGAGAACACGCGGATGATCCTCGTAGACACCTCTGCCTGGGTCGCAGTGTTCCGAGATCAGTCGGGCCTTGTCGTCGCGGATTTTCGGAAACGCTTGGGCGCCCGGGAACCGGTCCTCTCCCGCTTCACTCAGTTGGAGCTCTTGCAAGGAGCCCGGGGAGAACGGGAATGGCGCCTCTTGGACGAGTACCTGGCCACGCAAGATTATTTGGACTGTTCGCAATCAACTTGGCGGGAAGCGGCTCGGTTGTACTTTGACCTCCGCCGGCTGGGCAAAACCATCTGCAGTCCCATTGACTGTTGCATTGCTCAGCTGGCGCTCGAGTACGACGTCGAGTTAATGCACCACGACCGGGACTTCTTGACCATCGCAGCAGTAAGACCGCTCAGGTCTCTCTGGTGGGACCCGCCGCCAACCGTTTCTGAATCAACCTGATTACACGACACTTCGCGCAACCGTCTCCGTGAGCGCCGCGAAAATTCTCGAGCGCTTCCGTGCGCCCGGGTATATAATCTCGCGCTAATCGGGCTCAGGCGAGGGAGGCCGTGGACAGGTTCACATTGGCTGCGGTGCCGACATGTCTTCTCTTTTTTACCATTAGCTCTGCGAAGGCCGGAACAGAGCCGGTCGTCCAGTGGACGAGCTATTCGTATCCTATTCAGTTTGAACACATTTCCGTTGAACAAGGCCTCTCGCAAAGCTCGGTCAGCTGCATCATTCAAGACACGAGGGGATTCCTCTGGTTCGGCACCGATGATGGTCTAAACAGGTACGACGGTTACAATTTCGTCGTCTACAGGCACGATCCGGCCGATCCCTTCTCGCTCGGCGACAACCGCATTCTTTCTCTCTTTGAAGATCAGAACGGTGTTCTTTGGGTGGGCACTGCGGGCGGAGGGTTGAACTGCTACGACCGAGACAAAAACCAGTTTGTCCGGTACACCCACGATCCTGCGATTTATTACACCCAGAGGGACCAGCGCGGACTGAGCAACAACACTATCCGGTGCATCGCCCAGGCTGAAGACGGCGGGCTCTGGCTTGGGACAGACGGGAGCGGGCTGGGCCTGTTCCGGCGGAAGCAAGGGTCTGACGAGTATTCCTTCGTATCGTACCTCCCAGCCGAAACGGGTCGGTTGAACTACGTCTCCGCACTGTTCAAAGACAACAAAGGCATTCTCTGGGTGGGCACGGAGGACGGGGGGCTGGTCAAGCTGGCAGACAAGACCGGGCGGGTTGAAGGCCACTACTTGCCTGATCCTCGAAGCCCCGCATCCGCGCCGTCCAACCAAATCACCTGTATTGCAGGAGACCAGGCAGGCGGCCTCTGGCTTGGAACACCGGCGGGACTCCTGAGTTTCGATCCTTCCACGAGCTCGTTTTCCCGCTACGTCAATGAGCGGGGCAATTTACGCAGCCTGAGCAACAATTACGTCCGCAGGATTTATCGGGACAGGGCAGGGGCGCTCTGGGTGGGTACCGATGGCGGAGGCCTGAACAAACTCTTGCCGCGGCGTGGAAATTCTGCTCGACCGGAATTTCAGCGTTACCGCTACGACTCCGGCGACCCGTCCGGTTTGAGCGACAACGGCATTGAATCGATTTACGAAGACCGGTCCGGTGTGTTCTGGGTGGGGACGTATGACAACGGGTTGAACAAATTGATCCTTCGGGGCGGAATCGGAGACGATCGGGAAAAAAGGGCTTTTGTTCACTATGCAGTCAATTCTCACGACCCCCAAAGCCTGAGTCATGCCTCCGTTAACGCCCTGGTAGAAGACGGCCGCGGCATGTTATGGATCGGCACGGACGGCGGTGGGCTGAACCAGGTGATTCCACCGAAGAGTATTGACTCCCCTCTTCAATTTGCGCATTACAGGACGCGTTCCGGCCGAACAGACGGGCTCAGCGACGACGTCGTTACCACAATAGCAGAAGACTCACACGGGGATATCTGGGTAGGAACTTACACCGGCGGGTTGAACCGGTTATGCAGGGACAACATTGCACGCTCCGTCCCTTCCTTTGTTTGCTACCGAAACGATCCCCGGGATCCGGGGAGTCTGAGCGCCAATTTTGTCAAAGTCATACACGAAGATCGTTCCGGCACGCTGTGGATTGGGACCATCGACGGAGGGCTAAACCGATTTGACCGCAACACGGGCCGGTTCGTTCGATTCCAGGCCGATGACTCAAGTCCTGGAAACCTGAGCGACAATAGCGTGTTCGCCATCGAGGATGACCACCGAGGCCACCTCTGGATCGGCACCGCCGAAGGCCTGAACCGTTACGATCCCCGAAACAACCGATTCCTGCACTGCAAGAAGAGCCCCGATGACCCAGCCAGCCTGGGCGGAGAAGTGGTGCGGTCTCTCTACTGCGACCGATCCGGCGGCCTCTGGGTAGGGACTGACGGCGGCGGTTTGAGCTGTCTGATATCGGGCGCAGACAGTGATCGGCCGCGATTCAAGCATTACCGCGTGAAGGATGGTCTCCCAAACGACTCTGTCCTTGGCATTCTAGAAGATGATCACGGGACCCTCTGGCTAAGCACACACAATGGCTTATGCCGCTTCGATCCCGCCACCGGGAGTTTCAGAAACTATGACCGAAGAGACGGGCTCCAGGGGAATGACTTCCGCGGCGGAGCGTGCTGGAAGAGCCGGAGCGGCGAGATGTTCTTCGGCGGCTCGCACGGGTTCAGTGTCTTTCACCCGGACCAGATCCGCGACAACCGGAATGTCCCGCCCATCGTTATCCTGGACTTTCAGATCTTCAACAAGCATGTCCCGGTGGGCAGGGGGCGCGGTGACGGCCGGGCTGTCCTCGAAAAATTCGTAACGGAGACGGACCAGATTGAACTGTCTCACAAAGACGCCGTTTTCTCGTTCGAGTTTGCAGCCCTCCACTATGTGGCTCCGGAGAAGAACGAGTACGCCTACTGGATGGAGGGGCTTGAAAAGGAATGGAACTACGTGGGCAATCGGCGTTTCGTTACTTACACGACGCTTCCTGCCGGTGATTACGTGTTTCATGTCAAGGGAGCCAACAGCGACGGCGTTTGGAACGATCGGGGACTGGCCCTGAAAATCACCATCCGGCCTCCTTTTTGGAAAACCGCCTGGTTTTCGGGCTTGCTCTCCGGGCTGGCACTCGTGCTTGGAGTGGCTGCGGTTCAGCTTCGGGTCCGCCGGTTGAAGAGGAGAGGAGCGGAGCTGGAGGAACAGATCGAGGAACGGACCCGTCAGCTCGGAAAAGCCAACAAACAGCTGAGCGTGGCCAACGCGAAGCTCCGGCGCATGGCGACCAGGGACGAGTTGACCGGTGTCGCCAACATCCGCCTTTTCCGCACCTTCTTCTACCGGGAATGGCGCCGGGTGGCGAGAAGCGGCCGCCCGATCTCCCTGATCATGGCTGATGTGGATTTCTTCAAGGCGTACAACGACACCTACGGTCACGGCGCGGGGGATGAATGCCTGCGCAAGGTGGCAGCCACAATCCAGAAGTACGCGAACCGTGCCGGGGACCTGGCCGCCCGTTACGGGGGCGAAGAGTTTATCCTGGTGCTTTCAGAAACGGAGTTGAACGAAGCGGCATGCGTCGGCGAGCGAATCCGGCAGGATGTCGAAGCCCTGAAAATCCCTCACGCCCTATCGTCTATTTCGCCTTACGTCACGATCAGCCTTGGCTGCGTGACGCTCGTTCCCACCCCCCGGGAGAAACCGAACCGGATGCTGGAAGAGGTGGACAAAGCGCTCTACCTCTCCAAGCACGAGGGCCGGAATAGAACAACCGTCAGGGGAATAACCAGCACATTCGCCACCCAAAGACTGGTCGCAGAGCGCTGAGAAGGCGTTACGGCGTATTGAGATAGTCGCTTATGATCCCCCGGGCTGCCGGCTTGATAGCCTCCCAGCGGGCCGAGGGGAGTTTGCGAAGCACCACCGACTTCTCGTTAATGGCCACCTCGATTATGCCCGGTACCCCAAACAACTTCCTCGCCAGGGGATCGCTGGTAATGATTTCGGCGGGACTCTGGTAACGGTGGCTGGTGTGGGTCAGCCGGGCGCCAACCGTGAACATGCAAACGTCGGAATCGGTGAAGACCTCCGACAAAATTTCCTTCTGGCCGTCGCCTTCCTGGTCGGGATTACTGTAGAACTGAAAAACCCAGGTCGAAAAAATGGTCAGGGCCACGACCGCGAATAACAGGAGCACGAGGTTGAGCCCTTCGTACCTGCGGAGCACTTTCCTTCCGTGGACCCGCACCCTTTCACCCATGCTCCTCCCTTTTGTCTTGCATTGTAACTCTACGTTCAGAGGGAGGGTTTGTATCTCCGGCCAGAGGCCGTGCGCGGCGCTAAAAAGGGGACAGTCTACTATTTCACCTATTTCCGCGGACCGGCCGGTCCGCGGAAATAGGTGAAATAGTAGACTGTCCCCTTTTTAGCGCCGATGTGTGTTAGCCTGACGCGCGATGCGTGCCCGACTCCTCGCCTCTGTCCTATTTTCCCTTTTCATTCAGCTGCCGTTCGCGCAATCCACCATTTCGGCAGAACGCTATCGATGGCATAACGTCAGAATCGGCGGCGGCGGCTTTGTTCCGGGGATAGTCTTCAGCCCGGCTGAACCCGGCCTGATGTATTGCCGAACGGACATCGGCGGCGCTTATCGCTGGGATTCGGCTGTGAAGCGTTGGGTTCCGCTCAATGACTCGTTGGGTTGGTCCGACTGGAACCTGCTCGGCATCGAAAGCATCGGCGTCGACCCTCACGACCCAAACCGGGTTTACCTGGCAGCCGGGACTTATACTCAGTCCTGGGCCGGCAACGGAGCCATTCTCCGATCGAGCGACCGAGGGCAGACGTGGGCGCGCACGGACCTGCCGTTCAAGATGGGCGGGAACGAGGATGGCCGGTCAATCGGCGAACGCCTGGTGGTAGACCCGAGTCAGACGGCGACCCTGTACTTCGGCTCCCGCACCAGCGGGCTGTGGCGCAGTTCCGACTACGCGGCCAGCTGGACGAAAGTCTCGAGCTTTCCAACTACCACCTTAACGAACGCGCTGGGCATCGGGTTCATCGTCTTTGATCCTCGGGACTCCGTTCCCGGCCAGCCTTGTCTCACGATTTACGCGGGTTGTTCGGGCAGCGTCGGGCTCTACCGGAGCACCGACGCAGGGGCGACCTGGGCGCCCGTGGCGGGTCAACCGGAAGGTCTCATACCTCACCACGCGGTCCTGGACAATGCCGGCATCCTCTACCTCACATATTCGAACGGCCCGGGCCCGAACGGCGTGACGGCCGGCGCGGTTTGGAAATTGAACACTTCGACTGGCATCTGGTCGAACATCACGCCCCCTGTAACTGGAAGCTTCGGCTGGGCGGGCCTGACGCTGGATCAGGCAAATCCGGGAACGCTTGCGGTCAGCACACTGGACCGGTGGTGGCCGGGTGATGACATCTATCGAAGCACGGACGGCGGAAGCAATTGGGGGCCACTCGGAGCACGCAGTGTCCGCGACGTCTCCGGAGCGCCTTACCTGAAGTGGGGAGGCACGTCCGCTGCGCTCGGACATTGGATCGGCGATCTTGAAATCGATCCATTCAATCCCGACCACGCCCTGTATGTCACAGGGGCAACGATCTGGGAGACTGAGGACCTGCGCGCCGTTGATGCGGGGCAGACGAGTCATTGGTACGTCGGGGCGAACGGCATCGAGGAAACGGCTGTCCAGGACCTGGTCAGTCCGCCGCAAGGCGCTCATCTTCTGAGTGCTCTTGGCGACCTGGGCGGCTTCCGCCACGACGCGCTGGATTCCACTCCCGCGGACGGCATGTTCGCCAATCCGATTCTCACCACCGGCACGAGCCTGGATTTCGCAGAGAAGAATCCTGACGTGGTTGCGCGGGTCGGCTACGTGGGCAACAACCTGAAGCACGGCACCTATTCCCAAGACGGCGGGTCGACCTGGACCCCCTTCCCGACGGAGCCGGCGGGCAGCCATGAGGCGGGAACCATTGCCGTCTCTTCAGAGGGAACGGCGCTCGTCTGGACGCCAAAGAACAATTCGTCTTTCTATTCGGGAGACCTTGGCGCCTCCTGGTCGCCTTGCGGTGGTCTGCCGGCTGGATCACTAGTCGTTTCCGATCGGGTCAACCCGAGCAGGTTCTACGCGCTGGACCCGACGGGGACGCTATGGGGCAGTACCGACGGCGGCAGAACTTTTGTTTGGCTCAGACACAAATGGGCGGCGGGGAGCAGGTTGCGCGCGACACCCGGTTACGAAGGTGACCTGTGGATTACCTCAGGTACCGGCGGGCTGCATTCTTACATGGGAAAGACCACCGGGTCCACTCCCGGGCCGGCTTTCACGGTCGGACGAGTTGAGGAAGCTCACGCTCTTGGTTTCGGAGCACCAATGCCCGGTTTCGCCTCCCCGGCTGTTTACCTCGTCGGCAAGGTGGAAGGGATCAGAGGCGTCTTCCGCTACAACCGGGATACGGGCAACTGGACGCGCATCAACGACGATTCCCACCAGTACGGCTGGATCGGCCAGGTGATCACCGGCGACCCACGTGTCCCCGGACGTGTCTACCTGGGAACCAACGGCCGCGGTATCTTGTATGCCGATCCGGTTGTGCGAGCCAGAGGAACCAGCCGAAGACGTCGTCAATAGCAGATCGCAGCGCGTCAGATGGGACGGATCCGACCGATCAGTTCCATCCGTCCGATCGGACGCGCGGCCCGTCCCGATTGCTGCCGTTTGAAGCCTCAATCCCCCGCCCTCTATCATTGAAGTAATGAATCCCCCCGCAAGCTTCGTTCGGACAGGCACTTTTCCCTTTCATCAGCCTGTCGTCTGGGAACCAAATCCACAGTGGATCGCCGACAGTAACCTGAAGCGCTTCATGAACCGCTGGCGGATCGGCTCTTACGACGAACTTTTCCGCAAATCGGTTGAAGACATCGCCTGGTTCTGGGATGCAATCCTGAAAGACCTCGACATCCGGTTCAGCCGGCCTTACTCCGCGGTGGTCGATCTCGAGCCCGGCAAACCGTTCCCCCGATGGTGTGTCGGTGGCCGGATGAATATCGTCGAAAGCTGCCTGGACAAATGGGTAGAAAGCGGCGCAGGTGAACGCCAGGCGCTGAAATGGGAGGGGGAGGAGGGTTCGCTTCGCACTCTGACGTATCGCCAACTGCTCACTGAGGTGAACCGCTGCGCAAACGCCCTCCGCAGCCTGGGCCTGGGCAGAGGCGACGCAATCGGCTTGTACATGCCGATGACCCCCGAATTGGCAATAGCCTTCCTGGCTGTCATCAAGATCGGGGGGATCATCCTCCCGCTGTTCAGTGGCTATGGGGCCTCGGCCGTTGCGAGCCGTCTAAACGACGCCGGCGCGAAAGCAATTTTCACCGCCGACGGCTTCTACCGGCGTGGACGAGCGATCGCGATGAAGGCGATCGCAGACGAAGCCATGGCCCAGGCACCGTCAGTCAAGCACATGATTGTGCTCCGGCGGACAGGCAGCGAAGTCCCGTGGACTGGCGGGCGCGACCTTTGGTGGCACGAGCTTGTGAGTCGACAGTCCACGACTGACTCGACCGAGGAGATGTCGGCCGAGGACGTTCTCATGATCATTTACACGAGCGGCACCACCGGACGCCCGAAAGGTGCGGTTCACACCCATTGCGGTTTTCCCATCAAGGCCGCTCAGGATATTCATCAGGCGATGGATCTGAAGGCTGCGGAGACCCTTTACTGGATGACCGACATGGGCTGGATGATGGGACCGTGGCTGGTCTTCGGTTCGCTGCTCGTCGGCGCCGCGATGGTCTTTTACGATGGGGCTCCTGATTTTCCAGACCCGGGCCGGTTGTGGCGAATAGCCGAGAATCACCGGGTCACACATCTCGGTGTCTCTCCAACCCTCGTTCGCTCGCTCATGACGCACGGAACTGCACCGTTAGAGCGGCGTAACCTGTCGCGACTGCGCGCGGCCGGCTCAACAGGAAGCCCCTGGGATCCGCAATCCTGGATGTGGCTTTTCGAAAACGTTCTCGAGGGACGAAAACCCATCCTGAATTACTCGGGCGGGACGGAAATCAGCGGTGGCATCCTGTGCGGCAATTTCTTCAGACCCTTGAAGCCGTGTGCCTTTTCAGGGCCAGTCCCCGGGATGGATGTCGACGTCGTGGACGAGAGCGGCCGCCCGGTACGTGGCGCCGTCGGGGAATTGGTCATTCGCCAACCGTGGATAGGCATGACACGCGGGTTCTGGCGGGATCACGAACGATACATGGACACGTACTGGCGGCGGTTCGACGGGGTATGGTGTCACGGCGACTTCGCGGCGATTGACGAGGACGGACTTTGGTACATCCTGGGCCGGAGCGACGACACAATCAAGGTCTCCGAGAAGCGACTCGGGCCGGCCGAAGTCGAAGCCGTGCTGAACGAGCATGAACTGGTCGCCGAAAGCGTTGCGATCGGCGTGCCGCACGAGGTCAAAGGCCAGGAAATCGTGGTTTTCTGTGTGTTGCGTGATCCAAGGAAAGCTTCGGAGACCCTGCGCGAAGAGCTGAAGGACCGCGTCGCCTCAGCGCTCGGCAAGCCGTTCCGCCCGAGTGACGTCCGCTTTACCACCGCACTCCCCAAGACGCGCAACGCGAAGGTCATGGCACGGGTCGTTCGGGCCGCCTACCTGGGCCTTGATCCCGGCGACCTCACCAGCCTGGAAGACCCGGGCGCCGTAGAAGCCATTCGGAAGGCGGTTTGAGGTTTTTTTGGAGTGCGGCGGCAGAGGGAGTCCGACGCTTTATCAGGACTACCGGCGACGCCGCTTTGGTATGAGCAGAAACGTTCGTTTGATGTTGTCCCCAACCGGCTGGCTCGTGCTCATACCAAAGCGGCGTCGCCGGTAGTCCTGATAAGGCGTCGGACTCCCTCTGCCGCCGCACTCCAAAAAGGCCTAGGTCGTCTGGCGTTTTTTCACCTCCGCGATCTTCTCGCGGAGGTATTCGGCGGCCAGTTGGACCTGGTTATCGACGTAGTCGATCCCCGGAAGGTGTCCGTCGACGGGCTCAAGGGGATGGCATAGCTCATACCCCAGGTAGCCGCGGTAACCGATTTCCACGAGACCCGCCACCTGGTCTCCCAGGAACTCATCCTCTTTCGGGACGATCTTTTTGTTCACCTTCGAGTATTCGTCACCGAAGTGCGACAGAACCTGGAGCGGTCCGAACTCGCGAGTTGCCTGGAGCAGGTACTCGCCTTTCTTGCCGTATTCCAGCCTGGTATCAAAACAAGCCTTCAGGTAGGGCGAATTGACTTCGCGGATCATCCTGAGAGCGTCTCGGTAGTCCTTGATGACTGGAGCGTGATTTTGGAGGGCCAATGTGACACCGGCGTCGCCGGCATATTTCGCAGCTTCCTTCAGGCCGGTTCGGCACCAATCCCATGTCTGCTCGATCGGAAAGTCCTTGTGAGTGAACTCCCACGCGCCTTTGGCAAGGTCATAGCGAGCCCCGCCTTCCGGCCGCATGGTAACGCCCGGCCAGGCAAGAAACACCCGAAGAGTCTTCGCACCGAGGTCAGCCGTCATCCGGATCAACTCCCGCAAATAGAGCAGCTGAGCTTCGCGTGATTCCGGCATAGGGCTGCTGAAGTCGTTATTGCCCGCAACCGCGTAAATGTCGATGCCCTGGCCATCCGCCACCTTGCGGAGCTCTTGGCAGCGCTTCCTGGGCATGTCGAGCGGATTGCCGTGCGGCCGCTTTCCGTCGACTTCAACACCCTGGTAGCCGAACTGCTTTGCACGCCCGATCACCTGTTCGAGGGTCAAAGCCTCACCCCTGTACCAGACTCCCAGGTAAGTGATGCTGTACAGACCCGGTTTCACTTCCCCGGCGGCCTTGGGAGCAGCCATCGTCTGGCCGTACCCTGCAGCCGCAGCCATTGTGACGGTCCGTGCAAAATCACGCCGATTCATGTCTTGTGTCTCGCCCATCTGGTTGGCTCCTTTCACCTTCTTACTCTACTACCAGACGGACGATGCCCGGAAGCAGACTTCTACTGCCTTAAGCTCTGTTCGAAGGAATCGCGAATCGGTTTGGAGGTCAATTCCTCGAGCGCTGCCAGGAGCTGTTCGGTTGAGGAGACCTTACGCTCGACCAGGGTGGCCAGGAACCGACGAAAGGCGTCCTTGCCGATCTTCTCCTCCAGGCTACCCAGCAAGACAGAGCCCTTTTGATAGAGAACCACCGGTGCAGCCTTGTCGTTGCGATCCAACCCCCAGATCGCCGGTGCTTTTTCGGCCTGTTGCTGGTAGCGCTTCAAGAACTCGGCAAACGTGTCGGCGCCGTAAAACTCGCGCAGGAAGAGCAGGGCGGAATATTCAGCAAAACTCTCGTTCAACCAGTCCTGCCACGTCGTCGCCGATCCACGCCCCCACCAGAAGTGGGCGACCTCGTGAGCGGCATACTTCAGCAGGCCCCGATAGTCGTTGTCGTAAATAATGCTCATGAACCCCGGTCGGTAGTACCCACCCCCACTGACCCGGTCGGCGAATACCATTCGCAACTTTTTGTCCGAGGACGGCCCGAACCAGGACCGGAATTGCGCCATAACTTTGCCGACGTCTCCGGCGATCTGATTCACCTGCTCCTCGCCCAGGTTTTTCGACCAGACCTCCACTCCGGCGTTTTCTTCGCCAATGCGTCGGACATGCAGATTCGGCGCGGTAATCACAACGATGTCGAAAGTGGGAGAGGCTTGAGTCAGGGTCCAGGTGTTTCCTGACTGAGCGAGTGAACCCGTCCCTGTCACTACGTAAGGGCTGTCTACCTTAACGGTCACTTTCGAGGTGATTGACCCCGAGTCAGGGTCGACCGGGTACCAGGCAACGTACAAGCCCAGTTCGACCCAGTCGGACGTGATCTCATTCGTGTGATAGGTGTCTGGTTCGATTTTTCCCTGGTAGCTCAGACGCACGATGAAAGTCTTTCCGGCTTCCACCGGGTTGCTGAATTCCACGACGAGAGGGGATGCCGTAGGCGTATACCGGTAAGGGCTCGGCTGGGTCCGATCGAAACGAAAGGTCTTGACACCGGCGTCACAGCTGACCTTACTTACGTCGAGGCTGCGATTGAGCAACACTTGGAATTGCTGCAGCCCTCCCTCGGGGGCCTTGCACGTTAAGGCGACCTCCGCCTCCAATTCACCGGTCTTAGGCTGGATTTGCGCATCGATATCGTAGTGTGTGATGGTACCGGCAAACGAAAGCTGACCGGCGAAGAGGAAACCCGCGCAGGCGATTAAAAGTCTCATGAGAGCCTCCATGAAGCGATACGCCTGCAAGTACGGAAGTGAGGCCGGGAAGGTTCAGACCCTCGGATTGACGATTGACGATTGGCAGGATTCTCGGAGTGTCTTATTCGTCAATCGTCAATCCTAAATCGTCAATCAGTCAATCGCCGGCAAGATTTTGCCCGTCACTTCCCCGAACCCCACCCGATAGCCGTCGCCCTGGCACCAGCCGGTGAGCGTGAGCCGGTCACCGTCGAGGAGGGCAGTCCGGGTCACGCCGTTCGGAAACGTGATTGGCTTCTTCCCTTGCCACGCCAGCTCAATCAGACTCCCATAGGACGAAGGATCCGAACCGCTAATCGTGCCGGAGGCGATCAGGTCGCCCAGCCGCAAGTTGCAGCCGTTCACCGTGTGATGAGCGACCTGCTGCGAAATATCCCAGTAGAGGTACTTGAAGTTCGTGCGGCTGATGCAATGGCACTCCGGCATTTCCGGTCCCTGAAGCCACACTTCGAGCTGGATATCGTAGGTCCTTTCTCCGCTGTTCTGCAGGTAAGGCAGTGGTGGCGGATCTTGAACCGGACCGGTCGTGCGGAAAGGATCGAGCGCCTCGAGGGTTACGACCCAGGGGGAAATCGATGTGGCGAAGTTCTTTCCAAGGAACGGGCCGAGCGGCTGATACTCCCACCGCTGGATGTCTCGCGCGCTCCAGTCATTGACCAAGACCATGCCAAAGATGTGCTGGCCAGCCCGGTCGACGGGGATTGGCGTCCCCAGGAGATTCCCCTTTCCAATGAAAAACCCGACTTCCAGCTCGAAGTCAAGCATTCGGGTTGGGCCGAACGTAGGATTCGAGTCAGTGTCCTTTATGGTCTGGCCACAGGGACGGTGTATGTCGGTTCCACTGATGACGATCGAGCTGGTCCGACCGTGATAGGCAACGGGCAGATGCGACCAGTTCGGAAGGAGAGGGTTTTCCGGGCCTCGGAACATCGTGCCGAGGTTCGTTGCATGTTCCTTTGAGGAATAGAAGTCCGTGTAGTCAAGGACCTCGACCGGCAACAGCATTTCGACTTCCGATTGCTTGTAAAACGCCTGTTCGCGCAGTCGGGGGTTGTCCCCAAGGACCGGGTCGGCTCCGCTCAAAAGCTGACTAACCCTCGCCCGGACCTCCCACCAGGCGGGTTTCTCTAAAGCGACGAAATGACTGAGATTGGGCCGGTTAAAGATGGGGATATCCTCAAAGATCAGCCGGTTCTTCAGGTAACCCCTGGTTTCGAGAAGCGCGAGGTCCAAAACCAGGTCGCCGATGGCAACACCGACGCGCGGCGGTCCGCCCGCCCGCGGACGAAAGACGCCGTAAGGGAGGTTCTGAATCGGGAAGTGAGAGTCGGGACTTACGGGAATGAAGGACCGAAGCTTCGGGTCGTTTGACGGATACACGAACTCCCCCCTTGCGGTGACAAAGTCTTTTTGGAGTGCGGCGTCGCCAGGAGTCCTGATAAAGCTTCGGACTCCTTCTGCCGCCGCACTCCAAAAAAGCTGCCTTACAAAAGCCCCAACTCCTCCAGATTGTCGAGCGGCTCCTCGAAACTGCAGCTGCCGAAGGACACGATCAGGTCGTAGCGAGCTTCTGAGATTTGTTCAACCGTGGCGCCCACTCCGTTCCACACAAAGCCTTCTTCGTTGAATTGGAAATGCCGACGGTCCTCGTCCTGTAACACCTGACCGATATCCGCAGCCGGCAGGGATTGAGCATGAGCAAGGGCAGCCGCACCGAAGATGTTCAGGAAGCCGTGCATTTTGGTGTTGAGCGACTGATCGCTGTGCCGGAGGGGGTGGTGAAGACCCGCCGTGCACTTGAACCGAACGCCTGTATCCAGGCAGGTCTTGATCACGAAGGCCACCTGATCGATCGTGGGAAGAGCGTCTGTCTTCACGCCGCCCGTGCGCAGTTTGAATGCCATTCGCCGGCAATGGACGCCCCTCCAGCCTGAATTATGCTTTGCCATAGCCTGAATAGTCATGCGCACCTGAGAGTCCCAGTCTGTCGCCGTCACCTCAAGAAACGGGGTCACACCCACAACCCCGCTCAGCTCGATCGCCTCTGCTACTGCAGGAATGAGATGCTGAACCTCGACGCGACCGACGCTTGCGGTGAGATCAGCGGGGAGAGCAACTTCGATGGAATCGACCCGGACCAGCGGGCCATGGGAGTTCTTGAACCGCAAGATAAGGTCGAGCGACTCACTAATCTTCGCATTAAACTCCTTCCACGATCCGCTCCGCAAAAAGAGGGCGGACACCAGGAGTGGCGGGGATTTCGCAGACGGGGGGATATGGGCTTCGAGCTCGGTCAGCCGATCCACGGGACAGGCGAAATGCGACAGAAACCAAGCATCGGGACCGATTCTGTACCTGGTGTAGTGGCTTGCCGCTTTCTCCATTCCCAGATTCGCCGGTGGGAAAAGCCCAGCGTAATCCAGGGTATTTTCCAAAAGAGCTCGCAAGCCGGCGACTGGGACTCGATCTGTAGTCTGCATGTCGTTCCTTAACCGGTTGTGGTGGGGGCAGGCGGTTCCCCGTCGTGCACCCAGCTGTACGCGTACCGCCCATCTTCGCGCTCGGCGGCGAAGGCCGTCACCTGGAGCGGGTGGAAGGTATCCATCATGACCGCGAGCTCTTCCGTTCGCGGCTTGCCGATGCTAACTTCAACGGTACCCGGATGCGGGCCGTGCGGCAGTCCCCCCGGGTGGAGACTGATGTCGAACTGAGCCACGCCCTTGCGGCTCATGAAGTTCCCTTCGGCGTAGTAGATCACTTCGTCGGAATTGACGTTCGCGTGGTTGTAAGGAGCCGGGATCGACTGCGGGTGGTAGTCGAACATGCGCGGCACAAAGGAACAGATCACGAAGTTCCATCCTTCCCAGGTCTGATGGACCGGGGGAGGCTGGTGTACGCGGCCTGTAATCGGCTCAAAATCGGCAATATTGAAAGCATAGGGGTACAGGTAGCCGTCCCAGCCGACGACATCGAGGGGGTGATGATCGAGGATATGCCGATGAAATCCGCCGCGCGCCTTCACACGTACCTCGAAATCACCGCTCTCGTCGTGTGTCTCTAACTCCGCCGGCACGCGAATGTCACGCTCGCAGTAAGGCGAGTGTTCGAGCAGCTGCCCGTACTCGTTTCGATAACGCTTGGGCGGCTCGAAATCATGGGGCGATTCGAAGACGAGCATCCGGTGACCGTCACCCTTCAGCTCCATTCGCCAGGTTGTGCTAATGGGGATGTTGATGTAGTCACCGGGTCCAAAATCCAGGCGCCCATACTGAGAGACGAGAGTGCCCTCGCCGGTGTGAATAAAGATCATTTCGTGGGCTTCGCCGTTCCGGTAGTGGTAGTCCATCGACTCAACCGGGCGCGCAATCGCCATGCTCACGTTCTGATTGCCGACAAGCACTTGCCGGCCGCTGACGACATCGCCAGCCTGCGGCACGCTCCTCGTTTGAAAGAGCCGGTGACGCAATGGGCCGTAATCGAGATAGTCAATCTTGGCGCTGCCCAGCGTTTCCACCTTTTTGACCTGGGTCGGCTGCTGGATGTGATACAGGATCGACTCGATCCCTGAAAACCCTTTGGTCCCGATCACCTGCTCGCGATACAGGGAACCGTCGGGTTTGCAGAACTGAGTGTGACGCTTGTGTGGAATCTTGCCGAGTGTGTGGTAGAAAGGCATAGTTTAGAGATTCCCCCGTTTCGCCTGCTCGATCTCGATGCTCTCGAACAGCGCTTTGAAGTTTCCGACTCCGAAGCCTTGTGCACCTCGCCGTTGTATCACTTCGAGAAACACGGTCGGCCGGTCCTGGATCGGACGGCTGAAGATCTGAAGCAGGTAGCCCTCGTCGTCGCGATCAGCCAGGATGCCCAGCCGGGCGATGTCCTCGTAGCGCTCTTTGATCTTGCCGACTCGGTCAGGCAGGCTGTCGTAGTAAGCCTGCGGGACACGGAGGAAAGTGAGTCCCCGCTCCCTGAGCTCGCCGACGGTCGCGATGATGTCGCCGGTAATCAGAGCGACATGCTGAACGCCCGGGCCCAAGTAGTAGTCCAGGAACTCCTCGATCTGGCTTTTCTTTCGGCCTTCGGCGGGCTCGTTGATTGGGAACTTGATCCGCCCGTTTCCATTGCCCATCACCTTCGACATCAGCGCGGAGTACTCGGTGTGGATAACCTTGTCGTCGTAGTGGACAATCTGTCGGAAGCCCATCGTCTGGTGGAACCAGTTCACCCAATAATCCATCTTGCCCAATTCCACGTTGCCGACAATGTGATCGACGGCCGCCAAGCCGACAGGCTTAACGGTCGGATCGTCCGGCAACGCCGTATAGCCGGGCATGAAAGCTCCGGAATAGCTGGAGCGTTCGACGAACTTGAATACGGTTTGCCCATACGCCTGAATCGCCGCCGTCCGAAGGGCTCCGCCCGCATCCTGGGCCGCGATGGGGGCCTGGACACCTTTGGCGCCGTGGGCGGTCGTCTCCCGATAGGCGCTTTCGACGTCTTCGACTTCCATGGCAATTACTTTGACGCCGTCGCCATGCAGCATCTGATGAACGGCCATCTCGCTGTGCGGGCTATAGGCAGTGCTGAGGACAAACCGGATCTTGCCTTGTTCGACGACGTAGGAAGCGCACTGCCGGTTGCCGGTCTCCAAGCCGGAATAAGCTACAGGTTTGAAGCCCCAATACTTCCAGTAAAAGACGGCTTGCCTGGCATTTCCGACCCAGAACTCGATATGATCAACAGCCTTGATTTTGAACAGGTCAGCTTCCTGGTCGAGGGGGCGTTCCTCGGTTTTGAGAGCCTGATCGCTAATCATTCTTGGTCCTTCGGTGGTTGAGGTGAGTTACTCTTACCTCAATTATACAAGCTCTTACCCGGGGTGAGCGGGTGCGGAGGTGAGGCAGATGGCGTCGATCAAGCAGCGGTTGAAGCAGGGCGAATTGGTTGTGGGCACATTTATCTCCGAGGTGCGTAACCCGAATGTGGCTTACATGCTGGCGCAGGCTGGCTTTGACTTCTTCATCCTGGATAACGAACACGGCAGTTTCAGCGTGGAAACGGTATCAAACATGGTCGCCGCCGCCCGGGGTTCCGGAGTCGAGGTTATCGTCCGCATCCCGGAGATCCGCCGTGAGACGATACTGAAGCCGCTCGATTCAGGTGCGGCCGGCCTGCTGGTCCCGCAGGTGAACACGCCCGAGCAGGCGCGCGAGGTGGTATGCCACGCGAAGTACCCGCCATTCGGCAATCGTGGCGCGGCCTTGCGCAGGGCTCACAGCCTGTACGGCCGTCCGAACGCGGCGGAATACCTGGCCAAAGCGAACGAGCAAACCTTCCTGGCCGTGCAGGCGGAAAGCCGGGAGGCGATCGCAAATATTGATCGCATCGCAGCGATCGAGGGGATTGACTGCATCTTTTGCGGGCCGTTCGACTTGTCTGTCAGTCTCGGAATCCCCGGGCAGGTCACGCACCCGATCGAAGTGGAAGCCATCGACACCATGCTGGCAGCCTGCCGTAACGCCGCCAAAGCTGCGGGAATTCTGATGTTCGACGCCGCCACCCTGAAGCCTTGGATCGAGAAAGGAATCCGCTTTGCCTGCTACAGCAGCGACGTCAACATGCTCGCCGACGCTGCCATGAAAGCGGTCGAAGAGCTGAAGCACGGACAAACACGGACTGACACGGACTGACACAGACATTTTCCTTCGTAGATTTTTGCCCAGGAGCGTAATAGTCAGTGGAGGAGCCTATGTCCGCAAGAGAATCTCTCATTCCCAAGCACGGCGGCTACCAAAATCTCAAGACTTTTCAACTGGCACAGCTAATCTATGACGTGACGGTGCGGTTCTGCGACTGTTACATCGATCGGCGCAGCCGGACCCATGATCAGATGGTGCAGGCAGCACGGTCCGGCGTGCAAAACATTGCCGAAGGAAGCATGGCATCGGGAACATCAAAGAAGACCGAATTGAAGCTAACAGGTGTTGCCCGGGCCAGCCTTGAAGAGTTGCGGCTGGATTACAGGGACTTCTTACGACAACGTGGCTTAGTACCGTTATCTCCGGGCCACCCTGCTCTCAAGCGTTTCAAGGCAAAAAGATGCTCGAGACTCGAGGACGTTCAAGTTTGGGTGCGGGAGGAATCGCGGCTCTCGACGTCCGTGCCAGTCCGTGACCGTCCGTGCTCGTCCGTGTCAAGCTCAGAACTTGTAGCCAATGCCGCGTTATCTCTGTTGAACGTGTGCTGCCCCATGCTCGATCGACAACTCTCCTCCCTCGCAAAATCGTTCGAACGCGAGGGCGGCTTTACTGAACGGCTCTATCGCGTGCGCAGTCAAACCCTTCGGCGCCGCTAGTTGCTCGCGCGTTCAGCGTGCGACGACGCCGTCGCAAATCTCGAAAACAAGTCACCTTTCTTGCCCTTATCGCTTTTGTCCATAGTTCGCCGGGCAGCATCAAGCAGGCGGGGAGCCATTCTGTGACCTTGATTGGCTGGGACCGCCCGCTGAAGACGGGAGATTTTCCCTGCCCGGCGAACTTGTGGACCTCAGTTGTACCGCGGCTTTTCGGCGTACGGTTTTACTTTCCCGAGCTTCAGATCGTAGATCCGGCGGTGGGTTTCTTTTGCCGCACCCACCAGTTCCGGATACGGCAAATCTATGACGTTTATGAAGCCGTAGTTCAGCCTCTCTTCGTCTGACGGCCTTCCCGTAGGAAGGTCGTCGACCATCTGGAACCAGTGCGTACCGATGATGTACGGGCTGGCGGCCGAGTTTTCGACATAGTAGCGATAGGCTTTGCCGCGTTCGTCGTAATCCCGGACCTTGTGGACCCAGTAAAACAGACCCTGCATGCCGCGTCCCGGAGTGCAGGCCGTGAACTCGCCGATCAGAACCGGCTTGCCCGACACTTCCGAGAAGCGCCGTATGTTCTCGGGATCGGGCATGAATTCGCCCGAGTAAATATTGACGCTGAAAACGTCGAAAAGGCGGCTCATTTCGACCCATCGGTTGTTCGGGTTTTCCGCAAATCGGATGCCCAGGACCAGATGGTTGGGGTCATGGCGCCGGAGAGCGGCCGTGATCACCTCGAAATACTGCCGGGCACAGGTGTAAAGAAAATCGTCTTTGACCTGCTGCTCGCGCCCCGGATTCGTTTTCAGCAGTTCCTCCAACTTGGCTTTTGTCGCCGACGGCTCCGGATCAGCGAGGAGCATGTCCGGCCACGGAACGAGCGAACCGAAGCTGCGCGCCCATTGGGGCTCGTTCCCGATAAACCAGCCAATCAGGTTGGGATCGTTCTTAAGCGGAGTGAGCTGGCGACGGGCCGCGGCATCGACGTTGTTCTCGAATTCTTTCGAAAAGACATCTGGAAAGTTCCAGGGGAAAGGAAACCGCTTCTTGGTTTCCCATCCCTGCAACGGGATCACGTAGGGCATCCCGGAAGTCGTGGCCACGTCGTAATCGGACCAGTTTGCGACGGTGTTAAAGCCCCAGTTCTTCAGCCGGCCGATGATGTGATCCTGCCACTTCTTCTCCCATCCATCGCCGAATCGCCGCATGATGTTGGCCGTGTAAAACGAGACATCGGCGCCGGGTTTGAGCCAGGCGGGGCCGGCAGCAGGCAGCTCCTGAAACATGAAATCCCGGCGCTTCACGCTCGTCCCGAAGCTCCCCTGCTTGTAGCCGACCAGGTCAATCCCCGTGGAAAAAAACGGGTGCCCGTGAGGGTCAACAAAAACCCAGCGGCCGTCGACTTTTTCCACCCGGAAAAACCCGGTCGCCCGCAACACGCGAGACTCGTCGCCCCCAAGCGGGCAGAAACCGTACCCGACCGGCTCGAGCTTGTCAGCGGCCCAAAGCTGCCTCAATTCTTCGTCATTGTGCGCCTTGCCCGGCCAGTTCTCGGGAATCCATTGACCATAACGGTCGATCAACGGTTTTCGGTCCAGAATGTCATCAGCAAGGACGTCTGCCCTCAATGTGAAGTTGTAGAGAGTGAGCTGGGAAGGCTGGCTCGGATACCTCATCTTCAGGACGACCTCTTCGACCTTTTCAAAGGTAAAAAGGCGCCCGGGCCAGACTTTGTAGCCAAGCGGCAGCAGAGGATTCATGGTTTGCGTCTGAACAAACGACTCAAAGGGAATTACCCCTGCGATCCGGATTCCGGCGAGCGGTTCGGTCACAAATGCTTTGGTCACCTTTCCGTCGGAGAAGCCGATGGAAATCGTTTCGAGGCTTGAGGCGAAGAATGTGTATTGGATCGATTTCCACTCCCGCCAATCGGTCGGCCAACCGAGCGCCCGGACCGGAATGCGAACTTCCGGCTCGCCTTGTGCGTAGGCAAACGTAATCGTCAGCGCCTTGCTCACAGGGTCCTGGAAGACAGAAGCATCTTTGGTGGTGAATCTAGCGAGGTCGGCAGGTGTTAGGGAGGAAATGAGATCCTTTTCCGAAACCGCGAACAGCGGGCGGGTCAGGATCACAAAGAGAATCAGGGAAACCAGACGCGCAAGTAAGAGTCTCATTCATCACATCGGGAAAGGGTATAGCACAGCTCAAGGCCGACGGCACGCCTTCTTTCGGAGTGCGGTGGCAAGGCCACCGCACTCCGAAAGAAGGCGTGCATACCGGGTAACCTACTCAAACACCAGCACGTCGTGATACGCGAGGGACGGCAGCTCCACTTTCGCCCAATCCCCATCCACGCTCACCACCAGCGGCTTGCTGGTGACTAGCGACCGGCACTTGCTCAGGCTTGATCCCGCCTGGCGCCTCACCTCCACGGTTAACGGCCCGACCTGCACCACGTCCCGGGCAGCGCCCGGCCACGCAATCGATATCGTGAGGTTCACGATGTGGAGGATCAAGGCCGAGTCCTGAGCGTAGAGGTTACAGTCCAGAACGCCGGGGCCGGCGACCCGGAGCGGCAGGGTCCGACCGGCGGCCCATCTGATCCCGTTAGCCAGGAACTGAGCATGATCCGGGAGTCCCCACGATGCGTAGGCGCGGTCGACGTCCGCGGCAAGGTAGAGCGCTCGACCTCCTTGCGGAAGCCGTCGAGCGACCATGCAGGGCCGGTCCGTGCGTGGCTCGCGCATCCAGGATGTCTCCGGCGGGTAGACGGGAAAGTCGGGAATGTAGGTGGCGACAACACTCGCATCGCCACGGGCCTTGACGGCTACCAGCGAGCCGCCGAACGCAAGGATATTCGTTTTCTCGAAACCGTTCAGCACCTCGTGCCGCCCGCCGCTTTCCATGTCGGGCAGCAGCCGGAGGTAGCTGTGGTTCGCGCCGGTGCGCTTCCCTGCTTCCCTCTTCGGGCCGTCGCTCGTATCAACACCGAGCATTTCCGCCAGAGGCCAGTTTGTGCGCGCCTTTCCCCATTCGTCGCACATCCCGGTCTCGCCGCTTACGAGAAGGCTGCCTCCCTTCTGGGCGAATTTACGGACAGACTCGACCTGCGCGTCGGACATCGCTCCGAGCCACGGAAGAATCAAAAGCGAAAGCTGCGGAGCTTCCCTCTCGATGTGATCCGCATGCACCGGAATGTAAGGCAGACGCGCCCCAACCAGCGCGCGCACAAATCCACGGTACGGCAGGGTGGTCAGCACTTCAGCCTGGTCCCGGCCATAGAAGTCCGCATTTGCCTGAGACCAGACGAGCCCGATCGAGGCCACCGGCTGTCGATTGGTCAGGAACTTCCGGTTGGCGCCTGCCCAGCGCGTCAGTTCGGCCGCGAGATCGAACTGGCGCCTATCCTCCTGCACGGCGCCCACGTGATGCCACCAAGTCTGGATCCCGCCGGCCACGCCTTCGAGCATCCAAAGTTTCGCCTCGGCAGGAGCATTGGCTGCCTTCCGGAAGCTGGGATTGCGCGTGTACATGGCCATGCTCTCGGGCATGAGCTTTTCCCAGCCGAGCAAGCCATGAAGCCGCTTGCCCGCGTCGGTGTTGTTTTCAAACCCCTCGCTCGCGTTGCGGCCCTGGTGATCGAGCAGCACCATTTGCGATCGGGAGCAGATCGCCTTCAGATCTCGAAAGCGACGTGCCTCGTAAGCAGGATTGTCGGCCAGCATGCCGATCCAAAGGCAATCCTTTCCGCCCGCTTCGCGAGCCACCCGGTTGTAGAGATCCCAGACCTCTGTACGCCGGGTATAGTTCCATTGGATCCAGTCGCGATAGACCGGGTCGTCCCAATCGGGGCGCGAAGGAAGGTCTTGCCCGCTCGCGGCCTGGAACTTCTTGCGACAGTATGGGCAGTGGCAGATCGTGTCCCGTTCAAGCCCGCTCCAGCTGTTATCCGCGAATCCTTCAGGATGGTAGCGACCGGCGATTTCGCGCAAAAGCTCAGGTATGTACTCGTCATAGTAGGGGCTTTGAATACAGGTGACGTAAAGATCCGCCGCCCGAACCGTTTGCCCATTCACAGTTTGGGCAAACCAGTCGGGATGCGCCTGGTAGAAGTCCTCGTGCGCGCGGTTGCAGTCCATCCGGGCCAACACGACTAAACCATCAGCGCGGGCAGCCTTGAGGACGTCACCGAAAAGATCCCGGTCCCCCAGGAAGCGGGCGCGATGGTGGAGAGGGTTTGCACTGGGGTAATAGGCAACGATGCCGCCCGCGTTGACGATGATTCCCTCAACGCCGGTCTTTTTCCAGTAACTGCGCCAGAAATCCAGATCGTAGTGAGGAGGATCAGCTTCGTTGATGTTGGTCTGGCCCCACAGGAAGGTCTTCCTATACCAGGGAGCAGCGGCCTTGTCGTCAACCGAACCAAACAGCGAGACGGCGGGCACCAGCGTGCCGCCGACCAGGAACGTCCGGCGGGAAAACTCGATTGGCATGGCGGGGATTATGGCCTGCAAAAAGGGGGACAGTCTACTAATTTAGAACGCGTTACAGAGCCGTCACAGGAAGCGAACGGGCCAAGGTCTGACAGAGCCGCAAGCGCAGCGTTTTCTGCGGAGCGCGTCGGGTTCGGGCCGAAAGCAAGATCGCGCCGGCGAGAGCGTCGCGGTCATCGGGCAGGTTCCATGGCTGATTCACGAAAGGCTGTTTTCACGAGCCAACCACGGAAGACATGAGCCACAGAAAGGCTTTGACGAGATCCCTCGAAAGCCGGCCGGCATTCCACTGAACCCAGTGGCGCAGCTCCGAATAGCACCGGAATTTCTCCCCGACCGGCAGCGGCGCACGAGCAATCGCCGCGCCGTATTCGCGGAGCCAGCGCCATCGCAAGGCCTCGAACCTGCCCTTCTTCGACGGGTCAAACCATGCCGCCCGAGTCTCAGAGCGAGGATAGGCGCGGACCGAGGTGCCCGGATGATCACGGCGCAAGAACAGGGGTTCCGGGATCTCGCAGATCTGTCCGCGGAGAGCCAGTTCTCCGAGAAGGATCATGTCCGATGACACATAGCTGCCTATCCCGGCTGTGTGCCGAACAACATCCGTTCTCATGACGCCGAAGACGGGATTACAGGTATAGGGCCGACGATAGAGGTGGTGGAAAACCCGGTAGCGAACGTGGGGGTGGGGATCACGCAGATCGAGCCGGTCGGGGTGCAGCCCGAGGGATTGGCCGTCGGCATCAATAGTCGTCGTCTGCGGATAAGCGAGAACTACTTCGGGGTGAGCGTCCAGGACTGCGACGGCGCGCTCGACGAACTGGGGGGCGCAAAGATCGTCATGCGCCGCCCACTTAAAGTATTCTCCACGGGCCTGTTCGAGCGTGAAGTTGTAGTTTCGGGCAGCACCTTCATTCTTCGATTTTCGGAAATAACGAATCCTGGTATCGCGCTCGAGACAGCGCCGGCAAATGTCGGGAGTCGCGTCTGTTGACGCATTATCGGAGATCACCAATTCCAAATCGGGAAAGGTCTGCGAGAGGACGGAGTCAATGGCAAGGCCGAGATATCGTTCACCGTTGAAAACCGGCAGGCCCACCGTAACGCGGGGTCGAATGCTGGGCGTCATACTCTTCGTCCCAAACGAGCCCACCCCGCATGGGGACTGCTGGGGGGAACCTGCGGGGAGCTGATGCTCGAATCCTGGCGGATTATAAATACTTAGCTTAAAACTATCTTTATCTGGTGCACATTTAAGTGATCTTTACTTCATTCTACACCCGATTCCGGGGGAAGAGGTAAAGCGGGGATGGCGTCCTACCCGTCAATACCCGAAACCCGTTCCAGAGTCGTGAGATAATCCCAACCAGTATGAAACGCGAAGAGAAGAATGAGGCGGCGTCGGCGTCCGAGAGGGATTTCGTCGTCCGCCCATGCACACCGTCGGACTTGCCCGCAGTCGCGAAGTTGGCCGCTCGCCTCGTCCGAGAACACCACGCGATGGATCCTTATCGTTTTCTTATCTTTGATCATATCGAAGAGGGGTACGCCGCCTACCTGGGCAGCGAAATCAAAAGAAAGCGTTCACTGGTCCTGGTCGCCGTGGACGCGGACGGAGTAATCGGGTACGCCTACGGCCGGATCGAACCTCGTGACTGGAACGCGCTGAGGGAGAGTTGCGGCGCTTTACACGACGTCTACGTCGATGAAATAGCCCGAAACCGGGGCGTCGGAGCTCGACTGGTCGATGAAATGGTCAAGCGTTTGGCCTCGCTCGGCGCGCCTCGCGTCGTTTTGATGACTGCCGTTCAAAATACCAACGCGCACAGGCTTTTCCAGCGCCTGGGTTTTCGAACAACCATGCTGGAAATGACGAAGGAGAGCGACGGGAAGTAGCCTGGTTCAGAGCAGGGTTCCGCGCAGGATCATCGCGGCGAACGTGAAATAGATGACGAGCCCGCTAACGTCGACCAGGGTGGCGACAAACGGGGCCGAGGACGCAGCCGGGTCAAAGCCCAGCCGGCGCATCACGAACGGCAGCATGGAACCCGCAAGCGTGCCCCACAGGACGACCCCGATGAGCGCCAGACCGACCGTCAACGCAATCAGAAACCAGTGTTCGCCGTAGAGATTCGTGAAGGTTTCCCAGACCGTGATCCGGAGGAAGCCGATAGAACCAAGAATCGTCCCCAACGCGAGCCCCGAGTAGAACTCCCGACGGATCACTCGCCACCAGTCACGAAGCGTGATCTCACCAAGCGCCAGCGCTCGTATGACCAGGGTAGACGCCTGAGAGCCGGAGTTTCCGCCGCTCGAAATGATCAGGGGAACGAAAAGCGCCAACACTACCGCCCGTTGGATCTCCTGTTCGAAGTAACCCATGGCCGTCGCCGTCAGCATTTCCCCCAGGAACAGGGCTGACAGCCAGGTCGCACGCTTTTTCACCATCCGGGCCAGCGGCGTTTCCATGTACGGCTCGTCCAACGCCTCCATACCGCCGATCTTGTGAATATCTTCCGTGGCTTCTTCCTGGGCAACGTCAAGGACGTCATCGATTGTGAGGATGCCGATCAGAACGCCTGCCGAATCAGTCACAGGTAGTGCGTACCGGTCTTCGTTCCGGAAGACCTCGATGGCCATCTCCTGGTCATCGGTCGCCTTCAGCGCTACAAAGCGGTAATCCAGCAGCTCTTTAATCTTTGTCTTGGGCGGCGCAAGGAGAACCCTCCTGATGCGCAGGTCGTCGATCAGGACGCCGTTATCATCAATCACGTAGATCAGACTGAGCGTCTCGCTGTCTCGCCCGTGAATCCGGATGTGTTCAATTACAAGCTCCACCGGCCACTCCGGCCGGACGCGAACGTAATCGGGTGTCATCAGTCTACCGATACTTCCTTCCGGGTAACCGAGCAGGGAGACGGCGATAGTCCGCTCAGCGGGGCTCAGCAGGGCGAGCATCTGTTGGGTGACCTTAGCCGGCAATTCATCGAAGAGGGCGGTGCGGTCATCCGGCGCCATGTCGTTCAGAATCGCCGCCAACTCCTCCTTCGCCATCGCCTTCAGGAGTTGCTCCTGGTCTTCCAGGGGAAGGTACTCGAAAACTTCGGAGGCGACCTTACGGGGCAGCAGCCGGAAGACGATGGCCCTCTCTTCGATCGGCAGCTCCCCCATCAAGTCGGCAATTCCGCTCGGGGCCCAGTTCCGAAGGGTGTCCCGAAGATTGGCGAAGTCGCGGGCCTGAAGAATCGCGTGAATTTCAGGCGGCAAAGTAGTCTCTGGCATTATTTCTCACCTGAATAAATCGGGCTGTACTCAAAATCGTACTCCGGCTCCCCGGCAGCCTCCACTTTTACAATGATGACAGGCAAGTTTACACCTTCACAACTGGCCTGGAAGGGGCAGCGATGAGGCAAGCCGGGTGCGACGAGCCGGTTTGTCATTTCTTCCACATCGTCCATCCCGTCCACGTCGTCCACGAAAATGATCACTTTTGTTTCCTGCAGTCTGCGATGGACAATGGTTAGAGATTTGGAGAGAGGAACAAGCGGTCAGATGGCAGACAAATCGGAATCTTTAGATGTTTCCACCGAGTCCCGGCGACCCTCCCGGCTTCCGGCCGTGCTCGCCTCGCTTCGGCACCGAAACTTCCGCTTGTTCATCTCTGGTCAGATGATCTCGCTGATCGGCACCTGGATGCAGTCGATCGCTCTATCGTGGCTTGTCTACCGGCTGACCCATTCGTCCGCGCTGCTCGGCTTGGTGGTTTTCGCCGGGCAGATCCCGGTGCTGTTGCTCGCGACCATTGGTGGGACCGTCGCCGACCGGCACAGCCGCCACCGGATCGTCATCGCCACTCAAGCCGCCTCGATGGTGCTCGCGTTCGTCCTGGCCGGCCTGACTCTCACCGGACTCATCCAGGTCTGGCAAATCTTCACTCTGAGCATCGGCCTGGGGATTGTGAACGCTTTTGACATTCCCGCCCGCCAGTCGTTCATCGTCGAAATGGTGGGGCGGGACTATCTGACCAACGCGATTGCGCTCAACTCCTCGGTCTTCAACGGGGCCCGCATTTTGGGCCCGGCGATCGCGGGGATCCTCGTTGCCGCAATTGGCGAGGGCTGGTGTTTCTTCGCCAATGGCGCCAGTTACATTGCCGTTATTACTGGTCTTCTCCTCATGGACGTTCCCCCCGTGAAGCGGGCGCGCCCGACTGGTTCAGCCCTGGCTCACGTGGCCGAAGGATTCCACTTCGTCTGGAAATCCCGCCCGATTCGGGCCCTTCTCCTCTTGCTCGGCGTCACCAGCTTGACTGGGATGCCTTTTAGCGTGCTTATGCCCATCTTCGCAGACCAGATCCTGCATGGAGGCGCCCGGGGACTGGGCATTCTGATGGGAATGTCAGGCGTTGGGGCCCTCACCGGCGCTCTCTTCCTGGCCGGTCGGCCGAATCTCCGCGGCCTGGGGCGGGTGATAGCCGGTTCTTCTTTGGGATTCGGCAGCAGCCTGATTCTGTTTGGCCTGTCAAAAGTTTTTTGGCTGTCGGGCCTGCTGCTCATCTCCGTCGGCTTCTTCATGCTTTCGCAGATGGCCTCGTCGAATAGCCTCATCCAAGCGATGTCCCCGGATCACCTGCGTGGCCGGGTTATGGCCGTCTACTCCATGATGTTCATCGGGATGGCGCCTTTTGGGGCGCTGTTCGCAGGCTTCCTCGCTCAAAGGATTGGCGCTCCGCTGACCGTCATGATCGGCGGGGCAACTTGCGCGGCAGCCTCCCTGGTCTTCGGTTCCCGGCTCTCCTCGCTTCGGGCCGAAGCCCGCAAGCTCATAACCGGCCAGACCTTCGAGACTCCGTGACCTAAGTCATCGCGAGCTTGAGCAACGTCCCTTAAACTGCCTCCATCACGGAAGAGAACCCGGCACTGCGGGGTTCTGACAAGAAAACAGCGAAGGAGAGTTGTAATGAATATCGGCAAGAACACGACTGTCGGAGAACTGGCCGCCAGTCTGCCTGGCGCAGTGCGCCTCTTTGAGAAACTTGGAATCGATTTCTGCTGCGGGGGGCGCGTGTCGCTCGAGGAAGCCTGCCGCGAGAAGAACCTGGGAGTCGACCAGGTAGTGGCTGCTCTTGAGACGATCAAGGACGTACAGCAAACGATGCCCAACAACCGGGACTGGACAAATTCGTCGCTCACGGAGTTGAGCAAGCATATCGTCGAAAAGCACCATTCGTATGTGCGGAAGGAAGTCCCGAGAATAACGGGCCTCCTGGAGAAGATTTGTGAGGTTCACGGAAATAACCGACCGGAATTCGTGAAGGTCGAAGAAGCCTGGACGGCGTTAACCCAGGAACTTTCACAGCACATGCACAAAGAAGAGATGGTTCTCTTCCCCTTCATCGAACGCCTGGAAGCGTCAAACCAGGGCTCAGCCGCGAAGCCGTTGGCGCCGTTCGGTTCGGTTAGCAACCCGATCCGGATGATGGTGCACGAACATGATTCGGCAGGCCATTTGCTCGGTCAGATACAGGGGCTGCTGACCGACCGGACAGGGTGCAACACCTGCCTGGAGTTCTTCAGATCCGTCGATGAGTTCGAGCGAGACCTGCATCAGCACATTCACCTGGAAAATAACATCCTCTTCCCGCGCGCGGAGCAACTGGAAAGTCTGGTCGCGCAGCAGTAGGTGCTATTAGGCAACCTCGCACGAGAGAACGCGTTACCGAGCCGCGCACGGCGCGAAGCGAAGCGAGCAGAGTAAGCGGACCACCCAAACTGCCTCGCGGCCGCACACTGGGTGGTCCGCTTACTCTGCTCGCTTCGCTTCGCGCCGTGCGCGGCTCGGTAACGCGTTCTCTCCCTCCTTCTTGACCTCCCCTTCGAACCACACTAGGCTCAGAACGAAGGGAGAAAAAGATGCTCTTTCGAAGGTGTGTGTTCGGCACGATAATCCTGACTCTCGCGGCTGCTCTGCTGGGATCAGCGGTCCTGGCGCAGTCGATCCAGTACCACGTCCTAAGCGCGAATGAATGGCTGTATCCGGACACACCCATGCCTCCTTCCCCAGTCCGGAATGCGCAACTCGATGCGCCACGCGGCGGGCGCGCAGGTTTCCAGGTTCTCCTGCGCGGAATACGATCAGGCGCTCCGCTCAGTTGCAGATTCGAAGGGCAGCCGGCGCCCGAGGTTTATCAGCTTATCGACGTGAACGTGCCGGAGAATTCCGGCCCTCCGTGCAGCGCGATTCCCCCGGATCAGCCGACGCCCGACTACGTGATCCGTAAGGCGCCTTTCAGGGTGTATGAAGCTCTCCGGCCGCTTCGGGAAGGCGATCGGACGCGCGGTGAGACCGAGGCGCTGTACCTGTCCTTCCTCATCCCCGGCAATGCGAAACCAGGAGTGCAAAATGGCCGGGTCCGCGTGACTGCCGGAGACCAGACGGCTGACATCCCGGTCACCCTGACCATCTATGCGGCCCAGGTACCCGAGAAAGGCCATCTCCGGGTCACAAACTGGTTCAGCACGGCCCACATGGCGCGCCTGCATCGTGTCGAGCCTTGGTCCGAGACGCACTGGGACATGCTCCGCCGTTATGCCCGCATGATGCGCCGCGGCCGCCAAACGGATTTCATTCCGATCGGACCCGAACAAAAGAAGATCGACCAAGGCCGCTGGGAATTCAACTTCGCCCGGACTGAGCGAATGATAAAGATGTTCCTGGACGAAGGCTTCACGCATATCGAACTTCCGCACATCGCCAGGCACGACCGGCGGAAAGAGGCCGTCTCACCGTTCGTTGTCACGGTAGACGGGACGCCGACTGCCGGCACCTCGCACGAGGCCTACCAGTTTCTGGCTCAATACCTGACCGGCTGGGCTGAAATGCTGCGGCGTAACGGCTGGTACGACCGTGCGACTCAACACGTCGTGGATGAGCCGTCACCCAAGGACTTCGACGAGTACCGCATCATGGCCGGCACGGTCCGCAAATTTTTGCCGGGGATTCCGCTTATCGACGCGCTCGGCCGGCCGGAGCTGGACGGCGCCGTCGACGTCTGGGTTCCGCTCAGTGAAAGCTACGAAAAAGGTCGGGAGGCTTTCGAAGCACACCGGCGTCGGGGGGACACGATTTGGTTTTACACCTGCTGTGACCCGAGCGGATTTAGCTTGAATCGCTTCCTCGACACCGAATTGCTGCGCACCCGGCTGCTCCACTGGGCAAATTGGCGCTACCGGCTGGACGGCTATTTGCATTGGGGACTGAACCAGGTGATCGAGGAGCAGGACCCCTTCGAGAATACCTGTCCGCCCCACGGGCCGTACAAGGACTTCCACCTGCCGCCCGGAGATTCGCACATCGTCTATCCCGGGAACGACGGGCCGTGGTCCAGCGTGCGGTTTGAGGCGATGGGTGCGGGCATCGAAGACTACGAGTTGCTGCGGGTCGTCGGGCAGCGAGACGAAAAACTGGCTGACGAAATTTGCGCCCAGCTCGTGAGGACCTTTAACGACTACACTGCCAAACCGGCCGCCTTCGAAGCCGCCCACCGCCGGCTGCTGGAAGAGGCGGGAAAGGCAACTGGCAAACTAACAAACTGACAGACTGACAGACTGACAGACTGACAGACTGACAAGGAGAGGGTGCTCAAGGAAGTGGTTCGGCTCCGTCAGGAGCCGGATGTTTATAGATTGCCAGCGTTCTTGATAGGGCGCCCTGTAGGGGCGCGATGTTGTGGACTCACTCGGTACATCGCGCCCCTACAGGGCGCCCTATCAAGAACGCTGGCAATCTATAAACATCCGGCTCCTAACGGAGCCAAGCGACTTGTCTGCCCCTTCGCCCTTG
>Ga0105092_10000054_pt1 | contig 50641 bp, 45 predicted proteins | sample PPLLak2March2015_FD_87021 | JGI IMG/M metagenome (GOLD analysis project Ga0105092, IMG submission 87021) | Freshwater sediment microbial communities from Prairie Pothole Lake near Jamestown, North Dakota, USA - PPLs Lake P7 Core (1) Depth... | ecosystem: Environmental > Aquatic > Freshwater >... | reverse complement strand
AATTCTGCCTGGGAACTCTCCCGGCCAGTTTTTGAATTGGGTTCTGAACAGAAACTTGAGTTGTTGTTTGATGACCTATCCGGTATACCAAAGACTTATATTTATTCAATGGTTCATTGTGATGTATCCTGGAACAGGTCAGGACTTCAAATCAACGAATATCTTACAGGCACCGGACAGGGTACGATTCATGAATCCGCATCTTCAATCAACACAACACATGGATACATTCATTACAGGCTTGAATTTCCCGAAGAGGATTGTATTCCGGTGCTCAGCGGCAATTATGTCCTTGAGATATATGATTCGGAAGATCCGGAAAACATATTGCTGACCAGGCGCTTTTATGTAGTCGAAAAACTGGTACAGATTTCAGGAAAGGTCAGGCAGGCTCCACCGGGTGATTACAGGGAAACCGGACAGAAAGTGGAGTTTTCGTTTGATTTTGGTAATATGAAAACTGCCGATCCGTTGCGTGATCTTGCCGTAGTTGTGAAGCAAAACGGCAGGGATGACAGAACGCTGTATAATCTGAAACCATCCATTATCAGCCCCGGCCGGATGGAATTTGACCTTCCGGAAACAGGCATTTTCCAGGGTGGAAATGAATTCCGGACTCTTGATATCAAAAGTATGAAATACCAGACTGAAAATGTAGCAAATATTGATTTCCGGAATCCGTATTACCATGTTTATCTCAAACCTGACAAAAGCCGGGATAACAAACCCTATTTCAGCAAAGCGGATCTCAATGGCAACTTTTTCATTGACCAGGAAAAAGCCAGGCAAAAGCATCTCGAGGCAGATTATGTTTATGTCCATTTTTGCCTTGATCAGTCCTTTCCATTGGAGGAAAATGTATTTGTCTTTGGAGGCCTTACTGGCTGGGGATGTTCCAATAAAAACAAAATGGTATACAATGAAACCCGGAATTGTTATGAATCTGTCATATTGCTGAAACAGGGGTTGTATGATTATGACTATGCCCTGACAGAAACAGCCACTGGTATGGCAAACGAGGAATCATTCGAAGGAAATTTTTACGAAACCGGCAATGACTATGAAATTTATATTTATCTTCACGATAACCGCAGAAGATATGACCGATTGATCGGTTATCTCCCGCTAAAAAACGGAAATTAAGACCATTGCATGTCAATTACACAGGAACAACGAAAACTGATCCTTCAGTTTCAGAAACAGGAGATCACAGGTCATACTATATACAGGTTACTGGCGAGGGGACAGAATCCGCATAATCAGAAAATACTCAACCGGATTGCAGAAGATGAAATGTCTCATTACCTGATATATAAACAGCTATCCGGATCGAGTATCTCTATAAACCGCTGGGAAGTAATTAAATACAGAGTATTGTCCTGGATCTTCGGCCCAACATTTTCCATAAAACTGATGGAAAAAAATGAAAAAACGGCCCAGGATTCATATTCAAGGCTGACGGAATTTCAGGAAATACTGCCCATAATCAGGGATGAGGAACTCCATGAAAATGAGCTGATCGGGATGATCAGTGAAAACAAACTGAATTATATGGGTTCAGTTGTTTTGGGGTTGAATGATGCATTGGTCGAACTCACCGGTGCGCTCGCGGGACTGACCTTCGCATTGCAGAATCCATCCCTGATAGCATTGACAGGTTCAATTACCGGCATTGCAGCGGCATTTTCAATGGCAGCATCGGAATATCTTTCCACAAAGTCTGAGAATACCGGCAAACATGCCGGTACGGCATCCCTGTATACAGGTATTGCCTATATTTTCACCGTAATATTACTGATAATTCCATTCCTTTTGTTGAAGAATGTTTATATCTCCCTTCTGATTACGCTGGCCTCAGCGGTACTGATCATCGCAGCCTTCAATTATTTTTACGCCATTGTAAAGGATGAAAAGTTCATCCGCCGCTTTTCCGAGATGTTAATACTCAGTCTGAGTGTGGCAACCCTGAGCTTTGGCGTAGGATTTATCCTTAGGAAGTCTTTTGGAATTGAAATATAAAAGCGCGTCACTAAAACATTTATGTAAATTTCACAGATTAAACCTTATAAATTTTCAGCCATGGAAAGGCATATCTCAAAAAATTACACCCTGATCATTTTACTGGCAGTTTTCATTCTTTCCGGATGCAACAGATCTTCACGAACGGATATCCCGGGTCGTGACAGGCTATTTAATGCCGAATGGAAGTTTATCCGTGACAGCCTGCCTGCCGGACAGGCAGGCCTGCCTGCCGCGGAAGAATCCGATTTTGACGATTCCGGATGGCTGACGGTAGATCTGCCGCATGACTGGAGCATACAGGCCCTACCCGGGAATAGTCCGGATCAGATCGGACCTTTTTCCAGAAAAAGTCCCGGAAAAACCTCTACTGGCCAGGTCATGGGTGGCACCGGATGGTACCGCAAACATTTTACGGTTGATAAAAGTGACAAAGGTAAAATCGTTGTTTTACGATTTGACGGGGTTTATATGGAGGCTGAAGTGTGGGTGAACGGATCAAAGGCCGGAGAACATACCTATGGCTACACTCCTTTCTGGTTCGATATAACATCATTTCTACATGAGGCCGGAAAAGATAATGTTATAGCTGTAAAGGTAAATAATACGGGACGGAACACAAGGTGGTATTCGGGATCTGGCATTTACCGGAACGTTCACCTTATTGTCACCGATCCTGTACATATTGGGGTATGGGGTGTCCAGGTCACAACGCCGGTGGTTACGGAAACATCAGCCACAGTCCAGCTGAACGTCACAGCTTTAAATGAGGGTTTGGGATCCGAAAGCATTGAGCTGAAGACAAAAATATACGATCCGTCCGGAAAATTGGCCTCTACGGCTGAGACCAGCCAGATAATCAATCAAAAGGAAAAGACTGTGTTCCGGCAACCTGTGGAGGTTAAGGATCCGATTTTGTGGTCTGTCGGGGAGCCTTCAATGTATACGGCTGAGATGCAATTAATTGTGAAAGGCAAAGTGACCGATACCTGGTCGCAGCCGTTTGGTATCAGAACAATTCAGGTATCCCCTGAAAAGGGCTTACTGCTCAATGGAGTTCCTCTTGAACTAAAGGGGGGATGCATGCACCATGATAACGGACTTCTGGGTTCTGCGGCTTTTATCAGGGCTGAGGAACGCAGGGTGGAGATCATGAAAGCAAATGGTTTTAATGCCATTCGCACAAGCCACAATCCGCCTTCGGAGGCCTTTCTGAACGCGTGTGACCGGTTGGGAATGCTTGTGATTGATGAAACTTTTGATATTTGGGAACAGCCAAAAAATCCGCAGGATTACCACCGGTTTTTCAGAAACTGGTGGAAGAAAGATGTAGAGGCCATGATCCTGAGAGACCGGAATCATCCCAGTGTCATTTTCTGGAGTATCGGGAATGAAATATCGGAAAGAGGTGATACAAGCGGTATAAGGATAGCAAAAAACCAAATAGCCTTTATTCAGCAGTTGGATACCACGCGGTTTTTCACGAATGCAATCTGTGAATTCTGGGATCACCCGGGAATGCAATGGGAAGCTACAGAACCCGCATTTGAATTGCTAACCGTAGGCGGTTACAATTATCAATGGCAAAAGTATGAACCGGATCACAGGAAATTTCCCAACCGCATTATGATGGGTACTGAATCGGTTCCCATGGATGCATTTGAGAACTGGCAGCTTGTGATGAAAGCTCCCTATGTAATCGGTGATTTTGTATGGACCGGCATGGATTACCTTGGAGAGGCAGGCATAGGTCATACCCGTTATCTGTCGGGCGACCAGCAGGATACATTTGCTATAGCCTGGCCATGGTTCAATGCATGGTGCGGGGATATCGATCTCATAGGAGGTAAAAAGCCGCAGATGTATTACAGGGATGTGATCTGGGGAAACAGCCCGCTGGAATTGAATGTGCATGCATCGGTTCCCGATGGCAAAACCGAAAGAATAAGCTACTGGGGCTGGCCTGACGAATTTCCTACGTGGAACTGGAAAGGAAACGAAGATAAACCGCTCCAGGTTTCGGTTTATTCAACAGGCAGCTCTGTAAGACTTGAATTGAACGGCCGGGTTATCGGGGAAAAGGAAATATCTGTTGCTACCAGGCTGAAAGCCACCTTTGAAGTGCCCTATGAACCGGGAGAGTTAAAAGCGGTAGCCCTTGAGAATGGAAAAGAAATTGCAGTCAAAGTTTTAAAAACCACCGGAGAACCTGCAGCCATCAGGCTTACAGCAGACAGGAATACCTTAGGCGCGGATCGCAATGATCTTTCATTTGTAACCATTGAAATAATCGATGAGTTTGGACAGGTCGTAACCGATGCCATGGAGCCGGTGAACCTTACCCTGACCGGGAACGGCGAACTTGCCGGTACAGGAAATGCATGCCCGTGGGATATGGAAAGTATCGGCAGTACGATCATAAGACCATTTCGCGGCAAAGCCATGGCGATCGTCAGGCCGTTTGCCAAAGCCGGAGAGATCATCCTGAAAGTAGAGGGAAAGGCATTGACGGAGGCACGTGTTGAAATAATTGTGAAATAAGTAATTCGGATCACGACAATCTCAGCGTGGCGGCCTGTTTGTAGAAATTAACGAAACCTGATGTCTTACAAGCCACGGCGTGGCGGCCTGTTTATAAAACGACTTCGTTTAAAACCTCGATCTCCACGTAGGCCATCATTACGGGAATTTTATTCCTGCAGATTCCTGTCTTTTTTCCCAAATCTCATTGCCTTGATCCACTCAGCGGATTGGGATGAGGTTATCAGCTCCTCCAGGCGTTTCAGCCGCGTTGCTTCCTGTTTCGCAGCCATTACCCACCGTATGGTAACCTTACGATACGATGGGGCCTGCGACTGAAAATAATCCCATGCTGCAGCCATTTGCCTGAACTGCTTCTCCATTTCCGGTGGCAATTCTGCAGCCTCCCCGGATTCATAGCTATAAATACGGGAACGGCTCTCCTTTCTTTTTGAAAAAGCATCCAACCCTGCAGGCAACATCTTTTTGCTTTTCGTCAGCTCTTCCATCTTTTTGATGTTTACAGCACTCCAGTTACTGCCAGGTTTCCTGGGAGTAAAGCGGATGCAGTAACGCTCCCCGTCAACCGACCTGCGGATGCCATCAATCCACCCAAAACATAATGCTTCATCAACAGATTCACTCCAGGTAATTGATTTCCTGCCTGTACCTTTTTTGTAATACCCAACCAGCAATTCGGTTTCTTCTTTATAATTCTTTTTGAACCACGATCTCAGTTCATCCTGATTGCTGAAATAAATAGGTTCCATAAGCCTTAATCTGCTTTCCCGGTATTCCGCCGGGTTTAATTTTCCTCCCTTAAATTTAACATTTTTTTAGAAGAAATGGTTGCATTTACGAAACTCTTCGTATATATTTGTACGAAGTTTTTCGTATTAATTACAAACTTACAACCTGCCTGCCAGCGCATGGCCCGGACCAGGCAGGCAGGCTACTAAACACATACAACCAAAAAAATGACTTCCCTCCGTACAACCGATTCAGAACTGGAAATTCTCGAGATACTTTGGGAAAACGGTTCGGCAACCGTACGCCAGGTTAACCGGGATCTTGAACTTAAAGGCAGGATCGTTGGCTATACCACTACGCTGAAAATGATGCAAATTATGACAGACAAAGGAATGCTGTCGCGAACAATGGAAGGCCGGACACATATTTATTCGCCGGTCATACAGGCTGGACCCGCCCGGAACGCACTGATCGACCGGATCGCCAATGCCGCCTTCGGCGGATCAGCCATGAAACTTATACTGCAGGCTTTGGGCAATCACAAAGCCACGCCTGAAGAGCTGCAGGAGATCAGGAATCTTATAGACAGAATGGAAAAAGAACAGAAATAAAACAGCCATGGGATTCAATGATGAAATAATCCGTTCGCTGGGAATGACACTGATACATTCCCTCTGGGAAGGGCTGGTAATATGGGTGCTGATTTTATTTGCCATGGCCGTGGCCGGCAAGACAAATGCCAGGATCAGATATGCGTTTCATGTTTCAGGTCTGATGCTGCTTCTGGCAGCTTTTTTCACAACCTGGTACATTCTTTATCATCGCGGATTGCAATCACTTCAAATTTACACCTTTGCGAACAGGTTGCACACTGATTCTCCCGGTGTAATAAATTCATCCTTTTGGAAATTCAGTACCGGTGAATTGATAATGTCGGTGCATCGATTTCTGGAACCCTTTTATCCTTCCCTTGCCCTGGGGTGGATGGCCGGTTTTATTTTTATGATTGTGAGAATGACCGGGGGCCTTTACTATTCTCACATGGTTATCCGGAAAGAAGTTAATTTTCCGGATCCATCCCTGGCGGCATTATTTAAAAAAGCCGTGTCCAGGCTTGGGATCAGGACCGGGGTTACCTTGCGGATGACATATCGTATGGTGAGCCCAATGGTAATTGGTATTATAAAACCATGTGTTATTGTTCCGGTTTCAATCCTTTCCGGGCTGAACAGCGAACAGGTGGAAGCCATCCTGGTACATGAACTGGCGCATATCCGGCGGTACGATCATATCATACTGATTATCCAGGCTGTCACCACGCGTATTCTTTTCTTCCATCCGGTTGCCTGGTATTTTTCGGCTGGCTTGAACCGGGAGCGGGAAAATTGTTGCGATGATATTGTGATGAAAACATTTTCAAATCCCATTAACTATATAAAAGCACTTACCATGATACAGGAATTAAATGTAACCGGACCAGTTCCGGCCAGTGCCCTGATTGGCAGATCCAAGAGCCTGCTGGGCAGGATCAAGCGGTTGCTCAGTCCCGAAACGAAGCATGCTCCGACATTTCGATTTACCGCAGTGTTACTTTTTTTGATCACCCTGGGCATTGCAGTCATTGCCTTTGCCAATTCCGGAAATAACGGCAGGGAAACCATATTTGCTGGCATTTTTTCCGCTGTGGCCGAGAAACCGCAGGCAGTCCGGGATACGGTAAAAAATAAAGCCGACGTCGGAAAAGCCGAACAGAATGTAACACAAAACCGCGAAGAGGACAGAAAGAAAAAGGAATTGGAAGAAGCAAACCGCAGACTTCAAAAAGCCCAGAAGGATCTTCAGAAAGCACAGCGGGAACTGGAAAAGGCCAGACAGGAAATACATGCCGCAAGGGAAAAATTGAAAATTGAAGATCTCGCTGATTTCAATGATGACCTGCAACATGAAATTCAAAATGCCCAGCGGGTAATCAAGGAGCAACAGTTAAATCATTTTTGGCTGGAGCATAATGATGATTTGAAAAAACAGATGCAAATCATGAATGATGAGATGGGAAAGGCAAAAGACGCTCTTAAAGATAAAATGCATCCTTTTAAACAGGAGGAAATGGATCGTCTGAGACAGGAATGGCATAAATCAAGTGAGGAAATCAGAAAGGCCATGGAAGAATTTTTCAGATCACGAAAGGACAGCAATCTTTTTTATCATAGACCGGACCATTTTAATTTCCACCCGTTTCCTCCCTTTCCGCCAGAAGTTCCGTTGTCAGTTCCCGTTCCGGAAATCAACGAAATAGAAATCCCCGTTTTACCTGAAATGGATAAGGCAATACCTGAACCGGAACATCCAATGGATCTGATGCGTCAGGATAATGAGGAACATGAAAATGAAGAATCCCTGGATTCAAAGTTGAGGGAAGTGGAAGAAAGTGATGACTAAGGTGCAAGACGTAGTATGCAACTACGCCTTGCGAAACATGTTTACTTTATTTATATTTAGGGATTAAAATAAGTAAACATGAACCGACGGACTATCTGCCTCCAGCTTAGCCTTTTCATTGCCTCAGCACTTTTTGGTCAACCTGCTAACATAAAGCAAATACAGCTTTCCGATTTCGAATTGCAATCAAGTGTCTTGATCGATGCCACTGGAGAACAGCTGTCGATGCCGGCTTACAAGTCGAATGTCCATTGGTTTCCGGTAAGGGTTCCTTCCACCGTGCTTACCGGACTGGTTGCCAACAGGGTTTATCCGGATCCCTATAGCGGGATGAACAACATGTTCATTCCGGATGCATCGGACAGTTTCAACCGGCAATATAATCTTGAGAGATACAGTCATATTCCCAATATATCCAATCCCTGGAAATATCCTTACTGGTACCGGACCACTTTTCAGGTTCCCGCAGGGGATAAGGGGAAGCATTTTCAGCTTATTTTTAAAGGAATAAATTACCGTGCTGCCGTTTGGGTAAATGGAATTCAAATTGCTGACTCTGCAAAAATGGCGGGCATGTTTGCCGAATACTTTCTGGATGTTACCTCCGCTGTAAAACCGGGTGAATTGAACGCACTGGCCGTCAGGATATATCCCCTTGACTACCCCGGACTACCCGCAAGGGAACAACTTAAGGCACTGGATGATTTTTATGAAAACGGCGGTCCTACCGGTGATATAGGAAAGAATGTTACCATGCTGTGTTCCGTGGGCTGGGACTGGATACCACCGGTAAGGGACAGAAATATAGGCATATGGCAACCGGTATACCTTAGAACGACGGGAGGAATAACCATCAGCAGGCCTCAGGTTATTACGGAACTTCCAGACCTTCCCGATACCAGCACAGCCAGGCTGGCGCTTAATTTCATCCTGACCAGCCATTTGCAGACCAGGTCATCTTCCAAAATAACCGTTGTTATCAAACCTGAAAATTTCACCGGTGTTCCTGTACAGTTCACCAAAGATGTTACCATGGATCCGGGATCCTCTGGAAAAATAGAATTGACAAGCAAGGAATTCAAACAATTGTTGATCCGGCAACCCCATCTCTGGTGGCCGTTGCATTACGGGAAACCGAATTTATACCGTCTTGAGGTACAGGTAAGCACGCCACAGGGTCCAGGTGATATATCCACGTTGGTCTTCGGAATTCGTACGGTCAGTTCGAAAACCGTTCAGACAGAAAAGACCTTTCACCGTGATTTTTATGTGAACGGACAGCGGGTATATCTCCTGGGAGGCGCCTGGGTGCCTGATATGATGTTGAATACCGATTCGACACGATATGATGATGAATTGAGATTGTGCCGTAATGCCAATGTGAACCTGTTGCGCATTTGGGGAGGCGGAATTACACCCCCGGATGTATTCTTTGACCTGGCAGACAGGTATGGGATGCTGGTGTGGTCCGATTTCTGGGTTACTGGCGACACACAGGGTGAGTTTAAGGGATCCCCTGATTTTCCGCTCGAAGGTAAGGTATTCATTGCAAACATGGCAAATACTATTTATCGTATCCGCAATCATCCCAGCCTGCTATTGTGGACGGGAGGCAATGAAGGCCATGCCCGGAAGGAATTGTATGATGCCATGCGGGACAGTATTATTGCTCTGGACGGCACCAGACCTTTTATACCCAGTTCATCGGGATTTGCCAGGCTTCCGGAAGGCTGGAAAGGATCATGGCCTGATGGAAAACCTTCAGGGGTTTACAGTGGCGGCCCTTACCAATGGACTGATCCCCATGAGTACTATTCCATTTCTGCAAACCGTCCGGACTGGGCATTTAAGGATGAAACCGGAATACCTTCTCAGCCTCCTTACAATACCCTTATTAAAATCATTCCCAATCTGGTATGGGACAAAAAGGCCCCTTTTCCGATGAATGACTCCTGGGGTTATCATGATGCGGCAACCGGCAATGGAAGATATGATAAATATTACAACGAAATGATTCAACGCCTGGGCAAACCGGTAAGCATGGAGGACTTTTCGGATAAGATGCAACTGATGAATGCAATGGGTTACCAGGGCATTTTTGAGGCCGCCCAGCATAAGCTTGTTTCCAATGGCGGGGTGATGCTTTGGAAGCTTAATGCTGCATTCCCAAGTGTGGTGTGGCAGATCTATGACTGGTACCTACAGCCGAATGCAGGTTATTATTTCATGCAGAAATCATGTGATCCCGTGCATATCCAGCTTAATCTCAATGACTCTGCAATCTCCATAGTGAATCGGAATCACCATCCTTTAAGTAATATGACAGCCGGAATTGCAGTCTATAATTTAAATTCAGAATTGATATTCTCAAAATCCCTGCCTGTGAATATCAATGCCGAAGAGATAAAATCTGCTCATTCCATTGCCGGTATTTTGAAGCAGGCAAAAGGTATTTCCTTCGTTCTGCTTAACTTAAAAGATGCCGGCGGTAATGAAATTTCACGCAATACGTATTGGCTGGATCCCAAAAAAGATTTGACCTCCCTGGGCCAGATGTCAAGAACAGGTGTAGATATTAAATTGATCAAAGATATGCCCGGCCGTTTGCATACGGAATTTACAGTTCAGGTGACCAATCCCTCGAAGCGGGTTGCTTTTTTTACAAGGCTTCAGCTGATGAATGGTCAGGAAGAGATCATGCCAGCATGCTGGACGGGGAATTATATCACCCTTGCCCCCGGAGAAAGTATTTTGGTTAAAGTCAATGTTCCAACGCGCGCCATCGCTAAGATAAAGCCTGATTTTAAGGTATCAGGCTGGAATGTGGATGAGAAATACCTGGCTACGGGGAAATAATTGATTCGATACGATGGTCAAGTTGTGACTGGTCATATGCAAAACTGGCAAGTCCGGCGATATTTAATAACGTATCAACTGCCGTTTCACCGGAACGGATTCTCTCCTTCCAGTGATCATGCCGGGGAATTTTACCATCGGCGGAGATCGTTTCGAGATCCTGTGCCGAGAGATCAGGAAACATATCACCACAACCATTGTTCCGCACAGTTTCAATTAATGCTTCCGCGCAGCAGGGAAGGTCATCAACCAGGTCGCGCACAAGCAAAAGCTCCTTTTCGTGAACCTCCCATAATTTTTCAATGAACAAACCTTCCGATGCAGGTATTGGGTCGACCGGAATTTTTTCATTCAGACGTGATGCAAAATTACCGGAAAGAGTGGAATGACCTTCATTGGCAACCTTAACAGGCATAGTATAAACATCCACCCCGGCGAGGCTTTCAAGCTGGGAAGCATTGCGCAGACTGGCAGCAATCAGTTTTGTGGAAAGACCGTATTGCAGTGACATTTTTCTAACCCACATTTGAGACGACTGGACAGCCCGCTCCCCCACTCCATTTCCATTGCCAAGATTATTGTCCTTACAATACGCACCCAGCCGCCCGAGAAACACATTAACATAATCGGGCTGTGCAATGGCAGTTGCCAGCAGATTCTGACGGGCACTGAATTCCAGTGTTAGATTAACATGCACTCCTTTTTCGTGTAAAATCCTGGCACCCAATAATCCCGAAGCAGTATAAGGTACTTTGACAAGGAATTGTCCCGGATTGATCTCAGCATACCGCATTCCGTATTGAATGATGGCTTCCAGATCATGAGCCGTATCGGTATGCAGCTCCACACTGACCTTTCCGCCAAATTTTTGGACCAGCCGCAGACCATGATGTGCGTTAAGTATAAATGCAATTTCAATTACCTGCTGCTTGAGTGGTAAATCTTTGACCAGTTCCCTGGCCTGAATAATCAGACTGTCATAAATCCCCTTCTGTATTTCCTTGTTCAGCAGGGAATTGTTGGTTGTCAGGGCTGTCATCTCGGCTGACCAATTCCTTGTTGCTTCCTCGATGTCACCCGTGTCGAGCCATAATTCTGTTCCTGTATTCCGCAGATTCTGCCAGAAAACATCGGTGCCCCGCGAAATCGGCATTTCACTGACGCCTTCGAGAATAAACTGTCTGATGGCAGCCCAGGGTTTTTTTTCCATGCATAAAGATATATCAATCAGTAATAATGATCTAACTATATTTTGACTAAATTGTTTTACCTTTATTCATAATTAGTATAAATAAAAATAATGGGAGGAATTGAAAATGTCAAAATTTCTGATTGAAGTTCCCCATGGTTCCGATAAAGCCGCCTGTGACCAGGCCATTCAGGTATTTCTTCAAACGGGTTCGCATTTTCTGACCCATGCAGACTGGGGTTGTCTGGATGGGGAACACAAAGCATGGATTATTGCTGATGTCAATACAAGGGATGATGCAGTCATGATCTTACCTGCCGCATTCAGATCTGTGGCAAAAATAACACGCCTGACTACATTTACTGCAAAAGACCTGATTGAAGCGGACAATTATCATAAGGGTTGATCTTCCCGGCAGGGATCAGACGACACCATGATCCAGCATTGAATTGGCTACCTTAAGGAAGCCGGCTATGTTTGCACCTTTCACATAATCGATATATCCGTCAGGGCGCTTTCCATATCGTACGCAGGATTCATGGATGGCGCTCATTATCTGGTGAAGGCGTTTGTCAACTTCCTCAGCCGGCCAGCGCAATTTCATTGCATTTTGCGTCATTTCAAGTCCGGATACCCCTACTCCGCCTGCATTGGCAGCCTTTCCAGGGGCAAACAGAATACCGTTATCCTGAATGACCTCAATCGCCTTGTGGGTTGATGGCATATTGGCGCCCTCACATACACATATACAGCCATTTTTGACCAGGGAATTTGCATCCGCTTCATCCAGTTCATTCTGTGTGGCACATGGCAGAGCAATATCGCATTTCACTTCCCACGGATGCCTATCCTTTACGAAAACTGCACCTTTAAACTCACGCACATAGGGTTCCACGATATCATCATTGGATGCACGCAGTTCAAGCATAAAGTCTATTTTTTTGCCTGAAATTCCTTCTTCATCCAGCACATAACCGTCGGGACCTGATAAAGTCACTACTTTGGCACCAAGTTCATTCAGTTTTTTTACAGCGCCCCAGGCCACATTTCCAAATCCTGAAACTGCTGCTCTTTTGCCTTCAAGTTTATCGTTCCTTGTTCCCAGCATTTCCTGTGCAAAATAAACAGCGCCAAACCCGGTTGCTTCAGGCCGGATCAGGCTTCCTCCCCAGTTAACTCCTTTGCCAGTCAGAACTCCGGTGTATGTATTTGTAAGCTTTTTATACATTCCGTACAGAAATCCTATTTCCCGTGCACCAACACCGATATCCCCTGCCGGAACATCGGTTTCAGGTCCGATTACACGCCACAATTCCAGCATAAAGGCCTGGCAGAAACGCATGATCTCAGAATTTGACTTTCCCTTGGGTTGAAAATCTGATCCCCCTTTTCCACCGCCGATCGGAAGAGTCGTCAGGCTGTTTTTGAAGATCTGCTCAAAGCCCAGGAATTTCAGAATGCTCAGGTTCACACTCGGGTGAAATCTCAAACCGCCTTTATAAGGACCCAGGGCATTGTTGAACTGAACCCTGTAACCGCGGTTTAAATGAACATTCCCTTCATCATCGATCCAGGGGATCTTAAAGGTTAATACCCGGTCGGGTTCAATCAGCCGTTCTATAATACCTTCCTTCTCAAACTGGGAGTTTTGATTGTATACTTCGCTTATTGATTCCAGAACTTCACGCACAGCCTGAAGATATTCGGTTTCTCCTGGATTCCTGTGCTCAAGCTCCTGCAATGTTTTATTTACTTCCATGGCATGCAAAAATATTTAACACTAAGGTGATCAAAAAAAATCATCCGTACTATGATAAATTTCAAGTAAATACCTTACTTTTTTCAGGTTAATGGGTGATTAAATACTACATTTGGCTTAATTCCAAAGGGTTTCACTATGTCTCTATGCCGTACATTATCAGGAATCCTGATGTTGCTCCTTTCCGTATTTCCGGTTTCACAAGCCCAGGTTTTGAGATATAAGATCGGCTATTTCGGGTTTTTGGATAACAGAGAGTACTTTAACAAATATGTGAATGACCAGACCATATTCGGTTCACGGATCTATGGCGAATTGGGCTTTACGCTCGGTGAAAATAAAAAGGTCATGGCCGGAGCAGATTATCTTTATGAATTCGGCAGCAAAGGAGAACTGCAGGCTCCTGATATCACCCTGTATTTTAACAGTAAAAGCACGAACCTTGATTTTTATCTCGGTGCCTTTCCACGGCTGAATTTGCCAAAAATGCCTGTTGCCCTGATGATTGATACTTTTCAATATTACCGGCCAAATATAGAAGGTATATTGATAGAATATAAAACAGGGTACTTCCGGCATAACCTCTGGATTGACTGGACAGGGCGCCAGTCCTACAACACACGGGAGAGATTCATGCTTGGATTCTCAGGTTGGGCAGGCTCAGGAATATTCACCTACCGGCACCATTTTATAATGAGTCATGTGGCGCATTCATTAAACAGGGGTCCGGATCAGCATTTACGTGATAATGGCGGATATTCGGTGATGTTGGGCCTTGATTTTTCATCAGTCACCGGCCTGGATTCGCTGGCAATTTCAGCAGGATTGCTGGGATCATATGACAGGCTAAGGGGTGTGTACGATATTGCCTTCCCCATAGGCTGGCTGGGGGAAATGGAGGCCATGCACAAAGGCTTTGGCTTCCATGCATCAATATATTCGGGTGACAAACAGGAGATCATCTCGGGAGATGGGTTTTACAGGTCTTCATTCTATTCCCGGGCTGATGCCTACTATCAGGTTTCCCGGCAGGATATCCAGGGCAGATTGCAATTTTCCTTTCATTTTATACCCGGAGTTACGGATTTGTCAATGTCATTTATGATCCGTGCACAGCTTGAGGGATTGTTCCGGGGTCACCAGTTCAACTGACTGAAATAGCGTATTTTTCTTACAAAAAAATCAAAAAGGATGCTTCGGGGATAGATTTCCCCTGTGTGAATCATTCCGATTTTGTTTTTCAGCATTGTCCGTTTTTTGATCAATCCCGGCAAATTACTGTAAAAGCCAAGGTGTGCACGGATGACAGCTTTAAAAAAACTTCCTGATCCTGATAACAGGTAAAACATGGCCGACATGCCGTCAAGGGCCATGCGTATGATCAGTACCGGTATCAACCGGCCTAATGATAAATTTTTAAAGAGTAAAAAAAGGTTGTTCCTGTAATTAAGGAAAAGTTTATGCGGATTGTTGTTTGGAAGGGTACCTCCCCCGATATGAAAAACAACCGACTCAGGAATTGCTTTTATTTTGAAGCCGATCCTTCTCATCCGCCAGCACAGGTCAATTTCTTCCATGTGCGCAAAGAAATCCTCATCAAGTCCGCCCGACTCAAAATAGGCTGAAGAACGTAAAAACATACAGGCACCCGAAGCCCAGAATACATCCCTCGACTGATCATATTGGCCTGTATCGGTTTCCACACTGCTCAGTAAACGCCCCCGGCAGAAAGGGTATCCTAAAAAATCAATGAATCCCCCCGCCGCACCTGCATATTCAAACCGGTCAGGATGATTATAATCCCTCATTTTCGGCATGCATGCCGCAATATCAGGATCTGCTTCCATGGCTGCATAAAGGGGATCTAACCACCCGGGTGTCGCTTCCACATCTGAATTCAAAAGGACGTAATACTTTGCTTCAATTATTTTTAATGCCATGGCATACCCTGGTGCAAATCCGTGATTTTCAGTGAATTCGATCAGTTCAATCCGGGGAAAAGTACTTCTCACAAAAGTTTTGGAATCATCTGTTGATCCGTTATCAACAATGATAACCCTGTCTTCGGGAGACTGTGAATAACAGCAAACGGAAGGAAGAAATCTTTTCAGGTGAACAGACCCGTTCCAGTTAAGTATAACAATTGCAATGCGGGTCATGCCGTGATCAGGTTTGTTTGTTTGGGTCTTGAATGCTTGAACCTGTTGTGCGACCAAAGCCAGAATTCAGGTCTCGCTGTGATTTCCTTTTCCATTTCTTTTATGCAGGTAAGAATTACTTCATTTTCCCTGGTCGCGGAAACATGGTCGAATAGTTTTACAAACCGGGCTTCATAATAACCCCGTTTTATTTTCCGGATATCCAAAAAAACAACCACCAGATCAAGCTTGCGGGAAATCTTTTCCACCCCTTCAAAAAATGCCACTTCCTGGTTTAAAAATCGGGTCCAGAATTGACTGGTTCGTGGAGGCCTCTGATCAGCAAGGAACCAGATTGAAAAGAGCCGGTGTTGAGCCCGGAATTTCAGGGCTTCCTTAAAAACACGTTCCATGGGAACCAATACAGGATCATACCTGCCCCGGATTCTCCTTGAAAGTCTGTCAACGGTTTTATTCTGAAGGGGTCTGTATATGGCAAGAAATTTATGAATCATCATGGCTGGAAAAAAGATCATCCATTCCCAATTGTTGTAATGAGAGGATACAAGGGCAAAATCCCTTTTTTCTTCTTCCAGTTTTTGTATTAACTCGAGGTTAGCAAATCTGAATCTTTTTTGATGCTGTTTTAACGGAATACTAAGGCATTTGACAGATTCCAGCAAAAAATCACTGAAATGCCGGTAAAATGCCCTGGCAATACGCTTAATTTCGTCCGGACTTTTATTGGGAAATGACAGCTGCAGATTTTTATATACGATTTTCTTTCTGTATCCGATTATATAATAATTCAGGAGATAGAGAAAGTCAGATATCCTGTACAGTAACCAAAAAGGGATAAGCGATAAAAGCCAGGCAATACAAAATAAAAGATAATACCCTAAGGAGGCCATTTACAGGAATTGGATTATAGATTCATAAAGCGCCCTACATCGTGCAGGAAGCCTTCAAAGATATCTTTATTTCCGGCAACAATTTCCCGACCGAAAAGAAAATGGTCTCCTCCCCTGAAATCAGATACCCTGCCGCCTGCGCGTTCTACGATGAGCGCTCCTGCCGCCACATCCCATGGACTAAGATTATATTCATAGAAGCCATCGAATCGTCCGCAGGCAACATAGGCAAGGTCGGTTGCTGCTGATCCCAGACGTCTTACGCCGTGCGTATTGTTGAAAAAATAGTCGATGGTATCCATAAATCCTTTGATACGGTCAAAATTATGATAGGGAAAACCTGTGGCAATCAGGGATTCCTTTATATCACGCGTTTTTGAGACACTGATCTCTTTACCATTAAGAAAGGCTTTGCTATCCTTCCATGCATAAAAGGCTTCCTTCATCCATATTTCATAAATCACACCCACCACAGGAATATTATTTTCAGTAAGGGCAATACTTACCGCAATGGGCGGGGCTCCGTGAATAAAATTAGTTGTACCGTCGAGAGGGTCAATCACCCAATTATAAATTTCCCCCTTAAGATCCGTTGTTCCCTCTTCGGCAATAAAACCGGCACCGGGCACAAGTCCTTTGAGCCTGTTAATGATCATGATCTCAGCGGCCTTGTCCACTTCTGTCACAAAGTTATGCCTCCCCTTGATTTCGACCTCACCGGGTAAAATGTTGTCAATGCGGCCAAAAATATGGTTTCCTGCCTCCCTGGCAACTTGTGTTGTAACCTCACAGAGTTCCTTATAGTCCATGCACGTGTTTTTTAGAGTTCAATCAATTACATGGCAGTCTGCCATTTATCCTTATAATAGTGATACAATTCAAATTGTGATCGGATCCTGTCCAGCCCATCCTGTGAAACATATAAATTATCCTGCGTTGAATTGATAATTCTGGCCTTTACGTTATCCTTCAACTGTATTTCGATCATATCCCTGATCTCACGCTGGACATCCCTGTCATAAATGGGACAGGCCACTTCAATCCTGCGGTCCAGGTTGCGGGTCATCCAGTCTGCGGAAGTGATATAATACTTTTCCTTACCGCCATTGCAGAATATCATCACGCGTGAATGTTCAAGATATTTATCCACTATGCTCACAGCCTCTACATTGTCACTTAATCCGGGGACCCCGGGAATCAGGGAACAGATACCTCTTACGATCAGCTTGATTTTAACGCCGGCATCATTCGCCTGGTAAAGTTTATAAATGATTTCATTGTCAACCAGACTATTGATCTTTAGGATGATATAGGCTTCCTTGCCTGCGCGGGCATTCCTGATCTCATTATCAATAAGATGATACATTTTCCGCCTCAGATAGAGAGGTGATTTGATAATATGACGGTAGGTAAAATTCCGGTACGAATGTTCAAAAAAGTCAAATACCCTTTTCACATCCGATGTGATTCGCCTGTCGGCTGTGAACAGGAAAAGATCAGAATAAACCATAGCGTTCCCCTCGTGAAAATTACCCGTGCTCACACACGCATAGTTTACCACCTTCCTGCCCTCCTTTCTCACAATATTAAGGAGTTTGGCATGAACCTTTAATCCGGGTATCCCAAAAATCACCCGGGCCCCGACCTCTTCAAGCTTCCTGGACCAGTAAATGTTCGCTTCTTCATCAAAACGGGCCTGCAATTCAATGACAACAGTAACCTTTTTTCCGTTCCTGGCGGCATTGATCATCGCATTGATCACCTTTGAATTCTTGGAAACCCGGTAAGCTGTAAGCGAAATTTCCATAACCTTAGGATCAATGGAAGCTTCCTGTAAAAGACGGATGAAAATATTAAAATCCTGGTATGGAACATGTAGCATGAAATCCTTTCTGGCCATCACATCGATAATACTTTTGTGCTTCTTGATCAATGGGTGTGGCAATGGCGGTTCCCGCGTATACACAAGATCTGAGCCGGAAATGTCCGGGAAATTCATGAAGTCTTTAAAGTTGTGATAACGTCCCCCGGGAATGAGATTATTGTCCTCATCGAGATTTATCTTGGCAACAATCAGATCCAGCAGATCCTTTGCAATGGAGTTATCAAATACAAATCTGACCGGCTGACCCGTTTTCCTGCTGTTAAGACCCCTGGATATCACTTCAAGAAAGCTCTTTGAAATATCATTATCCATATCGAGCTCCGCGTCCCGCGTAAGCTTGATGATCCATGATTCAAAAATATCAAATCTGAACAAAGCAAAGACATCATCAAGATTATACCTGATCACATCTTCAAGCAGGACTATGAACTTTTTATCGGAATCGGATGGCAAAACCAGAAAACGGGGAATGACATTGGTGGGAATTTCAATCAAAGCATGATCGGTATGAACATCCGGATCAGAACTGCTAAGCTTTACGGCCAGATAAATCGATTTGTCTTTCAGATAAGGAAAACTGTCTACATTACTTAAAATTATGGGGGACAGCACGGGAAAAACCTTTTCATCAAAGTACTTTTTAACATATTCAGCCTGCTGGTCATTGAGCTCCATTTCATTGATGATATGAATACCTCTTTGTTCGAGTTCACCAAGAATATGATGATATGTATATTCAAATTTATTCTGTAACTGGATCACCTTCTTCTGGATCATAGCCATCAGCTTTTTAGGCTTCTCTCCCTCAATCTTATTACTTCCCTGCTGAAAATCGATCATCCGCTTTATAGTGGCCACACGAACCTTAAAGAATTCATCTAGGTTATTTGAAAATATTCCCAGAAACTTAATACGCTCGATTAGCGGGACAGCAGGATCCTGGGCTTCCTGCAATACCCTTTCATTAAATGAAAGCCAGCTGATCTCACGGTGGATCAGTTTCGGAAATTTCTTCATTTCCAATGGATTTGGATTGGTTGGATCATTGCTTTTATTCCTCCTTGGTGGGGAAAAAGAACAGTTGTTTTTCCAGCTTGTTCGAACCAATATCTTTCCAGGACTTGCTTTTAAAAGTCAGGGTGACTGCCCCGGATGTGGGTATTGATTCCAATGGCTTTTTTACGAAATGGTTGACAAGATCGGTAAAATCCGGATTATGACCGAAGATCATAATTGAATTCAACTCATCCGGAAAGTTCTGAATGAACTCAATGATCCTGGATGCTTGGGATTCATAAAGAATATCCGAAATCCTAAATTGGTCAAGGGGAAAACCAAAAATACGCGCAAAAATAATTGCCGTATGGAGGGCGCGGTTCGCAGGACTGGACACCATCAAATCCGGGATCAGATTGTTCATCTTGATTTTCCTTGAAATCTCATAGGCATTCTGGATTCCTTTCAATTTCAAAGTCCGATCAATATCGGCAATACCTTCATAATCCCAGCTCGACTTTGCATGCCTCACCACCTGCAACACTTTCTTCTGGTTCATTGAATTCAGATTTAATCTGAAACAAATTTAACATAATCCCCGGCCCAAAAAAAATTATAATAAGTGACTGGCTAATTCCGCGAGATAGCTTCTTTCTCCTTTAACCAAGTTTACATGCGCAAACAGATCCTGGCCGTTCATTTTTTCGGTGAGATAGCTTAGCCCATTTGATTTTTCATCAAGGTAGGGAGAATCGATCTGTTCAATATCACCTGTGAACACCATTTTGGTATCTTCGCCAGCACGGGTTATAATTGTCTTTACCTCATGTGGCGTAAGGTTTTGGGCTTCATCAACGATGAAGAATATCCTCGAAAGGCTTCGTCCCCGTATATAGGCCAAAGGTGTGATGATTAGCTTTTCGGATTTAAGCATTTCCTCAATCTTCAGAAATTCCTTGCTGGTTTGGGCAAATTTGTTTTTTATTACATCCAGGTTATCAAATAAAGGAAGCATATAGGGACCAATTTTTTCTTTAATATCTCCCGGTAAAAATCCAATATCACGGTTTGCAAGGGGTATGATAGGCCGTGCCAGAAAGATCTGCGTATATTTCTGGCGCTGCTGGAGGGCCGAGGCAAGGGCAAGGAGGGTTTTTCCCGTTCCGGCTTTTCCTGTAAGCGTAACAAGCTGAACCTCATCGCGTAATAATGCGTCCAGTGCAAAAGTCTGTTCAGCATTCCGGGGTTCTATTCCATATGTTTTCTGCTTTAAAACCCGGTTGATCATGGATGTCTTGGGATCGTAGTGGGCCAGGGCACTGGAATTGCCCCCTTTGAATATAAAATACTGGTTTGCAATGGGTTTTAGAGGCAATTTAAAGTCCCCGACAGGGATACCATCCAGGTTATCATACATTTTCATGATCAGGCGGTCATCGAGATTCTCGAGGGTGCTGACACTTTTATAAATTTCATCAATATTACGGACCTTGTCGGTTTCGTAATCTTGTGCCATAATGCCAATGGACTTGGCTTTCATCCGTAGATTTATATCCTTGCTGATGAAAACCACATTCTTATCCGTATTATTCCGGAATACATGTTCAGTAATTGCCAGTATCCGGTGATCCGGTGTATTTTCCGGAAATGATGTCTGAATAAGTCCTGAAAACGGTTTTCCGGTTTCAATGCTTAGCTTTCCAAGCCCCTTACCCAGGGATACTCCGCCATTAAACAGGCTATCGCCCGAAAGCTTGTCTAACTCCCGGGTAAACTCACGCGCATGGTAATTGATTATATCATTACCCTTTTTAAACTTGTCGAGTTCCTCAAGCACGGTTATGGGAATGATCACATTGTTTTCCTGAAAGTTGTAGATGCAATGGTAATCATGCAGCAGAACATTCGTGTCGAGAACAAATACTTTCTGTACTTTCTTTTTACTGGCCATATTGACTAAACAGCAAATTGTGAAAAACCAACGAAGAGACCTGTCCGGGATTTTGTGCTATTTTTGCTATGCATTTCAAATTACGATTTTTAATTTTATTCCATTTTTCAGGAATTGCCTGCATGGTTTATTAATACTTATCAACAATATTCATGGATGCACTCGATGCCATTTTCAACCGCCGTAGTATCCGGCAGTATAAACCCGGTCACATCAGTGATGAAAATATCAGGATCATATTAAAAGCAGCCATGCATGCCCCGTCAGCAGTAAACAAACAACCCTGGCATTTTATTGTTTTCCGCAGCCGTGAAATCATGGAAAATATCATATCATTTCACCCCAACGCATCCATGCTGCAACATGCGGATGCAGCCATATTGATTTGCTGGGATGAGCAATTGCAGCATGATACGGGTTATGGACCCATTGATTGTGCCGCTGCAACACAAAATATCCTGCTTGCATCACACAGCCTGGGTATCGGTTCCGTCTGGGTTGGTCTTTATCCAAGGCAGCAGCGAATGGATATGGTCCATAAACTGTTCAGCCTTCCTGAAAATATTAATCCTTTTGCAATAGTTTCCCTTGGATATCCTGGGGAAAAGAAGCTTGTGCCGGACCGGTTTAACAATGAAAGGATCCATTTTGAAAACTGGTAAGTCCCATTCTTTCAGGCCGGAAAATATTTGACACTCTAAAATGAATTATAAGGAAACACTGAATTATCTTGTAGAACAACTGCCAATGTTTCAGCATATTGGCCGTCAGGCATATCGTTCAGGACTTGATAATACATACAGGCTGGATACTTATTTCGGAAAACCCCACAGAAACTTTCCCAGCGTACATGTCGGGGGCACCAACGGAAAGGGATCCGTATCCCACATGCTGGCATCTGTATTACAGGAATCCGGTTATAATGTAGGTTTGTATACCTCACCCCATTTACTTGACTTCAGGGAACGGATCAAAGTGAACGGAAAACTGATCAAACGTGAATTCATAACTGAATTTGTACATGACAACAAACCTTTTTTTGATTCATTTCAGCCTTCTTTTTTCGAGATCTCGGTTTATCTGGCATTCTGTTATTTTGTGCATTGCAGGGTGGATATCGCAGTTATTGAGGTTGGACTGGGAGGCAGGCTCGATGCCACAAATATTATATCTCCGGAGTTATCGGTGATCACTAATATCGGAAAGGATCACACAGAAATTCTGGGCGACACCCTCCCCAGGATAGCAGCTGAAAAAGCCGGCATTATCAAACTGAACACCCCGGTGGTAATCGGTGAAAGTCATCCTGAGACAATGCCGGTATTTGAGGTAACGGCAAAAGAAAGGGATGCATCTCTTCACGCAGCAGATAAGATATTCCGGGTAATTGAAAGTACGGATACCTCTGAACGGTACCAGGTATTTAATGTATTGGGTAATAATACCCTTTCTTACCCGAACCTGAAATGCGGACTTCTTGGACATTACCAGCGAAAGAATATTGTCACTTTGCTTGCCGCAATTGAACAACTCAAAAAGACATGCAATAAAATAGACAATCCGGCAGTTTATAATGGGATCAGGAATGTAATTAAAAATACAGGTCTTGCCGGAAGATGGCAAATAATGGGGCATAATCCTACAACCGTATGTGACACGGCTCACAATACTGATGGTTTGTATCAGGTGTTACAACAGGTTGCCGATATACCTAATAATAAGCTGCATCTGGTGATAGGATTTGTAAATGATAAAGATACATCCGCAATCCTGACCCTCCTGCCGGTTCATGCGCGTTATTATTTTACCCGTTTATCCGTTCCCAGGACCCTGGATGAAAAGGAACTCAAAACAAGGGCAATGAGGCAGGGGCTCAACGGCTATTCATTTGCAAATATTAACGAGGCCTACCAGTGTGTGCGGGAAAATGCAGGAAAGGATGATCTGGTAGTCATTACCGGCAGCACATTTCTGGTTGGGGATTTCTTAAGAATGAAAAACAGTATGAAGCCGGAAGATGGGAGTTAAAATCATCAATTCACCAAATCACCAAATCATAAAGGAAGCTTGCGTAGAAAGCCTTTCTGAAGCTATGAAGGCTGAGGAATTGGGAGCAGACCGCATAGAATTGTGCAGTAATCTGGATATCGGAGGAACCACTCCTTTACCCGAAACTGTGATTTCATGTGTAATGAAGCTGCATATACCAGTTATGGTAATGATACGGCCCCGTGGAGGAGACTTTGTGTATTCGCACGATGAAGTAGATCAGATGATAAGGGATATTCATAGCTGCAGAATGGTCGGTGCCAGCGGCATTGTCACCGGTGTGCTGAAACCCACCGGGGAAATTGATACAGAAGTCCTGCAAATGCTTGTTAAAGAAGCCGGGCATATGAAAATCACGTTTCACAAGGCTATTGATGAAACACGTGATATACTTGGAGAAATTCAGAAATTACGAAAAACCGGGATTCACCGAGTATTGTCTTCGGGGGGCACTACCACAGCCATGGAGGGTGCAGGTATGCTGAACAAAATGATACGTTCGTCAGGTGGAAGGCTCATTATTCTTGCAGCAGGAAGGGTAACTGCTTTAAACCTGGAAGAATTAAGCCGGCGAATCCATACCCGTGAATTTCATGGCAGGAAAATAGTAGGAGAATTGACCTGATAATTTGGAAAATGTTATTTTTGTCCCGATAAAATTTGTCTGAAATTCTATATCAGAATAACGAATTATGATAAAAAAGAGAATTGTTCCAATCATCCTTATATTAGCTTGCTTGTTTGTATCGATCTATCTTTTGAAGAGGTATTTAATTCCATCTTCATTGAAACCGGGTGACTACCATACATCGATGGTAGATTACGGGCCCGTATTCACTTCCGTCCCGGCTACGGGAATTATTAATCCCGAAAACGAAGTTTTGTTATTAAGTCCTTCTTCCAGTGTCGTCTCGGACATACCCATGGAACCCGGAAGCCGGGTAGCCAAGGGCAATATCATACTTACCCTTGATCCCCGGGCCATGACACAGGAAATTGACAATATGAAAGATCAGTTGGATGTGATGGAAAACAATCTTCAAAAGAACCGCCTGAGTGCCCGGAGTATTCGAATAGATCTTGATTACAACGCGGAAGTAAAAAACCTTAGAATTACCTCCCTCAAGACTGAAATATTGGATCAGGAGCAGCTCCTGAAAGTCGGGGGAATCTCCCCTGCCCTCCATGAGCAAACTCAGCAGGAGCTGGTGCTCGCAGAAAAGGATCTTAAAATGACCCTGGAGAAAAATTCGATCCGCCTTAAACAGCTGGAAGCCGAAGAAAAAGGCCTTCTTCTGGAGATAGGGATAAGGAACAAGGAATTACTGGATTACCAGGATCTGCTAAAAAAACTGGTTGTCAGGGCCCCGTATGATGGTATTATCCTGGGCATATACACAAAAACCGGGGAAAAAGTGCAAAGGGATCAGTTGCTTGTGAAGATGTCAGATCTGTCAACTTTTAAGGTAAAAGCATCTGTAGATAACAGGTATATTGACGAAATAAAGACCGGCGGAGAAGTTTATGCCATTATAGAGAACATCCGGCTGAAGGGTAAAATAGGCAATGTTTCTCCGGTGATTCATGATAAAAAAATTGATTTTGATGTTTATCTCGATTACAATCAATACCAGAAATTAATGCCCAATATGGAAGTCGATCTGATGATCGTGACGCAACAAAAGGATAGTGTACTGCGTATTGAGCACGGACCAGCATTTAACCGGAATAAACGTCAGGAGGTATATATTATCAGGACCGGCAGGGCAATCAGGGAAACTGTCATCACAGGTCTGGTCGGGACGGAATATGTGGAAATACTTTCCGGGCTTCAAAAAGGGGATCGCGTTGTTATATCCGATGTCTCACCGTTCAGGCATAAGAAAGAAATTGTATTTGAGGAATTATAAACAGCGGGAGACCATGATGAGGATCAGGAGCTTATTCACAACATTTCTCATAATTTCAGTTATCCATTCAGTTGCCGGCCAGTTCAGCGATACTGTCAAAATCTCCCTCAGCCTGAAAAACGTCGTGGATCTAGCCATCCATCAGTCTGCTTCCATAAAATATGTGCAGAATACCAACGTAAATTATTACTGGCGGTGGAAGAATTTCAAGACCAGTTTCAGGCCACAGCTAACGCTTAATGGCGATCTGCCCAATTATTCACATACCACAACGCCGGTCGTACAACCCGAAGGCAATATTGAATTCAAACAGGTTTCGCAGATACAAGCCTCGTCCCAGCTTTCATTGAGCCAGTCCATTCCCCAGACAGGAACATCGATTTATGCTGCTACAAATCTTTATCGGATTCAGGATTATATTACGAATTCGGTGGAATTTTCAGGAAGTCCTTTCCAAATCGGATTATACCAGCCAGTATTCGCCTATAATTATATGAAGTGGTCGAAAAGGACTGAACCTCTGGTTTATGAAGAAGCCCAGAAGGAATTTGTGGAATCGGTTGAACAGATTGCACTGCAGGCAACGCAATACTTCTTCCGATATTTGCAGATCCAGACCAACTATAACCTGGCTGAAAACAACCTGAAAAACAGTGAAGACAATCTTAAAATTGCGGAAATCAGAAAACAACTCGGAAAGATTTCTGAAAACGATTTCGCGCGGATCCAGCTTTCAGTTTTCAATGCCCAAAAAGCCCTGAACAAAGCTAGAATGGACCTGAAAAATGCCGATTTTGAACTTAAATCCTATATTACCCTTGATCAGAAGCAAAAGATAGAATTGGTGGTTCCGATGGATATGATCCTGTTTGGGATTGATCCGGTAAAGGCCCTCGAAGAGGCAAAAACGAACCGGAAAGAAACCCCTTACTTTAAAAGAAGGCTCATTGAAGCCGACAGGGACCTGGTTAAGGCCAAAAGAAGCACCGGTCTGAGCGGCACGCTGGTGGGAAGTTATGGACTTTCCAATTCAGCTCCGAATTATAGGGGCATTTACGATACCCCCGAAAAACAAAGAACAATCAGGCTATCCATGAGTATTCCCATCCTTGACTGGGGAAGGTCTTCCTCGTCGGTTAAGCTTGCGGAATCGAGGCGAGACCTGGTAGTATATGACGTTGAAAAGGATCTTTCGGATTTTGAGCGCGGGGTTATTGTGCAGGTTGAACAGTTCGGTCTGTTAAGGGATCAGTTAAAAACTGCCCAGCAGGCAGATAAGGTCGCAGAAAACGGATACCTGATATCCAATAAAAAATTCCAGAGCGGTGAGATCAGCATTACGGACCTGAACATATCACTGGCCGAGCGGGAAAGCGCCAAACGGGATTTCATCTATGCCATTGAGAACTATTGGGAATCATATTACCGTTTGAGAATATTAACATTGTATGATTTCGAGCTGAATCAGAAGATAATTTATGAAAATCCGATGTTATTGACGAAATAAATTTTAAAGGTTGTTCCTGGCTTTCAGCAAAATTTTTAAGGCAGTAAGATATTTAAGTGATTGTTTTTTAAACATTCCCGGCAATGTGTAAATATCTCTCCTTGTGTTTATCCATTATCCGGAGTTTGGATATGCTTTGCAGGCAATATATGATTTATCATGAGATCAGTAAACCTGGCGGTCTCTTCCACTATGGGCAGGTGGGCCGAGTTTTCAAACCAGATCAGCTCTTTACCGGGAGCATCTAGTATTTCAAAATACTGCTCTGCAAGCATTGAGGGTGCTTCAAAATCATGTTTCCCTAAAATAAAATATATGGGAACTTTTAAAGTTGGTGCCAGCTCTTTCAGGTTAATGGTCATTAGTTCCGGCCATATCAACCGGACAGAGGAAAATATTCCCCTGAAAAAATTCACTTTGTCGGCTAAATTGTATTCTGTAGACCTGATCAAACTACCAACCACGGCGGGAAACGCTCCTTTTGAATTGCCATATATTTCTCCTCCGTATTTGCCGAGAAACCGCCGTTGGGTCATGAACTTTTTCTGCCAGTTACCCGGGTAGGGAGGTTTACCCATTTCCACAAGCTTTTTGACCGTTTGCCTGTCATTCGCATTTTTCGCCTGCTCCAATGTCCACTGATACGAAAGCTGTTCATTTTCTTTCATACATGCAATCTGGCCAATCCCTATATAGGCAAAATAAAAATCAGGTTGTTTCCTTACCACCAGAATTCCCAAAACACTTCCCCAGGAATGACCTGCCAGGAAAATTTTTTTTTGGTTGAAGCGCTGGCAAAGCATTCTGGTTAATTCGCAGGCATCTGAAACAATCTGCTCAATTGTCATGGATGAATTGGGATTTACGGCCGCATGGGATTTACCGGCACCCCTCTGATCCCATGACACGACCACAAAATGTTTCTCCAATTCATCCATACGTTTCCTTAAAAGACTCATATCAGCTGTACCGGGGCCGCCATGAAGAAAGAGAATAACAGGTTTTGCAGCATCCGCTCCACGAATAAGAATCCATTGAAATTGACCTCCCAGTTTAACTCTTTCGAGTGAAGCGATACTTCCGGGTAAGATCTTTCCGTACTTGTCCCTGATGGGCTTTGTGTACCCTGGAATTATGCATAGGATACCAATGATTACCAGGCATAGTGAAACGATTGTCAAGAAAATCATATACTGTTTTTCGGTTTGTGTAAAATAAAATAACCTGTGAATGGTCTGATTGCATGTAGCCTGCGTCTATTTAAGAAGCTCCAGTTCATATTTAATTATTCCGCCATTCACATTCTTTTGTATTAATAATTCTTTGCCGTCATACAGGTATCCGTATTTGCCACCTAATACAAAGGAAGGACCATATACTAACGGTATAATGAAATACAGCGTATCCCTAAACTCGATAGTATTTCCATCTGCGATCAGGTATCCGGCACCATTTCCAAATGGCAGGCTTGTATTGCATACATACTTTCCATTGGAAATATGCAGATAAACCTTACCGTAATAAGCTGCCGTCGCAAATCGTCCGCCAAAGGAAAGAGAATCTACGGGGTTAATCCTTGCGCCCCAATTGTCTTTTTCACAACTGAGGCAAAAAATCAATATCAAAAAAATAATTCCGGAAATAAACTTCATTTGTTCCCTGTTTTTAATTTCAGATGCATCTCATTGCTGAATGGTTGCTTTAATAAGTCAGCATAAGATCCCGGTACCATCCGGGGAACCCGCCGGCCGATCTAATGGTCCTTACTCCGGACCGTGATGACAACATTCCCCTTTTTGTGTCCTTTGTCGACATATGCATGGGCTTCTGCAATTTTTTCAAATGGATACTGTTTGTCGATGACAGGTTTCAGTTTCCCGGTCTCAATAAGTTCTTTGAGAAACTCAAGGTTTTCCTTTCGTTCTGTTGCCAGTCCGCCTATGACTTTCCTGCTGCTTGTCATTGAAGTCCAGATACCCCTTACAACCGGTGAAAATGACATATGAACAGCCCTGAGATAGATTCCTTTTGGCTTAAGAGAATTAATACAACCTGAAAACGGACTTTTCCCCACAGTATCAAATATAACGTCATACGACCGGCCATTTTTAGTAAAATCCTCTTTGGTATAATCGATCACAATTTCTGCGCCCAGGATTTTCACGAGATCTGCATTTGTAGTGCTGCACACTCCGGTGACTTCCGCTCCCAGGCTGCAGGCAATTTGTACTGCAGCAGTGCCTACGCTTCCGGAAGCGCCATAAATGAGGATTTTTTGCCTGTCTGCCGCTGATGCAGGCTTGTTCGCTAAAATTCCCTTTCTGAGAAAATGCAATGCTGTACTCCCTCCAAAGGGAATAGAGGCCGCTTCTTCATATGTCATGCTTATTGGTTTTAATGCGATCGTTCCGTCTTCAGGCAGACAAATAAACTCGGCATTAGCGCCAAGATTTAATCCTGCCTGACCGAAAACCTGGTCGCCTGCATTGAAGAGCGTAACATCTTTGCCCACCGCTTCTATTTCTCCAGCCAGTTCATTCCCGAGAACAGTAATTTTTTTGGGCCTTAAGAAGCCGTTGAAAAATCTGACGGCAAACGGATCAGCCTTGCGAAGGCGACAGTCTCCTGATGTCACGGTTGTCGCATGGATTCTGATCAGTACCTCATTAGCCCTGGGAACAGGTTTTACCATCTCTTTGAGTTGCAGGACCTCCGGTGGTCCGTATTTATTGTACACAATCGCTTTCATTTGCATTTTGGCTGGCTTTTAGATAATTCTGTCCGAATATTTTATCTTAACTCACTTTGAATGAGATAAAAATAAAGTTTAAAATTAATGTAAAAATCATGAAAACTGCGAGAAATGACTATTTCATCTTACTCTTTTCCTGCATCCATGCAGAAACTTTTCCATTTTCCCATTCCCTGGCTGATTTGTTAGGGTGCGAAAGCGATAAGCCTAACCTTTATCTGCTCTATAATTCCAATTATAATTTGAAGGTTATAATAAAAAAGACATAATTTCATCGGACATTTTCAACAATTTTTCCTATAAATGCTTTCTGCAACCGACAAGTATCTGCTGGAATCAATTCAGCAAGGTGATTATAAGGCATATGAACTTCTTTTTAAAAGTTACTATTCCACCTTATGCAGATATGCTATGGGTATTGTTCATAATTGGGAGACTGCCGAAGATCTGGTATCCGATCTTTTTGTGAAAATATGGGAAGAACCTGACAATTTCATGGTAACATCATCTTTGAAGCAATATTTATTTCGGTGTATACACAATAGTTGTATCAATTACCTAAGCCGTTCACCATTAAAGTTTCAGGATCTGAATCCGGAGACCATGGAAAAGTTAAGTAGCCAAATACCCATGATTACAGAGGAAAATTCAAATACTTACCTTCTGGTATCCGAACTTGAAGAACAATTTCTTAATGCCATCAAGAAGTTACCACTCGAATGTGCCAGGATTTTTTATTTGAGCCGAAATCAGGGATTGTCTCATAAAAGCATTGCAAGGGAACTTAATATATCAGAAAATACTGTAAAGGTTCAGATTTACAGAGCTTTAATTAAACTGCGGGAATCATTACAGGATTATTTGAAAAAAGATTAATTATTAAATATCGGCCCGACAAGCTAAGTTACATATACAAATCCACGCACTTTTTTATTGAGAAATAATTCATCCAATAATAAAAAAATTGAGATTTTAGGTCTGCCTGTAATACCAAATAATAATAAATGTGTCTATAAATACGGTTTAGATATTATGAGAGAGAATAATATTCCGGATACGTTAAAAGAAGCTATTATCAGCTATTTTTCTGGTGATCTGAATCAACAGCAAGCTGATGAGCTTGTAAATTGGTTGTCTCAAAGTGCCACTAATGCAAATTATATTAAAGAAGTTAGGGAGATCTGGCACGCCTCTGCAATCCTGGATGAAGGTAAGTTCAATTCTGAATTGGGTTTAAAGAGGACCCGAATGAAAATAAGGGAAAGAAATTTCCGGCAGGTTAAACACAGGGTAATTGCAATTCGGGTATCGTTGCTCTTTAAAATTGCAGCAGCAGTATTTATTATCATTTTGCTTGGAATCGGGACAACTGTTATACATAAAAAACAGAAACCCATAATGCTGTCAGACAATTATTTTGAGGCTGAGGCTCCGAAGGGATCAAAATCATTGATAACCTTGCCCGAAGGAACAAAAGTATGGTTAAATGCCGGAACAACTCTGAGGTATAAAAATAGTTTCGGCATAAGCAACAGAGATGTTTTCCTGGATGGAGAAGCCTTTTTTTCGGTGACAAAAAACAATGAAATTCCCTTTAAAGTAAATACTTCCGAGCTTGCCATAACAGCACTTGGAACTTCGTTCAATGTAAAATCATATGGAGATGAAAATCAAATCGAAACCACATTGGAGGAAGGCAGTTTGAGAATAGAGACACTTAAGTCAAACAAATATTCGAAAAGGGTGGGTACGATTTACCTGAAGCAAAATCAAAACCTTATTTATCAAAAGCAATCAAAAACTGTAACAGTTTCTCAACATAAAAACCAGGAAAATTCAAAGGTTATCCCCTTATCCGGGGTCTCCAAAAATATACCTGTCAAAGTCACAACAGTCACAGATACACGGCTTTATACTTCATGGAAGGACAAACAATGGGTTTTCAAGAATGAGAAATTAAGTAATCTTGCTCCAAAATTAGAGAGGCGCTATGACATAAATATCATTTTTAAGGACAGCTCATTACTAAGTTATGCTTTCAGCGGAACGCTCAAGGATGAATCAATAGAACAGGTACTCGCTGCAATCCGGTTTACAGCACCCATTAGATTTGAAGTGAACTACAAGGTAGTTACCCTGTATATCGATAATCAATTGGAAGAAAGATATTTTAATCTCCTTAAACCTTAACCAAATCGCATCGAAATGTTAATTAACCATTAACCTAAACGAAAATATCGAATTTATTACAGAATAAAAAAGTCACGCTTGTCCTTGGGGGAAGAGCGTGACAATTAAAAAAGATTTTCAAAACTGCCGGTTGGTTAAGGCTCCTTCAGGCAGAATTATTAACCTTTTAACACTACAAAACTATGAAAATTCCTGAAAACTTTCAAGTCTGGAGAAAATTTCCCCATTCTAAAAAACTACTTCTAATTATGAAATTTTCGGTGATATTATTCTTGATTGGAATAATGCAGGTTTCAGCCTCCATTTATTCCCAGAATAGGAATGTCTCCTTTTCTATGGAGGATATAAGCGTAAAGGAAGTGCTTGATGAGATTGAAAAAATCTCCGATTATCGCTTCTTTTATAACAATAACCTCATTGATTTGAACCGGACTGTTACTGTTGTGGCAGACAGTAATAATGTGCATGAAATCCTGAATGATCTTTTTGCAAATTCAGAAGTTACATACAGGACCCTGGAGAATAACTTAATCGTCATTACACCAAAGTCAATTTTGCAGCAAAAAAAGGTTACCGGCACAGTAACCAATGCTGGAACTGGTGAACCATTACAAGGAGTCAACATTTTGGTTGAAGGTTCTTTAAAGGGTGTTATATCCGATGCAAATGGAAAATATTCCATTGATTTGGAAAATCAGAATGCCATGCTGGTTTTTTCATACGTGGGATTTCTGACGGAAAAGGTCACTGTATCAGACAGGAGCATTATTGATGTGAAGCTTTCGGAGGATATTCTGAGCCTTGGTGAGGTCGTAGTTGTTGGCTATGGTACCCAAAAGAGAAAGGAATTAACAAGCGCCGTATCCAGTGTAAGAAAGGATGATTTTAACAAGGGTCCGATTGCGAATTCCCCGTTGCAGTTAATTCAAGGAAGAGTTCCAGGTTTAGGAATTTCAAGAGCCAATGGAGGTGATCCGAATGCAGAAATTCAAATGCAGATAAGGGGCGTATCTACAGTAAGGGGCAACTTATCTCCGCTGGTTGTCATTGATGGAGTGCCCGGGGGAAATCTTAATACGGTTGCAGCCGAGGATATCGAGTCAATAGATGTTCTTAGAGATGGTTCCGCCTCCGCTATATATGGGACAAGAGGAAGCAACGGTGTAGTAATTGTAACTACTAGAAGAGGGAAAATCGGAGCACCGGCCGTAGAATACTCGGGATATCTGTATTATGAAAAGTATAATAACAAAGTAGAAGTTTTAAACGCGGAAGAGTGGCGAAATTTAAAAACTGAGTTTGCAAATTCCAGCAACAGTATTCTGAGGAACAAGGCAGAATCAATGATCGATTATGGTGGTAACACAGATTGGTTTAAGGCCATTAGCCAAAACAAATTAAGTCAGGTCCACAATCTTTCAATATCAGGTGCCAATCAAAAGACTAATTATTATGCGGCACTCAATTTCCGTGATAATAAAGGCTTAATAAAGAGGTCTTTTAACAATATCATGAATTACCGTCTTACTTTAAGTCATTCTATTTTAGATGATAAATTGGTTATCGATTTTAATATCAGCAATACTTTCAGAAAATCCAGGCCTTCAAATTATGGTGCTTATACTTCAGCCATGCTTGCCAATCCTACATTTCCCATTTATAATCCGGATGGCACATTCCACGAAGAGGTTGATATTGGTGGTAGTAACCTGGTAGCCAGTATTTATGAATATGAAAATGATCAGCAAAGAAGCGAGAATCTGATAATAACCAAGGCGACACTTAATGCAACGAAGGCACTGAAAGTATCAATTCTGGGTGGATTCCAACGCTATAATGATATTGTGGGTACTTACAGCTACCGTTATACTTCCCTAGGAACCGTAATGCCCGGCCGTACCGGATCTGCAGGCCGCACTACCCAACAATCCATTGATCGCACCCTGGAAACCACCATTACCTATGATAAGCTTATTGGCGATTCACATCGTATGAATATAGTAGGGGGATACAGTTACCAGGATTTTGAATACGAGGGATTTGGTGCAAGTAACCGTGATTTCATATCTGATGCATTCACATATAATAATCTTAATGCCGGGAAAGCTCTGGCTGACGGGACATATTTGGCAAATGACGTATGGAGCACCAAAAGGTCCAGTAAATTAATTGCATTTTTTGCAAGGGCCATTTATAGTTACAAAGACAAATACATGTTTACTGCCGGTCTCAGACGGGAAGGATCTTCGAAATTTGGCAACGACAATAAGTGGGGATTTTTCCCGGCAGTCACAGGTGGCTGGAGAATAAGTGAGGAAAGCTTTCTAAGTAATAACCCGGTTATTAGTGATCTGAAGTTTCGGGTTGGTTATGGGATTACAGGTAACCAGGGCGTTGAAGAGTATATATCACTCGAGAGATTGTCCGGGGGTGGAATAATGCTGTATGAAGGCAAGTGGATCGATGGTTACAGACCAAGCAGCAACCCCAACCCTAATCTCAGATGGGAAAAGAAATCGGAAACGAATATTGGTGTTGATTTGGGTATGTTTGATAACCGGTTGATTCTTAATCTTGATCTTTATGACCGGAGAACAACTGATCTGCTGTATCAATATACTGTCCCCGTTCCGCCGAATTTATATAACACAATCTGGACAAATGTCGGTGAAATCAGCAATAAGGGCATCGAAGTGGATATTCACCTGGTACCCTTCCATAAAAACAATTTTAAATGGAATTCTGATTTTAATATTTCTTATAACCGGAACAAGTTAATTTCATTATCCAATGACTTTTATAAAACAAAGTTTCAGGATCTTGAAGACCTGGGTGCTCCGGGACTGGGTAATGTAAATGCCTACAGGCTGGAAGAGGGACAGCCTATTGGTAATATGTACGGATATGGTTTTGCAGGCTTTACTGCCGATGGAGGATGGCTTTTCTGGGATAGCAATAATGAAAATAAAGTCACAGCAAGCGAAGCTCAGTATTCGGATAAGCGCGTAATCGGCAATGGATTGCCAAAATACTGGATTGGATTTACCAATAATTTTATATTCAGGAATTTTGATGCAACAGTCGTTATCAGGGGAGCATTTGGTTTCGACATATTGAATGTGAAAAGGCTATTTTATGAAAACAGGAAATTGATTCCATCAAATATCCTGAAATCCGGACTAAGCAGTCCGGTAATTGATGATCCGCAATTCTCGGATTATTATGTTGAAAAGGGAGATTATTTAAAACTTGATTATGTAACGGTAGGGTATACTATTCCCTTAAAAATAAAGTATATAAGCAATGCCCGGATTTATTTTGCCACAAATAACCTTTTAATTCTTACAGGATATAAGGGACAGGATCCGGAACTTGAGATCAACGGGCTTACACCGGGATTTGACAGAAAGGAAAATTCGGGAAGAGATAATCTGATTGATTATCCAAGCACCAGAACCTTCTCCCTGGGTTGCAGCATTAAGTTCTAAACATCAAAATCTTAAAGAAATGAATAAGAATAAGTATAGGATAATAAATATGTTGTGTACTATGAATTTTTTCATCCTTATCTCCTGCACCAACCTGGATGAGACAGTATACAGCGAGGTACTGAAAGACAATTTCTACCAAAATGAAACTGAGATCATTTCCGCATTGGCTCCAGCTTATGCCGGTTTACGGCAGATTACCGGGAATATGTGGGAAGCATTGTCATACTGCACAGACGAAGCGCTTATACCTACACGGGGAAAGGACTGGTACGATGGCGGGGTTTACCTGAGAATGCATGAACACAACTGGCAGGCCGAACTGGGCTACTTCAGCGGTATTTGGGGTTATGGATTCGGACGTGTAAACAATGCAAATCAACTTCTCTTTCAGTTGGGTCAGGTTGAAGATAAAATGGATCCGACCCTTTACTCAAAGTTTGTGGCCGAGCTGAAAATAATCCGTGCATTCGGCTACTATAATTTACTTGATAATTTTGGAAATGTTCCGATTGTTGAGAAATTTGATGTACCACAGGGATTCCTGCCTTCAAATAATCAGGACTTTGCCACCGGAAGAAATGAAGTTTTCAATTTTACTGAAAAGGATCTTGTTGAAAATATCGATTTTTTATCCGGAGAGAAAAATCAAAGCACTTATGGTCGCTTCAACAAATATGCTGCATTTGCTCTGATGGCAAAATTATATATCAACGCTGAGGAATGGACAGGAACACCAAGATGGGATGAATGTATTGCAGCCTGTGACTCCATTATACAATCCGGAAAATATCAACTTGAAACCGATTATTTTGCGAACTTTCTGGGGAAAAATGAAAATTCTACAGAAAATATCTTTGTTATACCGTTTAGCGAGACAAGAATGGACTGGGCATTAATTTGGTATTGGACAAGTCTTCATCCTTCATTGGTGAAAAAATACAACACTACGTATGGCCCCTGGAATGGAATGTGTGCGCTGCCATCACATTACAATTCCTTTGACAGCCAGGATAAAAGAAGAAATGGCTGGTTAACGGGGTTACAATATTCATCAACAGGTGAAGTGCTTAAATGTGTATTTGAAAGCCAACCCAACCCATTGAATTTAACAGCGGATTTTATAAATATCTATAATCCTTCTGACCCTGCTGTGTATGATCATACCAACGCATTGGAATATCATGGGGCCAGATTCGTTAAATATGAAATTACCCGGTATCCTTCATGGTGTATGGAAAATGATGTTGTCATTTACCGGCTTGCAGATATCCTTCTACTAAAAGCGGAAGCATTAATGCGTAAAAGCGGGGGTGTGGCAAATCAGGAGGCAGTAGATCTGGTCAACCAGGTAAGGAGCAGAGCATTTGATGACGCAGTATCTCAGGAATATAACACCAGTACCCTTACACTGGATGCATTGCTACAGGAAAGAGGCTGGGAATTATACTTTGAATGCGTAAGGAGAAATGATCTGGTAAGATATGGGAAATTTGTCCGGGGGACATGGGAATTCTTTGATAGATCTTCTGAACAGGATTTTAGAAATGTCTTTCCCTTGCCCCAGGATCAAATTAATTCCAATCCAAATCTTGTTCAAAATCCCGGGTATTAACATTCTACAGATTTTTATAAATCAGACAAAACTTACCATAGCGCCGTACTGACGGCGCTGTGGTAGCTAGAAATATTTTCTTAATAAGTCATTTTGATTGCTTATGAAAACTTTCCTGTTCAAAGGAATTCCTGTTGTATTGCTTACTTTAATTCTTCGCTCCGGCAACTTTATTACAGCGCAAAATGTCAGTCTGATGCCCGGCAGCGTTTTCCGCGAATATTCATATAAAAAAATGTTCAGCCCGTTCAAGGGCGAATTTGACTATTATGATTCCATACAGGTTTCACTGAATATCAGTGACCTGAAGGATGCCATGTACGCTGAAATCGCACTGAATTTCTGGGGCGGTCATATCGGTACCAGTGACCAGACTTTTAAGGTCAACGGAAGTGAAAAAATTAATTTTCCTCAGCCCCGAACACCTGGCAACCCTTATTGTTACTGCCGCTGTGTGCATGGAAATCCTCCGGTTAAGATACCTGTTGCCCGGTTAAAAGCAGGAGAGAACACATTTACCTTTTTTTGCGGAAAACAAATTTGCTATAGCTTCAATTGGCCTCTGTATTGGATCAATTCCTTCACCGTAAGGGTGTATTATAAGGATGGAAGTAATTTTGCTAAGGGTACCATAAAAAAAACGGAGGAAAGCAATATAGCCCATAATCATGCAGGGTTCAGAACCGAAGTGGATGATCCCTCCCTGGTCGAATCTGTTGAATATATCGGATATTATGAAGATTACGATCTCGATGGGGATGGTAATCTTTTGGGATGGCATTATACGATAAATAACGGGATTTGGGACGGGATAATTGACAAACGGTATGTTACACCTTATACCGCTGCCTGGAATAACAATTGGGTTCCCCGGCAGAATGGAATAATTAAAGTCATGGCCAAGATAAATTCCAGAAATGGATTGAGTTATCTCACCAAACCAATCGAATATCATGAATTAAATCAACCCAATTCACTGGTTAAGATCTACAGGGCTGATAAAGTGAACGAGTATTTCGGTGCCAGGGTCGGTGAAAGGAAATTATGCAATATTCAGATTACTGACAGCCTTTCCAGGGCTATCTCAGCATATCTTGTCCTTTCAAGCTGGTCGGGCGAATCAGAGGACGGCGCAGAACATATTGTGGGTATCAATGGAAAAACTTTGGCTGAAAGCCCTGGTAAACTGCACGACTGGGCATTTCTAAAAATACCGGTGCCCATAGAGTATTTAAAATACGGAGAGAACACGTTTTTCGTTTATTCCAAAACTGAGGAGCATATGTTTGAGGTGAACTTTCCGGGTCCGGCCCTTCTGATCCGGTTCGCTACCGGAAGCGGCGATCAGATGGTTGGAGAGTAGAATATTCAATCTGCATTTTTAATTTTAACCTAATTGCACATTGATATATTAATGGAATATTATTTTCGAACAAATTATTGCTAAAATTATATATTCTTGATTATGTGTGTCTTACACATTTTTTAGATACGAGTTGATTCAGATTCAGTTAAACATAAATTATGGAAAACACGGAAATGAAAATGACAATTGTGAAAATCAGGAAGTCCGTTATTCTATGCCTGATTGCTTCAATACCACTGTTCTTCTCACTCTCGCTTCTGGCTGACCCCAAACCCGGGGATATTTTCCGGGAATATCATTTCGCCGATGGGCACGGAATTCATTTGTGCCCGCAAAACGCTGTCCGCGACAGTGGTATGTTCACAATTTTCGTAGGAGATCTGAAAGGTGCGATCCGGGCTGAACTTACAGGATTATTCCATACCGGGCATATCGGGACCAGTGAAAGAAGAATCCGGATTAATGATGGAAAATCCTTCGATCTCCCCGCATCTGATATACCTAACGGCAATAAAGAATGCTATTTCACATATATATTTGGCAGGCCAAGCGTTGAAGTTCCGTTAAAGGACCTGAAAGAAGGGGAAAACAACATGACTTTTTTTGTGGGGCCCCAGGTTTGTCATGGTTTCAACTGGCCATGCTATGGATTTCACAGTTTGATCCTGCGAATATACTATGATAATTCCAAACCGCACCCGACCGGCCTAATTGAATATCCGCGGAATGGCCATGTAATCGTGAATGATGAGTTGATGATAAAGACCAGTGTCCGTTCAGTGGAAACAGCTATTTCATCCGTAGATATCGTGGGGAATTATTATGATTACCCATTTGAAGGTAGCGGAAAATATTCGGATTGGCATTATCTGATTGATGAATATGGCCGATGGTTTGGATTTATCAACCGCAATGTAAATTCCCCTTATCACGAAACCTGGAATTTAAAATGGCTGCCTGATCAGGAAAGGCCGATACAACTTATGGCCCGTATTACGGATGCCAGTGGAATATCCTATATGACACCTGCTGTTGAAAATATTATTTTGAAACGGGAATCGTACTCTGTAAGGATGTATAAAACGACTGACATTCCTGAAAACTTTAAAGTCAGGGTAAATGAGACCATGAAAAGTCATTTCGAACCCATTGCTGACCTCCCGCAAATCAGTGAAGTAAGAATGGCCTCCATTATTCCTATAGGGCATATGGAAAACAAATATTTTACATTCTGCGGAATTAATGATATAAAAATAAAACAGTATGAAGCACTCCCGGATCTTCACTCAGACTTTTTTTATGATGCTTATTTAACGGTCGATCCCGGAATTCTCAGGAAAGGCGTAAATGAGTTCTTCATGCATTCAAATACTGACGGACATATGACCGAAGCATGCTGGCCTGGTCCGGCTTTATTGGTACGTTATATCAACAAATAAAACCATTTCCGATGAAAATATTTTAGTTTTCATCCATAGAACCTGCCTTTCCGATCAATTGGATTCTCATCCGCTTGCTGGCGGTTTGTGCTTATTTTTTCAATAATCCCTTACATCACTTGTTACGACTGAGTCTTTTTAATCTAGCAAACACCTTGCCATCAATTTGTTAACACGCTGGTGGAGGGGGATTTTATTCATTTCTCCCTGAAAACCATCGATTCAACATTACCAAATCCTTCCTCGCTATAATCATTAACTTTTAAATTAACTTTTGTCAGCATTCCATGATATGACGGTTTAGCGATCAATCGTTTAATTAACAACGCTATAAATGGATTTACTCCCTCTAACAAATCTTTATGTTCCGAAATTTTTACCGATTCAAATTCTGCCTGAAAATGAAAATGTTCATCAATTGATTTTATCGTCATTATTACAGGGTATTCCACCTGTAACAAATTATCATAACCGAATGACAAAACAGAACATTCTATCAAATTATTGGAGCTATAAATGATCTTATTATTTTCAGCTACCAGTAAAGAGAGTGTTCGTTTCGTTCTGCAGATGGTATCCATAAAGATAACGGTAAACCTGTCAGTGTAACATTTTCCCCAATACCATTTAATCACAAGTTCATCCAGGTGCAAAGGGTGTTTCTTGTTAACTTTGATATAATTGTGGTCATGATAGCCGATGGCATTGTGAATGAAATACTGCTTGTTTTCAAATTGAAAATCCCCATCTACCTGGGATTTAGGCAATGGGATTATCCATGAAAACTTCCCCTTCTTTCTTCCAATCTGATAATCTACTTCATTTCCAAGAGGTTTCCATCCTTCAATTTCTCCGATAAACCTGATATTGCATTTAAACAGGGGAAGATCGATCTTAATGAAATATTCGGAGTGAATATTGAAATCTGTCCAAATTCTTATTGCATCCCTAATGGCTAATCTGCATTGTTGTGTATCAGCTTCCAATTCAGTGATGCTATAAGCATAGGAAAAACTTTTACTTTTTTCCGGGGTGTTCACCGAAATTGCAATTTGGGGAAATATCCTTATTCTTAATGGATCAGTGCCAATATGCAGAACGATCTTCAGGAAACAACCTGATTTCTTATCAAAAATATCAAAATACCACCATTCAAAATCACCTTTTCTGAATTCAACAATATGAAGTCCGTCATCCTCAGGATGAACCTTCAGTTCATTCGCACCGGTGAGATTTTGGTCCGGAACAAAAGTCCCATTATTTGGGTCTTTTCCTTCATGTACATTATCCATGGCAGATGTTCATATTGAGAGTGGCAAACGACCGTAGGTTCATTAGATCAGAGCAATTTCAATTTTTACATTGATCATCAATAAATCTAAGTATTTTCGCAAAGTATTCCCCACCTCCAACCCGCCATACGTTTAAATGATTGGCATTTGGCAACACAAGAAATTGTTTATTTTGACTAACCAGATTCGCAAAATTTATCTGACCATAAATATAGCTTATTCTATCGTCCAATTTTCCATGTGCCATAAAAACAGGCTGAGTTATCATAGTGGCAGATTTTGAAGGGACTATTAGTTCTGAATCAAAATGAGCTATTCTTTCAGCCCGAAAAATTAAATAATTGCTGATAAACGGTATATCAAAACCAATAAAATGCTTAATATAATCATGAACAATTGTATTAAAATCGGAGAACGTACTCTCAATTATTCCAAACTTCAACCTCCTATCAGATGCCAATGTTAAGATAGCTACCGCTCCGCCCATTGATTGGCCCCAGATGCCTATATTTTGGCTAAGATTTTCAAACTGCAGAATACTATCAATTAATATGCTCAAATCATGGTGTTCAAGATATCCATATGTGCAATATTTGCCTTCACTTTCCCCATGTGCTCTCAGATCAATGGCTATTGAATTGTATCCACTATCCGAAAGCATTTTGCACACTGGAAAGAAATGCTCTTTATACGCTCTTATTCCATGAGTAAGTATTATGGTACCTTTTTGCTTAGTTGATTCAGTTCTAATTAAATAAGCCTTTAACATCAAATTGTCAGCTGTTCGAATACTTATTCTCTCATAGTCAAAATTATAATCCTCCGGTTTTGGAATATCTGTTTTATCAATGGGTCTCAATAAAGCAAACAACTTACTTTGAATCTGAATTATCACTCTCGGGCCAAAATAATTAAACCCTATTATTACAATTGCAATAATTGTTATGCTTACAATCAGTATTTTTCGCATCTGCGTCATTTTCAGGAGTAAATATCACAGTATAGTCGGGACCAACAATTGGATATACGCCCTACGCCCTGTTGGGTAAGGTTTATTTTTTGCATCTTATTAAATAACCCCTATTTTGCTTGTTGTAGCTTATGCTGTTAAAACCTGATGATTTTAACTCCTCAACGACTTGTCCGATAGTATATTTTTTAAAGACTTTATCTTTATTGAAATCCATTTTATTCAAATTATCACAATTTACCATGTATATGTAGAAACATCCACCACTCCTTAATTCAGAATTTATTTTTGAGAATGGCTTTTCCAGTTTGTCCCAAAAATAAATGACATTAATACAAAATGCTTTATCGTAATTATTGATACCTAAATCATAATTTAAAAAGTCCCCATAATGCAATACTACCTTATTGTCAGTAATGTGTCTCTTATTCCTTTTCTGAGCTTCTTTAAACATTAATTCTGAAAAATCAATTCCGGAAACAAAACAATCATACATTGAAGCTATTCTATCTATTCCTAACCCATGGCCATACCCAATCTCAAGAATTCTCTCATTCTGCTTTATCTCTAATTCTGGAATAACTTTTTCATAAATAGACTTATTTCCCTTTTTCATAACTCCGGAAATGATTTTTCCAAAAAATCCAGTAGGTTTTCTAAATTGGTTTTCAATAAAGCTTAGCATATGTTGTTCTTTAAATGATTAGTATTTATTAATGCCTTGAAATTCAGCCAGCTTCCTCGTGTTTGAAATCTGCCAAGTTGCCGGTAAACCAAATCTTTAAAATTTGAATATACCAAGAATCCATTAACAAAATAACTAAAATGATGTTATGTCAACTCACCCTATTGTTACTATTGTATTTTAAAAATTGCACCTAACGTTCAAGCATATTGTGCTTTCACCCATGAATCAGTATAAGAAAGAAATATATTCAGAATTGGAACTCTGGCAAAAGGAAATGCTGCGTAATCCATCACTTTTGAACAAAATATCAAAAAATGTACAAACCAGGATCAATAAATGGATACCGGAGAAAATCCATTTGGCAATAACAGCGACGTTAAAACAGATGATCCGTGCCGTTTTGTTTGGCGCATCCTATACAACGGTGAAACCAATTACTGATAGTTCATTGGAGATACGCGAAGCAGCTGTTTTACAAAGAATTGAGTTCTACAGAACTACTGCTGCCGTTGAAGGTGGAATAACAGGTGCTGGCGGTTTATTATTAGGCCTTGCAGATTTTCCCATCTTAATAGGTATTAAAATAAAATTGTTATTTGAAATTGCTTCAATATATGGTTTCAATATAGAAGATTATAAGGAAAGGGTCTATCTCTTGCATATTTTTGAGCTGGCCTTTTCAAGTGATGTCCATAGAAAAAAAATATATCTTGAAATGACGGATTGGGACAAGAAAAGTAAAGAACTTCCTGAAGATATAAACCAGTTTGATTGGAGAAATTTCCAACAGGAATATAGGGATTATATTGATTTGGCAAAAATGGCTCAACTGTTGCCATTAATAGGTGCGCCTGTAGGAGTTGTAGTAAATTACAGGATGATAAAAAAATTAGGGGCAACAGCGATGAATGCTTATCGGATGAGATTATACCCTTAGCGAGCCACGGAACGCCCTGGAACCATAGTATGATTCTGCACCGTTGTGATAAACGAAGACATTGCCGTAGCGGAAATCGGCAAAGATAGCACCACCGAGTTTTCTAATCTCAGAAGGTGTTTTCACCCAGCTCGACGTTTTCGTATCGAAATTTCCAAGTTTCTGCAATTCCCGATATTGTTCTTCGGTTAAAATTTCAATGCCCATGGCAGCAGCCATATCAATAGCGCTGTTTTCCGGTTTATGTTCTTTCCTTGCCTCCAGCGCTTCACGGTCGTAACAAACGTTTCTGCGGCCTTTAGGACTTTCCGCTGAACAATCATAAAAAAAGTAGCCGTCAGTCTTTTTATCATGTCTAACAACATCCGGTTCACCGCCTGTTTTTTCCATTTCATTGAGTGACCATAGTTTTTCAGTATTAGCTTCCAGCTTCGCATGTACTTTATCCCATTCAAAACCTTTATGGCGGTTCATGTTTTTCTCAAAACGGGCTTTCAATGATCTGAGCAGTTCATCACGTTGTTTTGGTGACAACTCCTTTTTTGTTTTAACGTTTGACATATTTTTGTGTTAAGAAAACAAGTAGATCAACTGACAGTCAGAAATGATCATTCTCAATTTCTCAAGTTCTTACTGCCACTTTATCATTTTGCTTTTGTTTGCTGTACAACATTAATAGAATGAGAATGTTTAAATTGCTGCTAGCCTCCCCATGTAGGATCGGTAATTTTCAACTCATTTTGTTCCGGGGTTCAACTATTTTCCAATAGGAATCCTTTCTTGTTATTTTGCCACTGCGAAACTCCCAGAGGTCACAACCTCTCACTGCGTCGACCTTACCCACGAAAACCTGTCTGCCTGGCTTGGGACTTGCGTGGCAGGCAGGTCCCCTGCCGGCAATTGGTTACATACCCTGTTCTGTTGGGTGCAACTTATTTAGATTTGCATTAAAACCTGTATCCAAAATTAAGGTTGAAACCATATAGGTTATCCCCGCTATTCAAATTAATGTATGAGCTAATTCCAGCGGAAAACCTTTGTTTTATTAAATAATTTATCTTAAGCCTTATTGGAAGTGCAATTAAGATATAGCTTTCCTCCCTGTTTGTTATAATCTCACCATCGTTTCTTAATGCCAGACCTATACCGGAATTAATTGATATATTTATTTTGCTGAAAGTTTTGTAAAGTCCAGCTAAAAAGTCAATATTAAAGTATAAATCTGATTCATTTAGTAGATGCATATACTTCTTACTGAGCAAACATTGGCCGGATACATTTAATAAATTTTCAAATCTATGATCCAATCCAATTCCAAATGTTGTAGCATCATAAAACTTTTTTATACTTGAGCCACCTATAAAAATATCAATTTGGTTTTTCTTTGAAGTAACAGATTGCTCTTGTCCAAAAGAATTGTGGATTATAAATCCAAGTGCTAAAAGAATAAATAATCGTGATTTCATCATTGAGTATTATTTTTTTAAGTAGAACCCGTGTTTGGCCTGTCCCGACTCATCGGGAAGTCGTTGCGCAGGTATTAATCGGTTATATAGATTCATAAATCAGCAATATAATACCGCTATTAAATGTAATTGATTTTTTTAATCTAAGTTGTTGGAAATTGTCGATTTGATCAAAAATACCAACACCTTTCCCAAGTGCAATCGGGTTGATATAAAATTGAAATTCATCAATAAGTCTTTCTTTAATTAATGAATAGACAAAAGAACTGCCTCTATAAACAACTATATGCTTGCCATCCTGTTTTTTTAGCTTGCTAATTTCTTCTAATAGGCTTCCCTTGGCAAGTTCAGTGTTAGCCCATATCGACTTGTCAAGAGTTTTAGTAAATACAATTTTCTTTGCACTCACAATTCTTTCTGCAAATTCAAACATAGGATCATCTGCGTGTAAAGCCTGTTATTGAACATCGCAGATTCACTCAAGCAGCTCGTTTAGAAGCGATGTGATTGGCAATATACCCCGCATCCTTGCCTACGCCAAAGATCAGGGTCGAGCTAAGCGCACGTTGAAAGGGCAATCCCATGAAATACAGGCCCGGATGAGAACTAACGACTCCCCGTTTGTGTACCGGATAACCATATTCATCGAAAATGGGGAGATCGATCCAACTGTAATCAGTCTTGAAACCCGTACACCAGATGACATTAGCCACCTTCATGACCCTGCCCTCTTCCAGCTGCGGGTAGCCGTCGCTTGTTCCGGTTGTCCGCTTTACCCATTCGACGCCCGCATTGAGCAAAAGCTTTTTTGTTCCTCCGGCCCGCGGTATCCCAAGAGGTGGGTAAAGGAAGTGCTTACGCAACTTTCGTCCGAGAGGATTTGCTACGTTGATCAACCTTGTGGCGGCAAAAACTATGATCGGCGTGATGAGGCGATCAGCTAAAATGCCGGGGAGGGTGGGCTCCTCCCCGGTATCTCTGCCGGAAAGCCACACCTTGTGCTCCCGGACCATATCCAGGGCGATCTCGGCTCCCGATTGGCCCGCCCCCACCACGAGTACCGGGCCATTCCGGACCTGTGACGGGGATTGGTATTGGGAGGAATGCATTTGAATGATGTCTGGATCCAATGCGTCTGCAAACTCTGGAATACGTGGTTTGTGGAAGGCTCCTGTTGCCACTACCACATTGTATGCAGATATTCGCTCGCCAACTGTTTCAATGGTATAGCTATCGCCGTCAAAACTGACCCGGTCTACCTTAACACCAGTTCTAACGGGAAGTTCGAACCGGGCGACGTAAGCCTGGAGGTAGTCGGACATATCGTTTTTACCGGGAAACGATCTGGGCTGGACCGGACAGGGCATACCGGGAAGACTGCTGTACCGGCCTGGGGTAAATAGTTTAAGAGAATCCCATCTGTTCCTCCAGGCCGCTCCAACTTTGTCGTTCTCGTCCAGGATGACACATGGTAAACGACGACGGGTGAGGTGATAGGCCGTGGCCAGGCCTGCCTGACCGCCACCAATAATCACAGTTTCGAATTGTCTCTCATTCATACCTCTAACATTTAAAAAAACACACTGCAAAATTACAGCAGTGCGAAGCTGTACCGCATCGGTGTGATTACCCAATTTTTGGGGAAGTTGAAAAATGGGTAATACTACCCATAGGAAGAAAAAATGAAAAAGAATGGCGGAAAAGTGAAAGATTACCGCGATTGGGGTGCTTACTGGTTTTCATCAAAGTTCGTCATCCAGTATTTTATTCCTGAGAGCGAAAGCAGTCGCCTCTACCCTTGACGACACACCGAGCTTATTGAAAATATTACTCACATGACGGTCCACGGTCCGATTACTGATAAACAATTCACCGGCAACGGATTTATTGGTTTTTCCGGATGCCACCCCATGCAATACCTGGAGTTCGCGAAGTGTCAGGCCGTGGGTTTCGTGATCTCGTTTCTTGTTTAACAATCGATTAACCCGTTCCAGATCAGGCATAGCCTTGAGTTGTCCAAAAACCCATTGGGCAGCCGCCAACTCTGCATCTGAATTGTCTTTATCATTCAATTCCCGGTAAACGAGCCCATTCAGTTCTCTGGTACGTGCGGATTCATAGGGCAGATTTAACGAATTCCAAAATTTCAATGCTTTTTGCAAATGCTCCAGGGCAAATTGAACATTCCCTTCTGCAAGAAAAACAGCTCCCTGGCAATAAGAGGACATTGCATAGAGATAGGGTGCATCAAATTCGTTGGCAATACCACACAATTCTTTTGTGGCTTCAAGGGCTTCTCCGGTTTGCTTCACAGCAATCATAATACTCACTACCGCAGGGAGAAGTTCTGCACGTCTTTTTGTATCTTTTGTCTCCTGTAAGGTATTTCTTATTGAAGTTTCTGCCGCGTCATTCTGCCCCAGTGCCAGGCGAAGTAATGCCAGACCGGGTTGTGGTTTTCTGCCCCATTTAGCAGCTTCGCCATAACTGTCATCCGCCTCTTCAAAATCTCCCAGTAAGCGATGCAGCTCGGCTTTGCGATAATATGCTTCTCCGGCTGCCGGTTCACCCGGCGGTCGTGTCAACAGCTCACACGCATGCTTGATTTCCTCGAGGGCTTTGAGCCATTCACCGTGAAATTGTATGATCTCAGCCCTGCGCACCAGACACTGCCCTCTAAAGGGGACGATGTCCGGCTGTGCATCACACCACCTGGTCAATGCTGATGTCCACTCCTGTGCTCTTCTCAGATCCCAAACATTGCGACAGGTTTCGATGGCTGCACAATAGACGATCCCGTTTACGACAGGAAAGACTTCTTCAGTTTCTACGATTATCATCGTTTCATCGAGTAGTTTTATTCCTGTGGCCACATCCCCTTGCTGGATCATTGCCTGTCCGTGCCCTAGCCGTCCAAGTGCGATCAGATCAGCATCGCCAAATTGTTTTCCGATGGCTGCAATTTGCTCAAAAAGTTTCTGTGCCTCGGCAGGATGACCTGCAGAGAGTGCTCCTAATGCCGCAGGAAGGAGGAGCAATCCTTTCTCTGCACAGTCTGGTACTTGTTCATCATTGAGAAGCCTTTCCCCTCTGGCGATCCATCCACTGCTCCTTGCCCTTTCCCTTGCATTCATGAGCATCAGTCCCAGCCAAATAGCACAACGTACAGCCCGTTCCGTTTTCTCCCGATCCAAATAACCCTGGTGGGCCCGTTCCAGAATCTGAATACTTTCAGCATCCTTACCGGTCAGGTAAGCTGCCAGGGCAAGTGTTTCCAGGTCTTTGGGTTCCAGAGCATGTTCCTGGTCGGCTTTCAAAAGCTGTACATAAGTCTCTGTCCATTTTTCAAATCTTTGCATCACTCCTTAACGGTTAAAATCCGGTACGAGTAGAAGTCCTGAATTAAAATTTTGAGCGTTGTTCATGACCTTCCTCTTTCCCTGCCAGCAATGGTTTATGCACGCTGGTAGCGTTTTGTGCTATAATATCAGTTACTTGCATTGATGTATCGGCATTTTGTTGCCTCCATATATGTCTATGTATCAGATAAAATCATATACTTGAAAGTAAATATAAAATTAAAATTATTCCACCGACTAAAATAATTAGTGTTATAAATAATGAAAGCATTGAAGAAGAAACATAAGAATTATTATTTAGCTGATTCTCATATTTTTTATATTGAAGAAAAGCTAAGATTGCTATTATTACTCCTAATGCTACCATAATTACTCCAACAATTGCAGAATATCCTTTTGATGACACACCTTTAGTCTCTAACAATAATGAAATTTCTTTAAGAAATAATGTGAATTTCACAATTACAAAGCCGAAGCCCATTAAAGCAATACTTGTTCTTATCCAGGCGAGGAATGTTCTTTCGTTAGCAAGATGCTCTCTTGATTTTTCGAATGTATTTTTTTCTTTCAGTACACTCATAACATTGTTGATTTATATTTCATTGTCAAGTTGTTTGTTTATCTAATCATAAACGCTAATGCACCCGTGTATAGTCTGTTCCGACTCATCGGGAATCCATTGCGCCTGCCAGCCTGCCTGCCTGGCTTGGGCTGTGCGATGGCAGGCAGGTTGCCATAGCGCATTGTGGTCTAGGTAGCACAAGGTAACCATGAGAACTATCCGAAGCTACCAACCGAAGGTAGTTCACTTAGCGAAGCGAAGTAAACGCGCTACCAGCAATACATTATACGCCCTGTTGTGCAAAGGCTTATTTAGTTGATAATTTTAATATCTCCGTGTCCTCTTTCTACGCTATCAACAGCATATTCCAGTTTATAATATATTCTATATATGTCATTGACTTTAAATTTATTATGATCCGATACGTTAATCTGCCAATGGATATTTCCTCCATTCTGCCTTTTAGCAAGAATTATATCGTAATTTCTATTTACTAATACGAAATTTGTCCTATCCGCAGTTGAATTAATCATAAAATTAAACACTGAGTTTGCTGGATTTGGGAAAACAGCACTACTTGAAACTTCCCCCAAATCTGGAATATTTGGATCAGATTCAGCTGTACCCTGAGTTGTTTTAAAATTGCTGGAATCAAATAAATTTTCTTCCTTTTCAATCCATACATCGTCAAATCTCCAATCAGTTTCATCAACGTTACCTACTAAATATCCCTCATAATCTCGTTCAGTAATTCCCGTAAAAATTGATTCATTTTCTTTCTCACAGGATATTGAAAAGAGAAAGGTCAAAACAACTAATTTTAAATTTCTCATATGTTATTGATTACACTTTTTAATTTTTTAATACATCCATCTTGCATCATTTTCTCTTACGTCCGCTACTCTATAGGTTGCAATTTTATGTATAAGTGCCTTGGGGAGTGGTTCATTGTAAGGGAATTGAATAGTGTCTTTCCCAGTTGTGAACTTTGACAATTCTTCCTTGAATGGTTCCATGGCAGGACCAGTAGGCATAAAGTTTAAATGTGATTTATAAGCAGCATATGAGAAAAGAATTCTTTTTTCCAAAAACACAGGCGTTCCCCACTTTAGTAGTTCTGTAGCATTGGGAGCAACATTTTTTAAAATGGAACGAATTTCCCTTAATTTCTCCTTAGCATTTTCGGGAGCAGCATTTATATACTCATCAACATTTGTTGGTTTAGCTTTAGTCATTAAGTTCAGTTTATTAATGAGTTATTTGTCTTTTAATTTAGGAATCTGATCTTCTTGTGCTTCTATAAGCTCTTTTGCGAATTCCTTTGCTATTTCAATTATTTCAGCAATAGTTCTCCCTTGCGCTACCATGCTTTGAATATTATCGCAGGTGGCAAGATAAAAGCAATAAATGTATTTTACCAAAGATAACGTCATTCTGTCTACCCCAAAAACTGCGGGCATGTGCCGCAGGCAAACGTATAACCGCTGTTGTGGACATGTAAATTGGGACTACACCGCGTGAAAAAATAAGAGCCAGTGCTTGCAACATTTAAGCATTCCTCTATTTTGCATTAGTCAAAGGCTTCGCTATTTACGATATACCTAAGTACTTTATCTAGATTCGTATTCGAATTTGCTT
>Ga0105092_10000053_pt1 | contig 51411 bp, 40 predicted proteins | sample PPLLak2March2015_FD_87021 | JGI IMG/M metagenome (GOLD analysis project Ga0105092, IMG submission 87021) | Freshwater sediment microbial communities from Prairie Pothole Lake near Jamestown, North Dakota, USA - PPLs Lake P7 Core (1) Depth... | ecosystem: Environmental > Aquatic > Freshwater >... | reverse complement strand
GTTTTCAACAAGTGCGATCACGGTCCTGAAACGGGCGTTTCTGTTCCCGGCACCCATCATACCGGTAAGCACTTTTTCCATATTGTCGTCAAAAGAGCAGTTTTCCCCTGCATAGCGTGCCGAAAAAACGCCCGGTGCACCATGCAAATAGTCTATTTCCAGACCTGTATCATCTGCAAAGCAATTCATTTTATAGGTATTGAAAACAAACCAGGCTTTCTGTGCTGCATTTCCTTCGATGGTATCCTGGTCTTCCGGAATTTCCCCCGTGAAACCCAGGTCCTTCAGGCTCAGGATATGGAAGCTGGTTCCGGTCAGCTCCTGTATTTCCCTTACTTTATGTCCATTGCCGGTAGCGAATACCAGTCTGGCAGATTCCGACTTTTTCACCTTAACATCATTCCCATCAGCCGCCGCTTGCACTGAATCCCCCGCCAACTTTTGCGGGCCGGGGATTTATGCAGATGACAGGTATTCTTTCATTATTGGCAATGATATATTGTTCCTGGGGGCCCAGAACATAATCGGTAAATCCGATATCACGTGTGGTCATAAGCAAAATGGCATCTGCATCCACTTGCTTCGCATAACGGACTGATTCTTTTCCGAAATCACTAACCCCTGTAACTGCCTGTGATTCGAAGCTGATCCCTTTGCTATTGAAATACTTGGTTATAAAAAACATATTGGATTCCAAACCCTTGCGAAAATTGCTGTCGTTATATTTTGCTTTGAAAAGATGAAATTTGGTGCCAAACCTTTTTGAAAACAAATGTGTCCAGGCAACGCATTCCTTGGTCTCCTTTTTAAAATTGACGGGCAATACAATATTCCGGAGGGCTTCCTTTTTTGGAGATTCCTGTACCACGATAAAAGGAGCTTTGCAGCTGGCTATCACCTTCAGTGCCCAGCTGCCCAGGAATTTCTGCATACCTGTAATGCCATGGGTACCCATGATCACAAGCAGGGCATTTGTTTCGGCGGCAATTTCGCCGATGGTATGGAATATGTTACCTGTGCGGGCGACGAAATGGAATACGAGGGAAGGGTCGGTGAATTTTCCCTTTACCTCGGTCATCATCCTCTTCTGAGCCGGCTGGATCTCCGAATTCTTGCTGACAATGTGCACTACCGAAATTTCTGCCTGCAACATGGGTGACATCTGAACAGCATGTTCCAGGGCATACATTGACTTTTCGGTAAAGTCCCAGGTAACCATAATCAAGTTCTTTTCATGTTCCATGCTTATGGCGTATTTAACATTAAACTATAAAATTATTTTTTTATTTTGAATATCAGGTAAAATAACCAGAATATTTATGAATTTTGTGGCCATTTTCAATTGGCAGAAACATCTTAAACATGTATTTTTGAAGTTGAAACCGAAAACGAAAACGATGGAAAGTATTGATTGGAAAAATCTGCCTTTTGGCTATTTGAAAACTGATTACAATGTTCGATGCTATTATAAAAACGGAGCCTGGGGAGAACTTGAAATCACTTCATCCGAATACATACAGCTCCATATGGCGGCTACCAGCCTGCACTATGGCCAGGAAGCCTTCGAAGGTCTGAAGGCTTTCAGGGGCAAGGACAACAGGATCAGGATCTTCCGGCCTGATGAAAATGCGAAACGCATGCATAATACGGCCCTGGGCATTGAAATGCCGGCTGTTCCGGCTGAGCTATTTAAAAAGGCCGTTTTAACCACCATTAAACTGAATGAGAAATATATTCCGCCTTATGGAACCGGTGCATCCCTGTATATCCGGCCGCTGCTGATTGGTTCGGGTGCTGAAGTGGGAGTTAAACCCGCCAGAGAGTATCTGTTTATTGTTTTTGTCACCCCTGTGGGACCTTACTTCAAGCAAGGGTTCAAGCCAGTTGATGTCATGGTTTGCCGTGACCATGACCGTGCAGCGCCCCTGGGGACGGGTTGTTACAAGGTGGGTGGTAATTATGCAGCCAGCCTTACATCCCTTGAAACGGCTCATCATAAAGGATTCTCAACTACGCTCTATCTTGATCCCAAAGAAAAGAAATATATTGATGAAGCAGGACCCGCCAATTTTTTCGGCATAAAGGACAATACTTATATAACCCCGGCTTCCAAATCCATTCTGCCTTCCATAACGAACTTAAGCTTGCAGCAATTATGCCGTGATTTTGGCATGCAGGTTGAATGCAGGCCCGTTCCTTTAGATGAGGTATCTTCCTTTGAGGAGGTGGGAGCCTGCGGCACTGCAGCCGTAATTACTCCCATCCGGAAGATCATTGACCCGGATACCAACAGGATTTATGAATTCTGCCGGGATGGCAATCCCGGACCTGTATCTACCCGGTTATTCCGGAAACTTACAGCCCTTCAGAACGGGGAGGAGACGGATGATCATGGGTGGATTGAGTATCTCTGAACCTGATTTATACTGAAGTTGGCCATTGACTACCCCATACGCCGGCGTTTAACCGCCTCTTATATTACTTCGGTAGTAAGCATTACCCTTGTTTTATTTATGGTTGGCCTTGTGGGTATCCTGCTTCTGAATACCAGGAAGCTTTCCGATTATGTCAAGGAAAATGTGGGAATTTCCCTCTATCTGAATGAGGATATTCGTGAAGTGGATATTTTCAGCCTGCAAAAAATGCTCGATTCAAAAAAATATGTCAAGGAAACCCGTTACATTACCAGGGAAAAGGCAGCCGAGGATTTTAAGAAGGATATGGGTGAGGACTTCATTGATTTCCTGGGCTATAATCCGCTTCCTTCCTCCATTGACGTTAAGCTTCATGCCAGTTATTCCAATCCGGACAGTTTTGCCGTTCTGGAAAAAGAATTCCGGACATATCCGGAGGTGGCCGATGTGGCTTATCAAAAGGACCTTATTTATGCCATCAACCTGAACGTGCGGAAAATAAGCCTGGCCATCCTGGTCTTCGGCATCCTGCTGACCCTTATTGCCCTTACCCTGATTAACAATACGATTAGGCTTTCCGTTTATTCAAAAAGATTCATTATCAGGACCATGCAACTGGTCGGTGCACATCATTACCTTATACGGCGACCCTTTCTGCTCACAGGAATAACACAGGGGATACTGGGTGCATGCTTTGCCATTTTTCTGCTGATGGTTACCCTATATCTGGCTGAACGCCAGCTGGAAGGCCTTTACAGTTTCCACGATTACCGCATCCTGGGAATTATCTTCGGCACCATTATGATTACCGGAGTACTTCTGGCATGGCTTTCAACCTTGCTTTCGGTGAACAAATACCTTAAAATGAAAACAGATAACCTATATACCTAATTTATATATTATGGCAAAAAAAACAGAAGCACCATCTCCTGAGGCAGGCTTTGCAATTGCCAAGGAGAATTACAAATATCTGATCATTGGATTTGTGATCATCATGGCAGGATTTATACTGATGATGGGAGGAAGATCGCCAGACCCCAATGTTTTTAATGAAAAAGAACTTTTCAGTTTCAGACGCATTACCCTGGCACCCATTGTCGTTCTGGCCGGATTTGCATTTGAGATCTGGGCCATTATGAAAAGACCCGGGGCTTCCAAATAAGAAATACCGAATTGGATAATAATTCACTTTCACCTACCGGAATAGCAGTTTGATGGAGAATAATTCACCGGCCGGAGAATTTATCCGCGGCAGGGTTCTGCTTTTCAATAAACCTCTTTACTGGACATCATTCGATCTGGTGAAAAAAGTGAAGTTTATTTTGCAGAACCGTCTCAATATTAAAAAGCTTAAAGTCGGCCATGCAGGTACCCTGGATCCCCTTGCAACCGGTGTAATGATCATTTGTACCGGAAAAGAAACCCGTAATATTGAGCAGTATCAGTCCCTGCCCAAAACCTATCTCACAAGAATTACTCTTGGTGCCACAACCCCCTCGTTTGACCTGGAAACAGATATAGATGCGCGGTTCCCTACCGCACATATCACGCTGGAACTGGTTGGGGAAGTGCTTTCGGGAATGACGGGCATTCAGCAACAGGAACCTCCGGTTTATTCTGCCCTGTTTATTAAAGGGAAGCGTTCATACACACTAGCCAGAAAAGGAAAAACGGCGGATCTGGGCTCCAGGGAGATTGTGATCCATAAATTGGATCTGATCCGCTTTGAAAATCCCCTGCTGGAGATCCGGGTAGTCTGCAGCAAAGGAACCTATATCCGGGCTCTTGCAAGGGACATTGGCCTTAAGCTTGGCTCAGGGGCGCATTTAACAGGGCTGACAAGGACCTCGATCGGCAGTTTTACGCTTAACGATGCCCTTGGAATTGAAGATTTTGAAAGAAATTTTATGCTTAAGTAACCTTTTTTATCCCTTTGCGTATATATTTGGTTTATATTATAACTATCATATATAATTATGAAACTTTCTCAATATAAATACAACCTGCCGGAAGATTTAATTGCAAAATATCCTGCTGACAAGCGTGATGAATCCAAACTGATGGTGGTTGACAGAAGAACAGGCTCAATTGAACACAAAGTTTTCAGGGAAATTATTGACTATTTTGAGGAAGGTGATGTAATGGTAGTTAACAATACCAAGGTTTTCCCGGCAAGGTTGTATGGAAATAAGGAAAAGACAGGAGCGGAAATTGAGGTGTTCCTCCTGCGGGAGCTCAATCGGGAGCAAAGGCTCTGGGATGTACTGGTTGACCCTGCACGAAAGATCAGGATAGGCAATAAGCTTTACTTCGGCGATGAGGAAGAAACACTTGTGGCTGAAGTAATTGATAATACTACTTCAAGAGGAAGAACGCTTAGATTCCTTTTTGATGGTGATTATGACGAATTTAAAAAGGCTTTATTTAAACTCGGTGAAACACCCCTGCCCAAGTTTATTAAGCGCGCCGTTCAGCCGGAGGACCGTGACCGTTACCAGACAATCTTCGCAAAGCATGAAGGTGCCGTAGCGGCTCCGACAGCCGGGCTGCATTTCAGCCGTGAATTGCTGAAACGCCTTGAAATAAAGGGCATTCATTTTGCTGAAATTACACTGCACGTGGGACTGGGCAATTTCAGAACTGTGGATGTTGAAGATCTCACCAAGCATAAAATGGATTCGGAAAGGATCATCATTAACGAGGAAGCGGCCCGAATTGTGAATGAAGCCAAAGATGCCCGAAAGAACGTATGTGCAGTAGGAACCACGGTATTGCGCACTTTGGAGAGTTCCGTTTCCACGGCCGGCCATTTGAAGCCCTATGATGGATGGACAAATAAATTTATTTTTCCTCCTTACGAATTCAGTGTCCCGACGAGGATGATTTCCAATTTTCACCTTCCTCTTTCCACGTTGCTGATGATGGTATCTGCCTTTGCGGGATATGAGATGCTGTTTGAATCCTACAAGGTGGGTATCAGGGAAAAATACCACTTTGGCACATACGGGGATGCCATGTTGATTTTATAATCCATTCATTTTGCTTTCAGGGATAGGTCAGAATAACGCCAGGCTGGAACGCGAATTTTACAGCCGTGATGTACTGGTGGTGGCACCTGAACTTATCGGTAAAACGCTGATAAGGTGCGAAGACAGAGAAATCAATCGATATACCATAATTGAAACGGAAGCCTACCGCGGGGAAGAAGATCAGGCATCCCATGCCCGGTTCGGCCGGACCATCCGCAACAGCATTATGTATGGACAGGCCGGTATGGTCTATATTTACCTCGTTTATGGCATGCACTGGATGCTGAACATTGTCACCGGAAATGCAGGCATCCCGCAGGCAGTCCTCATCCGCAGCCTTAAAGGTCTTTCAGGCCCGGGCAATCTTACACGCGGTTTGGGTATTGATAAGTCATTTTACGGAGAAGACCTGGTTAATTCCCGCCGGATCTGGCTTGAAACCAATTCGGAAACTCCGGAAATTATTACGGGCCCGCGTGTGGGAATTGAATATTCCGGAGAACCCTGGATAAGTCATCCCTGGCGGTTTATGTGGCAAAGCAAGCCGGGCATAATCTGATTCCGTGCTGATCATGATCCCTTCCGGACTTCCCTTCCCATCACCGTAAAATACCTGACCAGTTCTTCTCCTTTATCGTCCACAAGGATAAGCTTGTGTTTTCCTGTATCCGGATAGAGTTCAACCTGATGAATATTCTTTGTACAGGAAATAAATTTCCCGTCGAGATGCCAGAAAATCATTGCATTCTGATCACGGTGAACTGCTTCGAAAATTGCGCGTCCTTTTTTACCGCTCAGTTCGATGGGCACGAAAATCCGGGTTTTCTCAGCCGGATAGATCAAATCCATGGATCCTTCTGCAACCGGTTCACACCCTTCCCTGTAGGGTGGCATTAGACGATAATCGCTGTGCCGGTTCCGGTAATACCATTCCTGTACCGGTGGTAATACAAACCATGAACTATGGACCATAAGAGACGTTTCCAGGCAATTGCTGTTTACCCGGTACTGAAAGTCTGGTGTAAGATGTATGGTTCTATGGTAAAGACACACCTGGGAACGGATACCACTTTCGGGTATACTCAGGGTATCCCGGTTTACACAAAGGGGCCCGGCAAGAAAGCCGCTTTCCCTGCAAATTACCGCCTGAACCAATTCATCTGCAGGTTCGCCGAACCATTCTGATTCAGGAAGAATACCGAATAGTTCAAACAGAACCGGTGCGGCGGCCGAAATGCCTGTCAGGCCCGGACGACCTTCCCCGTCGGCATTTCCGACCCAGACTCCTGCCACATATGCCGGGGATGTGCCGATGGCCCACCCATCACGAAAGCCAAAACTGGTCCCTGTTTTCCAGGCTATTTTCCTTGAAGTGCCGAAATATTTCCATCCGGTTTCCTCTGCGGGCCGGCCCAGTTCATCCATGGCCTTGTACGTAAACCAAATGGCAGATGCACTGATCATTCCGGATTCCTCCCTTCCGGGGGCAGCGGGTGAAACCTTCCCATAAACAAGATTTAACGGCCTGATATCAGAGGGATAGTACATCCCCGTAGCCGCATAATGGATGAGCACCCTGGATAATCCGCTGTACATGGCTGTAATATCTTCAAGACTGCCCTCTGCACCTCCGAGGATCAGGGATAACCCATAATGATCGGCGGGCCGGACAAGGGTGGTCATGCCAAGGTTACGGAGAAGATTTCGAAACCGTTCAATTCCATATTCCCGTAATTCAACCACAGCCGGTACATTGAGGGACCGTGACAGGGCCAGTGATGCCTGAATGGCCCCTTCATATTCACCATTGAAATTACGCGGTGCAAACCCCGACATGTTTATCGGTATATCCGTCACAAGGCTGTTTGGCAATATCTTACCGTCATCAAGCATAGCAGCATAAAGGAAAGGTTTAAGGATGCTGCCCGTACTGCGGGAAGACCGGATGATATCTACCTCACTGCCATTCTCATCATTTCCCGCATTACCCAGGTACACCAGAATATTTCCGGTCTCTACCTCTGCAATGATAGCGGCTTCATTATGGATTCCATTATATTTCAATAATTTATGATGCTTCGCCAAAATATCGGAAGCCCTGTCCTGCAATCTTCCGTCCAGCGTTGTCCTGTATTCGGCCTGTGGTCCCCTGCCCAGCCTGTCGAGTAAATGTGATGCTCTTTTTGGCATGGCCACAGGCTTTTCCGGAATGGCCTCGGAATATGAAAGTTCCATAGTCGTCCGGTCAATCCAACCTGCTTTATGCAGTTTCCTGAGCAGGTAATTCCTTTTCGCCAGGAGAAGGTTGCGGTTTTTACCGGGATGGATCAGGGCGGGAGAATTGGGAAGCACGGCAAGTGTGGCGGCTTCGGCCCAGGATAAATCCTGGCTCGCTGTCCCGAAATAACGCCAGGCTGCTGCATTAATCCCAACAACATTTCCGCCATATGGGGCATTTGATAAATACAGATTCAGAATTTCATTCTTGCTCCGGCTGAGCTCCAGGCGGGTTGCCAGTACAAGCTCAATGACCTTTTCTTGTATCGTCCGCCTTTTTCCTTTGCGTGACAGCCGAATGGTCTGCATGGTAATGGTGCTGCCACCGCTGATGATCTTCCCTGATTTCAGGTTCAACCAGGCGGACCGCGCGAGCGAAACCGGGTTGAATCCGGGATGAAAATAGAAATACCGGTCTTCAAAAGCGAGTGTTGTCCTGCGGATTTTTTCGGGAATTGAACGGCTGCCCTGGAAACGCCATTGTCCGTCAGAAGCAACCCGTGCGCCAAGAAGTTCACCATGCCTGTCAAAAATGACCGTGGACATCGGGTCATGGAAAAGGGGCACACGGATCAGAAACAGGTATCCTGTACAAACCAGGATTGCTGTTCCCAATCTAAATTTATGGCGTTTGATCCATGCCAGGAGAACAATTCTCATCCACCTGCCTTTTTTGTTTTATATCCCTTTTCATTCAGAAGGCGGATAATTTTATCCCGGAATTCCCCCTGGATGATTATTTCCCCGTTTTTTACAGCCCCCCCTGTACCGCATCCGGTTTTTATTTCCCTGGCCAGCTTCTCCAGGTCGTCAGCAACACCTTCAAATCCCCTGATGAGCGTAACCGTTTTCCCGTTCCTGGACTTCGAATCAATCCAAACATACAGCAGCTGCTGAGCCGGCGGCAGCATCGCCTTTTTCACCTGTTCACGCTCATATTGAAAATCGGGATTGGTAGAGTAAACAATCCCTTCCCTTTTTTTTCTGCTCATCCTCAACTTGGTATTCGTTAATTTTTCCGTATTTTGACCCAAACAAATATACTGATCGGCATGAAGAATTTCAAGCGCATAAACAACCTGCTGGGTTGGGTTCTTTTTGGAATATCGGCTATGGTTTACCTACTTACCCTTGAACCAACCGTAAGCCTGTGGGACTGTGGGGAATTTATCTCCAGTGCATTTAAGCTCCAGGTTGGCCATCCCCCGGGTGCACCCCTTTTCATGATTATAGCCCGCACATTTGCACTTTTCGCCGGAGAACATCTCGATAAAGTTGCTTTAATGGTAAATGCTTCCTCAGCCCTGTCGAGCGGATTTACAATCATGTTCCTGTACTGGACCATTACCCACATGGCCTTGAAGCTCATTGGGAACCAGAAAGTGAATACCACCGGAAACCAGCCGGAAAATGGATTTTCACCTGCTTTCAGGGACCAGCTCATTGTTTTTGGCAGCGGAATAGTAGGCGCACTGGCATATACTTTTTCAGATTCATTCTGGTTTTCAGCTGTTGAGGGCGAGGTTTATGCCAATTCCTCCCTGTTTACCGCCATAGTATTCTGGGCCATTCTGAAGTGGGAAAATGAAGCGGATGACTTGTATGCCAACCGCTGGCTTATTCTTATTGCCTACCTGATGGGCCTTTCAATCGGTGTGCACCTGCTCAACCTGCTGGCCATACCGGCCATCGGAATGATCTATTACTTCAGGAAACATGCCCCAACGACTGCCGGTGTCATCAAGGCCCTGATCATCTCGATGCTGCTTCTGGCCTCGATCATGTATATTATTATTCCTGGAGTAATATGGCTCGCTTCCCGTTTTGAGCTTATTTTTGTAAATGGCTTTGGCCTTCCCTATAATACAGGCGTGTTCATATATTGCATTCTCCTTGTGGGTGCCCTTTGTTACGGCTTGTGGAAGACCTATATCAACCGGAAAGCGACCCTGAATACTATATTGCTCTGCATTACCGTGATTCTGATCGGCTATTCCTGTTATGCCATGATCGTGATCAGGTCCGCAGCCAATCCCCCGATGGACGAAAACAACCCCGATAATGTCTTTGCCCTTCAGTACTATCTCAACCGGGAACAATACGGGGATCGTCCATTGGTCCGCGGGCAGTATTTCAACGCTAAACCAGCCGGATTAAAGAAAGGTAAAAGTACCTATTCAAAAATCGACGGGAAATATAAAATTACCAACCAGAAATTGTCGTATAAATATGACCCTCGGTTTATAACTCTTTTTCCGCGCATGTACAGTTCAGACCGGGAACACGTGGATGCATACATTGATTGGGCCCGCCTGAAAGAAAGCAGGTTGTATGCCGCACGGAAGGAGAATGGGAATGTAATTCAGAATGAAAGTGGTGTTGTTTATGACCGGTCAATACCTAAAAATCCTCCTGGATTTCTGGGCAACCTCCGTTTCTTTTTCGCCTATCAGCTGGGTCATATGTACTTCCGGTATTTCATGTGGAATTTCGCAGGTCGTCAGAATGACATCCAGGGCAGTGGTGATCCCTTTAATGGCAATTGGATCAGCGGTATCAGGCCAATAGACGAAATACTGGTCGGCCAGGAGAAATACCTGTCATCTGAGGATGCCCATGCGCCATCCAGGAATACCTACTATTTTCTTCCTTTGCTCCTGGGCCTTTTCGGACTCATTTTTCATGCACAGCGTGATGTCAGAAAATTCTGGGTGGTAATGCTTTTGTTCATCCTTACAGGAATTGCCATAGTAATTTATCTCAACCAGACCCCCCTGCAGCCGCGCGAAAGGGATTATGCCTATGCCGGATCATTCTATGCATTTGCAATCTGGATCGGACTGGGTGTTTTCGCACTTTATGATTCTCTTGGAAGCAAGTTCAGAAAGGGGATCCCGGCTGCGATAATAATCCTCTTCTGCCTGCTGGCAGTTCCAGGCGTAATGGCCATTGAAAACTGGGACGATCACGATCGATCGGGACGGTTTACAACGCGTGATATTGCCTATGATTACCTGAATACCTGTGCTCCAAACGCTATTCTGTTTACCAATGGTGACAACGATACTTTTCCGCTCTGGTATGCCCAGGAGGTGGAGGGCATCAGAACAGACGTCAGGGTGGTCAACCTGATGCTGCTGAATATGGACTGGTATATTGAACAGATGAAAAGAAAGGCATATGACTCGGACCCGTTGCCAATATCGATGAGCCAGGACAAATACAGGAACGGTACAAGGGATATCATTTTTGTACAGGAGCGAACAAAGCAGACAGCGGACCTTAAGGACATCCTGGATTTTGTATCCAGCGATCTGCCCCAGGCAAAAGTGACCTCCTCCGGTGGTGAACAGTTCAACTTTATTCCGACCCGTAATTTCAGAATACCCGTGGATACTTCCGTGGTACTCCATAACGGAACGGTAATGCCCGGAGACCGCGATAAGGTGGTATCTGCCATCGAATGGAGATTCAGCCGGAACAACCTTGGCAAAAGCGAACTTGCCGTTCTCGACATTCTCGCCAACAACAATTGGAAAAGGCCTGTTTACTTTGCTTCCCTGGGACAGGACGGTACCCTTGGCCTTGAAGATTATATGCAACTGGAGGGATTTGCGTACCGGCTTGTTCCGATCAAAGCTCACACCAATAACCGGTATGAGGCAGGACGTATTGATGCTGACAAGCTGTATGATAATCTGATGAATAAATTCCGCTGGGGAAATATGAACAATCCAAAAGTATATCTTGATGATTTCCATGTCCGGACAATGTCCATCATCAGGCTCAGGAACCGATTCTATCAGCTTGCTGCCGATCTGATCAACCGTGGTGATACGGCCAGGGCCATTCGCGCCCTTGACCGTTGCATGGAATTGACCCCTGACAGCAAAATCCCGTTTGATCATACCATCATCCAGATTGCAAATGCCTATTATCAATGCAATCAATTTGATAAAGCCAACAAATTGGTAACCAGGCTGTCACAAAAATGCGAAGGCAAGCTTGACTATTACCTGGATCAGAAGCCGGGGTTTATCACAATTACAAGGGATCAGATCGTATACAACCTTCAGGTTCTTCAGAACCTGGCCATAGTTTCCAAGAACTTTAACCAGACGGTTCTCAGCCAGAAAATCGATTCTGTGGCAAATCAACAGTATCGCTTATTTACCAGTAAAACAAAGGAAAAATAATTTTCTGCTGCAGGTGATCCGGATCCCTCTCCAGGGCTCCGGATTACTTTTTACGGTTCATCAGCATTTCAGAGAACATCCTTAACTCAGCCTTTTTTTCAGAATTGCAGGAAATCCGGTCCAGCTTTTTTAAAGCTTCTTCGTGATAAGATTTTATTTTTGAATCTGTAATTTCGCGCAGATTGAGCTGGTTGTATATCTGCATGATCCGAAGGATTTTTTCATCCCGGTCGAATTTGCGGATCTTTATCCAGTGATACAATTCATCTTTCATTTTTCCGTCGGCAAGCTGAAAGGCCTGGACCAGCAATACGGTTTTTTTGTTTGAGACAATGTCATTTCCGGTTATTTTTCCAAAAAATGAAGGATCGGCATATACATCCAAAAGGTCATCCTGCAGCTGAAAAGCGATTCCGATATTCCGTCCGAATTCATACAGCAATTCTGCTTCCCCGTCTTCCGCACCGCCGACTATTGCACCCATCTTAAGGGAAGCTGCAAGCAAAACGGCTGTTTTCAGTTCGATCATCTTCAGGTATTGTTCCAGGGTAATGGGAACAGAATGTTCAAAATCCATATCATATTGCTGACCTTCACATACCTGAAGCGCGGTTCGGTTAAACAGCCCAAGGAGACTCTCAAGGCAGGCTTTGGGAGCAGCGGAAAGCAGTTCGTACGACTTGATCAGCATTGCATCTCCGGATAAGATACCAATATTCGGATTCCATCTCACATGGACAGCCGGCTTGTTTCTGCGCATGTCAGAACGGTCCATGATATCATCGTGCATGAGGGTGAAATTATGAAATACCTCCACGGCAAGGGCAGGAAATATAGCCGGCCGTATGTCGTCTGTGAACAAATTGCATCCCAGCAGCACAAAAACCGGCCTTATTCTTTTCCCCTCAGGCTCCAACATATACCGGATCGGATCGTATAAATTAACAGGAGAATCCGGCATCCGGATTCCTTTCAAATGATCCCGGATAATATCGTGGCATTCTCTCAGGTTAAGCATGCATTTAGCATATTGATAATACTTTTCAAATATAGGAAATATGAATAATCCACGTGGACCTTATCCGGTAAATTGTAGCAGCGGCATTTCAATTCTGAAATTAATCACTAATTTTGACCGTTTTAACAGTAATTGCATGCGTAATACCTTTCATTCCATAATATTCAGGCAAATTTACCGGATTCTCTTTCCGTTTTTCCTGTTTTCATTTTCAGCTGCCTCAGGGTATGAAATCCATGTTAAAATTAATGGCCTGAAGGATACTACGCTTATTCTGGGGCACTACCTCAATAAATCCATGTACCCGGATGATTCTCTCAGGCTGAACAGTAAGGGAATGGGGCAGTTTGCCGCAAAGAACCATCTTCCGGAAGGAATGTACCTGATCTACCTTCCCTCTTCACGGTATTTCGAAATTATCATGGGTGCAGACCAGGAATTCTCGATCGAGGTAGATACCACTGATTTTATAAATTCAATGATAATCAAAGGATCCGATGAAAATCAGGTTTTCCTTGACTTTCAGAAATATATGGTCACACTCCGAAAGCAAGCGGACAGTCTTACTACGAGGATAAAAGCTGAAAAAGATCCCAGGGTGCGGGATAACCTCTCTGCAGCCCTGAAGAAGGTAAATGAAGTCAGGATAGCCCATATTGAAAGCATTAACCGGGAACATCCCCGTCTGTTTGTTTCCGACTTCCTGAAAGCTACACTCGATATTGTTGTTCCCGATCCCCCCCGTGATGAAAAGGGAAATATCAAGGATTCGACCTGGCAATATTACTATTACAGGAAACACTATTTTGATAATTTCAATATTTCTGATCCCCGACTGCTCAGGACCCCCCTTTATGAAGATAAGATCATGACCTATATTACCCGCGTCGTACCGCAGAATCCCGACTCACTCTATGGTCAGATCGACTACCTGGTTGAAAGATCCAGGGCTGATTCCAATTTATTCCGGTTTATGCTTATCACCCTGTTCAACCATTATGGGAAAAGTAATATCATGGGAATGGATGCGCTTCAGGTTTACATTGCAGACAAATATTATATCCAGGATTCCTGGTGGAGTGATGCCAAGTTTATTGCAGACCTGAGGGACAGGGTTGAAAAGTTGCGGCCTCTCCTCATTGGTAAAACGGCTCCCGATATGGAACTTATGGTGATACCTCCGGCACATTTTAAAGGAGCCCTGCAGGATACTGCGCTCAGACGGTTCCCGCATGTCGGAACTAAAACTACACTCGGGCAAATCAAGGCGGACTATCTCGTTGTGATTTTCTGGGAAGCCGACTGCGGCCATTGCAAAAAAGTCGTACCCGAAATGCACGCAATATTTGAGAAAAGCCTGAAAAGCATGGGCGTAAAAGTTTTGGCGGTCAGTACATTATTTGGAGAGGACGGTAAAATCAAATGGGTCAATTTTGTAAATGAGCATGGACTTTATGACTGGCTTAATGCCTGGAATCCATACTCGTATGATTTTAAACTAAAATACGACGTTGTCACCACCCCCCAGATCTATATTTTGGATGAAAATAAAAAGATCGTAGCCAAAAAAATCGGACCCGAACAGGTTGAAGATATTATTACAGTCCTGATGAAGGGCAGCACAGCTAAAAAGATGTAAATGGAAAAGGAGGTTAATATCAGGCTGGTTTTGGAAGATGGAAAAGTATTTTCGGGTCATTCCTTCGGTTTTGAAAAATCAGTATCCGGTGAAGTTGTTTTCAACACTGCCATGACCGGATATCCCGAAAGCCTTACAGATCCATCATACAAGGGACAGATCCTGACACTCACATATCCCATCATCGGAAACTACGGTGTGCCTTGCAATATCCCGGAGGAGGAACTTTGCAGGTTTTTCGAATCCTATGCCATCCATATTTCAGGTCTTATTGTATCGGATTATACAGATGAATACAGTCACTGGAATGCTGGTAAAAGCCTGGGCTCCTGGCTTAAGGAATTTGAAATCCCCGGAATTTACGGCATCGATACCCGCGAACTGACCAAGATACTTCGTGAGGAAGGCACCATGCTCGGAAAGATACTCCTTGACAATGAAGATATACCCTTGTTTGACCCGAACCAGGTTAACCTGGTTGAACAGGTCAGTGTTAAGGAAAAAAGGATTTATGGCAATGGCAAATACCGTATTCTGCTTATTGATTGCGGGGTAAAATATAACATCATCCGGAATCTGTTAAAAAGGGATGCCACTGTCATTGTGGTTCCCTGGGATTATGATATTACAAAGGAACAATACGATGGTCTCTTTATTTCAAACGGACCCGGTGATCCGAAGCTTTGCGATGTCACGATCCGGAATCTTAACAAAGCACTCCAGCAGGATACTCCCATATATGGAATATGTCTCGGAAACCAGTTGCTTGCTCTTGCAGCCGGAGCTGATACTTATAAGCTGAAATACGGGCACCGCAGCCATAATCAGCCCGTACTGCTCGTTGATACAAACAAGGCCTATGTAACTTCTCAGAATCACGGATTCGCCATAAGCAATACTACCCTCCCAAATGACTGGGAACCGTTGTTTGTTAACCTTAACGATAACACGAACGAAGGTATGCGGCATAAACATAAACCTTTCTTTTCCACCCAGTTTCATCCGGAAGCTTCAAGCGGACCTACAGATACTGAATTCCTCTTTGACCGGTTTATGGAAATGGTTACCCGATTCAAGGGGTGATTACTTTAACCTGCCGTCCCTTTCGCATCGCAGCTACACTGTTATCATACATGGCCTCACAATAAACACCCGGCAGGTAGAACTGACCCAGGTAAGTAGCATTCAGCAGTACGGTAAAACTTTTTTTCTCGGATCGCATCAGATCAAAATAAGTAATAACACGGTCATCGCGGATATCCTGGTAGGAATAATTTGTTTTTCCGGGTAAATTTATATCTGCCATCCTGGCATTGGCGATTTCCCATCCGGGCGGAAATATCCGGGTTAAGGCTAGGTCCCTGAAATCAAAATCTCCTGAATTGTAAACTGAAACCAGTGCAAGAAAATCTGTACCCTGGGTTACCTCTGAAATATCTATCGGTTTACCATCGATAGTTGTGTATGACACGCCAAGGCTGAGCTGATTGCTAAAATCCTCTTCCTTGCCTGCCAAGGGTGTCCCCTCCATGATGATCCGTGTAAATATTATCCCGTTTCCATGATTTCTGATTTCCACTTGTCCTTTTGCGGCTTTCCGGGCCACGGAAAGTTCCTGCTGAACGATGGATTTACCGGAAGTAATTTTTACGGATTTCCCATTGTCCAGTTTGTAGCTGAATTCGAGCTTTTCTGATGTATTCCCCCTGCCAAATTTTGCCATCGCCAGAAGGCAATAAGCTGTGGTTTGGGTGCTCATCCACCTGGCCGATGAAAGCTGTTCCGAGATTTTCCTTGCAAGTATGCTTCCCCTTGCTTTATCATTCAACAGCGTCATGGTTTCCAGGATCATGGCCCAGTCCCTTTCCCGTGAACCATAGCTTGAATAAAACCCAGCATACTCCTGTATATCTGTATCTTCCATATTGACCATTTCCTTGGCCACAGGCATCTGTCCGGAAAGAGCATAGGCTGCTGCCAGTCTCCATTTGGCCTGCCTGCTTAATCCCTTTGTTTCCCTGAGTCTGTTCATTGCACCGGTTTCAGGAGCACCTGAAAGAGCAAGTGTATATAAGCGATAGGCCTGTTCCAGGTCGTCCTGCCTGTATTTGTCCTGATTTTGGACAGGCTTCCATTGACGGGCTTGTTGCTTCTGTGATCTCAGCCATGATGATTTTAGACCTGAAGGCAGTACATAACCTTTGCTTTCCGCTTCCAGTAAAAAGTGCCCTGCATAGGATGAGCCCCAGCTGCTCTCCTGATATTGACCCGGCCAATAGCTGAATCCTCCGTTCGACAACTGGAATGAGCTGATTTTCGATATACCGTTCTTTATGTGATTGTCAATGGATGATTTAGTTCTGGCATCCAGCTCAAGGATGTCCGACAGGAAAAGCTGTGCAAAAACAGTGGAGGTCACCTGTTCAATGCAACCATGGGGATATTGGAGCAGGTACTTCAATCTTCGTCCTGCATCTATCGGAGGAATACCTGACACTTCAAGCATTGCTGAATTGGTGCCTTCCATTCCGGGCATTGTAAATTCCGAACTCCAAGTCTGGCCTTCCTCTGCGGTGCCGGCAATGAATGTAGTAACCGGTGGATTAGCCGTCCTGATTTCAAGTTCCACCTCGTATTCGGAGGTGAGCTTGCCGCTTGTGGCCACGACCTTTACACGGCCAACACCGGTTGACGGTAACGTTGTCAAATCAAAATTCACGACCTGGTCGCCGGTTTTTTGAAAAACAATGACTTTGACTTTTTCATTTCCCGTTAGCAATCCATTGGCCTTTACTTCCACCCTGACTTCCCGGACGCTCTTATCCATAGCAAATACGGTTACCGGAAGTTTTACCGATTCTCCCGGCCCCATCACCCTGGGAAGGGTTGCCAGGATCATCATTGGCTTTTTAACGGGTACATATTTTTCTGCAAATCCGTAAGCGTTGTTTTCACCGGCTACCAGCATGGCCCGGACCGATCCGACATAATTTGGCAACATAACGGCATGCCTGTTTGTTCCCCCCGGATCCAAAACAAAGGGCCCCAGGAATTTGACAACCGGTTTGAAACGGTTTGCCTTTTCGGCCGATTCGTTTGTAATCGTTTCGCCGTCTCCCCCGATACCCAGGATGCTGCCCAACCTGCCACCATATGCACCGATTACCAGATCATACATGTCCCATGTTTTAACGCCCAGTGCATCCCTGGCATAGAACCGGCTCCATGGGTCCGGTGTTTTGAACCGGGTAAGATCAAGCAGACCCTCCTCAACAATAGCCAGGGTATATGTCATGCCCCGCTTGTTTTCTTCATTGATCCGGATCTCGAACTTTTGGAGCGGTTCCAAGGCATCCGGCATGGTTATCCGGGGTTCAAGCCTGGTCCGGCTGTCTTCCACAAATAACGGAATCACCCCATACAGACGCATTGGCATGTCATTTACTGTATTGGCATGAGGCTGAATTAAAATGACATGGGCGTAAACATTCGGTGCCATTTCCGGTGTTACCGGTATTTTCACACGGGTTTCATTTTCAGTGGCATTGAGCCATTGTCTCATCATCACCCGCGGTCCGGATTCCACGCTCAGTAATATCCTTCCCTTCCCCCCCGACGGAATGATCAGCTCTGCGTCGTCTCCGGGGGCATATTTTGGTTTATCCGAATTAAAAGTGAGCATGCTGGCAGCTTCAGGATTGTCTCGCATTGGCCTGCCAGCCCATCCAGGCCAGTCTATATATACAGTCTTCCCTGCTGAATGTCCGCTGGCAGGGTCGTATACACGGATAAAAAATCTTCCCCATTCAGGCCTGTCGATCCTGAAATTGAAACGCCCTTTCCCGTTCAGTGTGGAAATGCTTTTGTTTATCAAGGGCTCATTGTAGGTATCGCCAATGTAATTCGCCAGCTCATTTCCATCTGATTCCCACCAGTTGCGCCAGCTCAGCTTATATACAGATACTTCCAGTCCGGATTTGGATATAAGTCTCCCGTTTTCATCCAGGGTAACCACATCCACCCAATGGATGGTATCGGTAAGCAGCATACCCCGTTTATCCCCTTCAGGTGTTCTGATACCAACATAGGACGCATAGGGTGAATAAGGCATATTGAACCGGTCAATACTGAAGTCTCCGCTCTTTTCAAAAACACGGACTGTGAAATTTGCCCGCAACATTCCCGGGGCGGAAGTCCCGGGATGCAACCTGGCGGGAACACGGGTGTTTCCGTTTTCATCGGTAAATCCTTCAAAAATAATCTCTTCCGTCGACGAAAAGACCCTGGACTCATCGGTAAACTGAAAAGTCGGGTACCCGGAAAACCGGGTTTGTTCAGGGGTCAGCAGTACGCCTACTTTAGCTTTAAGGTTCGGGGCTACGGCACCATGCAGCCAGTTTACCTGAAGATCTCCCGCAAGTTCGCTGTTACCGGAAGTAAGGCGATCCGCCCCGAAGGACAATTTCAATTTTAACCGGTTGGGTTTAACCGTTTCAATTTTCAGGGTTTTTTCAAACACTGTACCGCCAACTTTAACTTTCAGTATCCAGTTCCCGGTGGGGACATCCTTCCCTGTCGGAATTTCCCTGGAATAAAATCCATTTGTACCGGAAGCTTTGACATACCGTCCATAAAGCTGTCCCAGCGGATTATACAACTCAAAAACCACAGGATGTGACGGCGGGAGAGATTTCAGTTTATCCTCCAGCATAAAGGTCAGAAACAGTGTGTCACCAGGCCGCCAGACTCCGCGTTCTCCATAAATATAGCCTTTCATGCCTTTCTGTACTTCTTCTCCTGCCACATCGAATGCTCCCAGTGATAACGAAGATCCATCGTCCAACCTTAGGTATCCACGCTGTTTGTTATGCCTGGCAATGATCAGAAATGGCTTTTCAACGGCGGTAAGATCGGCAAAACCATTGTTATCGGTTACGCCGGTAGCGACTGATTGCTGCTGGTAATTATAGAGTGTAAGGTCCACACCGGATACCGGTTCGGCAGTGACCAGGTCTGTTACTGCGCAGAACAGTGAATTATGGTCCCCGGATTTGACTATAATACCCAGGTCAGAGGCCAGGATATTACGCGCAACCCACCTGTTGCCGTTATAGTAGGATTTGGAGCAGGGATTGTCGCGTTCTTCCCACTCATAATCGGCATCATATTCGTAATAATCTTCATAGTAATCCTCATACGAATCCCAATACGAAGTCTCACCGGCATCTTCGAAAAGATCCTCCTCCTCTTCATCTGCCTGCAGGCTGTCAGCTTGTTGTCCTTCACAAAAATAAAGCGAGTAATTTCTCCGGAAACTGATCTCAACCCTGTATATGGCACCCGGGTCGGGCTGTATGAGTTTTTCAAGATCAAGATAAAACCGGTTCCATTTTCCCAGGTCGGCCGCCTCATGGCCAAGATGGACCGATTGCCTGTGCACAAGTCTTCCGGCCCGTTTCAACTGATTGTTCCCGTCAAGTCCGTTTACCTGCAAAAAATACCCGATGTTGCTTTCAAATATTTTAATGATCTTCACATCAACCGCATTCAGGTTGACCGCTTCAAAAGGAAAAACAAGTCCTTTTGATGAAGGCAGGATTACCCCTTTACCTGAAAGTCTTACAGCCGGTTTCATCATTTCAAAACGGAGCTGTTCCACATGCGCTTGTTTTAATGGATATCCCTGTATGTTTACCAGTTCCTGCTGAACCGTAAAATTGTCCTCACCCCCCTGTCTCATTACAGGAAAAGCCTTCAGGATATTCCCATCGACAGAGAAATTGAGTGAAGTATGACTGGCAAGAAAAACCATTCCCTCAAAATTCTGTTTTTTCCTGATCGGATCGCTGAACATGATCTGAATTACCTGTTCAGGTTGCTGGATTACCTTCACACCCATGACTTTAAAATCACCCAGCGCCGGAATCACGAATTCAGCTTTTCCCTTAAGGTTTTTGCGAAGTTCAGTTGCATCCCAGGATATTTCGGCCTTTCCTTCCTCATCAGTACGTCTTACACTGTCGGCACTGAAAACAAAAGTTCTCCTGTCAGGGCTGATCTCCCAATTCATTTTGATTTTTCTGTCGCCCTGACTTGCAGTAAAATATTTTGCAATATCCTCATTATCTATATAATCTGCGGTATTAATTATACCTTTTATTTTAATCCAAACCAGATCATTTTCATTATGTGTTTGATACCCTTCAAAATCGAGCGAAAAATCCTGATCAACCACGGAAAATCCAAATTCAAAAACGGAGAGATCTCTGGGGACCTTTATTAATTTTGACAAAAGAAAACTCACAGCATATTTCCTTCCGGAAGTCAGGTGCTGTACAGGGCGGAATTCAATGGTCCTGTTGTCAATCCAGACGGCATTGCCCTCGATTGAGGGTTTGAACCGGAAGAGTTTTTCAGTTACCGGGGTATTTCGGGAGACCTGCCCGGGATAGTCCTCGGCCAAAACGACCTGGATGGTTGATTCTGAGGAAATTACACCGCTTGTAAAAGCGGCAATTTTTTCAATAAATGCAGGATTGATAAGGAGTCCTTCCAGTTTCTTTTTGCATTGAAGAAGTGAACTGGCCAAAAGAAATAGACAAAGAAACAGTGAGAACCGGCGTAAAGAATGCTTTGCTTTCATTGGGGATTGAATTTGTCGGGTATATCAGGTTGAATATACTCAATTTTCCCGTTCATGAACCCAATCCTGCCTGGAAAACTCTGTCTGCCTCCGGCCGGTGCCGGTTAATCGTTTTCAGGGGATAATCTGTACAGCTTGTCTGCCCTTCTTACTTTCCTGGAAACAGGTATTGAGAATTTTTCTCCGGGTTTTACAATACCGGTATTTTTCAATTCAACTCTAAGTTCATCCACATATTGTTCAATAACGCCGGTCGAGGGCCCGATAATGAGGATCTTGTCTCCAAGGTTCAGTGTCCCTGCCTCGCAAAGGAATTCAGCGACGCCGGCCCTGATGAAGTAGTTCAGGTTTTTTGCAATGTAGGTTTTCTTATAGGTAGCCCTGGATCCATAAACATCACTCCATTCACCCAGCGGTTGACCCAGGTAATAACCATCCCAGAACCCGCGGTTAAACACTGCATTAAGCCTTTCGCGCCATACCATAATCTTATCATCTGTATAACTTCCTTCAAAATAGCTTATTAAGGCTTCATTATAACAGGCGGTTACTACCTTAACATATTCAGGAGATCTGGCCCTTCCTTCGATTTTAAGTACCCTTACGCCCGCATCTAGTATCTTGTTCAGAAAGTGAATTGTACATAGATCTTTAGGCGACAGGATATATTCATTGTCCACATCGAGTTCGGCACCCGATTCCTTTTCCATGAGGGTATAACCCCTGCGGCAATCCTGGAGGCAATCCCCGCGGTTTGCAGAATGTCCATGCCGGTGCAGGCTCAGGTAACATTTACCGGATATGGACATGCACAGTGCACCATGTGCAAAAAGCTCAATGCGTATAGGCTTTCCCGAGGGACCTGTGATCTCCTGATCTTCGATTTTACCGGCAATTTCCGCAACCTGGTCCAGGTTCAACTCCCGGGCCAGCACTGCAACATCTGCAAATCCCGAATAAAACCGGAGTGAATCCGTATTGCTGATGTTCAACTGGGTGGACAGATGAACTTCCATTTCCCGCCGGTGAGCATATTCAATTACAGCCTGGTCAGCAGCAATAATAGCATTTACACCGTTTTCGACAGCAAGATCGATTGTTCTTTTCATTTCATCGATCTCCTGATCATAGATAACTATGTTTAAAGCCAGGTACGCTTTCTTACGGTGATAACGGCATATTCTCATGATCCTTGTAAGGTCATCCGGGGTAAAATTTACCGATGACCTTGCACGCATATTGAGCGTACCCATGCCAAAATATACCGAATCAGCTCCTCCCTGGATGGCGGCCATGAGCGTTTCAAACGATCCCACAGGGGCCATCAGGTCAATATCTTTCCGGGTCAAGGGTATGCTCAAGTATTACAGATTTCCGGGTTTATTATGCGTTTTAATTATCCTGGCCTATTTAAAAAATTCCTTGATCGCTCCCCAGTAGTAAATTTTCCATCCTTCCTCAAACTCCTCTGCATCCTCATCGGGTACATTCGTATGTTCTATAACCACACGAGTCCCCAGCTCATGGGCCATTAACCGGATGGTTACTATGGAATCGTCCGTGGCATCGCCAAAATACCAGTTCTGGACCAGTAACTCATTTTCCACAAGCTTTATGTTCCTGCCACTGATATCCCCGTCGAAAATTGAAAACTCAAATCCTTCCGTCGCTTCCATAACAGCAGGATGACCGCTCCACAGTTCTATCGTAAGGGGATTTGTAAGGGCTGTATAAACCTCAGCCGGGGTGGCATGAACGATGTGCTTTTGTGTGATTGTTTTCATAATCAATGTTTATCATCATTTTAAACACGATAAGCGTACTGCCTTTTAATCCTTCAGTTTGGATTTATCCGATAAAAATACAAATCTCTTAGTATTTTAGCATTTGCAAAAATACAATTTTCATTCAAGCGATTGGATAAAGGGATTGTTGTTAAAACCACAGGCAGCTGGCATACCGTGAACAGCGATAATGAGCTGGTAAGCTGCAAACTGAAGGGTTCCTTCAGGATACGGGGTATTAAGAACACAAACCCTGTGGCTGTCGGCGATGAAGTATTCTTTAATAGAACAGGCCCTCAAATGGGGATTATCCAAAAAATCCAGGACAGAAAAAACTACATTATCCGGCGGGCAACCAACCTGAGTAAGGAAACCCATATTCTGGCATCAAACCTTGATCAGGTTTTGCTGATGATCACCCTGGAAAATCCCGAAACTCCGCTCGAGTTTGTTGACAGGTTTCTTGTATCCATTGAAGCATATCATATTCCGGCTATCGTAGTGATCAATAAATTGGATTTGTACGGGCCGGAGAAATTGAAAAGATTTGACGAGGTAAGATCAATTTATGAATTTGCGGGATACGCTGTATCCGGCATTTCTGTTACCTCTGAATTAAATACAAACCCCCTCCTTGCCATGCTTACAGGAAAATTCACCGCCATAGCCGGAAATTCGGGTGTTGGCAAAACCAGCCTGATAAACCTGCTCTGTCCGGGCATCCATCGAAAAACGGCAGAAGTTTCCACATATCACCTTACTGGTAAGCACACCACAACCTATCCTGAAATGTTTCCTTTACCCGGGGGTGGATATATTATTGATACACCTGGAATACGGGGTTTTGGCGTAACCGATATCGACAAAAATGAGGTAGGATTGTATTTTCCGGATATTTTCAGGCTTTCCGGCAACTGTCAGTTTTACAATTGCTCACACCTTCATGAACCGCACTGTGCGGTCATCGAGGCTACTTGCAACGGTATCCTTCATGAATCGAGGTACAGGAGTTATGTAAAAATCGTATCAGGAAATGATGGGAAATATCGTATTGCCTGAATATGTTAATATTATTCAACGCGGTTTAGCAATTCATATGGAAATATTTTCTATTTTGATTCGTTTATTTTTCATCTCCTGTCCATGAAAAAATACACGCCCATTTTTATTACAATCGTTCTGGCCGCAATTTTTCTTACAATTTACCTAAACTTTGCAGTCTACCGCAACCAGCTGGCTTTTCAAAGAAGTGTCCTAAGCGGTCATGCCCGCACTGCAGCCGGTGAAATTGAAACCACACTTTTCAATTTTAAGAATGATGTCACATCGCTCCTGGCTTCCAGTTCACCGGGAAAATTTTCGATAGCGAGTGAAGAAAACACACAAAATGGCCTCAGGGATCTGGAGATCCTTTTTTCAAACTATCATTACCTGTTAAAAAACATGGTCATATATGATAACAACAGGAATGTGGTCAATCTTTCATACAACAAGAAGAACAACCTGCTTATTGATCCCTATGTAACCCAGAGACAAAACCCGCTTCTGCCGGAGTCCCGGATTGAAGGAAGGGACGGAGAATACTACTATGCATTCCCCGTTTACAGCAACAAGCAGCTCATCGCAAACCTCGTTTTTACCTTTGATTTCCCGAAGTACTTTGCATCCCTTTTTAACCTGTACTTTCACGACCGGTACTTTTTCCAGTGGGTTTCAGATACGGCGTATAATGTGCTTTACAGCAATGCGGCGCAAAGTTTTCATTTTAATGATCTGAAATTCATTATGAATAACATGCCAGTTGAAACTAAAGATTTTGTTAAACATACGGCAGAAATTGATAATAAACATGCTGACATTTTCTCCTTTGTAAGCCCGCTCGAGGTCCCCGGGATTCAATTAGTCCTCGTTTTCTCCATGAAGAAAAGTTTTATTTATGATTTGGTTTTAACCAAAATGATAATGGCCAGCGTTTTCAGCAGCCTTGCCCTGCTCTTCTTTTTCCTTGTAATTTTTTCGGCGAGAGGATCAAAAAGCATAGGGAAAGGAAGGTTATCAGCGGAATTAAAGGGTCTCCAGACGATCTTTGATAAATTACCGATAGGAATACTGGTGCTGGATCAGCAACAACATGCCCGGATCGTAAATCAGACCGCACGGGAGATGCTGTTGATCAGGAGTGATGCGGATCTGACGGATAAGAACCTGGCCGACCGTTTTATGCTTTCCCGTGACTACTATGATTCCGGTACGGAAACAGCATTTGACTCAAATCAGTTCGTATTGTATAAACATGAAGGTGAAGAAGTTGCAGTGTATAAGAGAGAAGTTCCCTTTATCCTTCACGGGGAAGAATTTACGATCAGTGTTTTTACCGATGTAACGCCCATTGAAAAAACAAGAAAATATGAAGCAGCGGCGAATACGGCAAAATCGGAGTTCCTGGCCAAGATGAGCCATGAAATCCGTACTCCAATGAATGGAATAATCGGGATGACGGAAGCCCTGGCCCAGGATAACCTGACCAGGGACCAGAAAGAGAATCTGGAGATCGTAAGAAGATCTGCCGATCTTTTGCTTAATTTAATAGATGACATCCTCGATTTTTCGAAGATCGAGGCGGGGAAAATGCAGCTTGAAGAAATACCTTTCAGGCTCAGGGATGAAGTTGCCATAGCAGTTGACCTTTTCAGGCCTATAATTGAAGAAAAAAATATTTCCCTGCAGGTTCAGGTAAGTCCGGATGTCCCGGATAACATAATAGGAGATCCATTCCGCCTCCGTCAGGTTCTATCAAATCTCATCAGCAATGCCGTAAAATTCACCCACGAAGGTCAGATCGTGGTAGGTATAAACCTTGAGGAGGAATATAACAACAACCTGACCCTGCTTTTTTATGTTGAGGATACTGGCGTTGGCATCCCGCGTAACAAAATCGAGACTATTTTTAACTCCTTCACCCAGGCAGAGGAATCCACTTCACGAAAATACGGGGGATCGGGTCTTGGGACTACAATATCCAAACAGCTTGTTAACCTGATGCATGGGGAAATATCCGTGGAAAGTCCATCAACAATTTCCACTAATCCGGCCTATCCGGGTTCAAAATTCAGTTTTACCATTGAAGTATATTCCAATGAAAGGATAATCAAGGATTTCAAACCGGAAGCAATTGAAAGGACTGACCAGCTTTATGCTTTGGTTATAGCTTCGATGTCTGCAACCCGTCAAAGGCTTTTCCGCTTATTTGAAAATGAAAAGATACATTATGAAGTTTTTGATTTTGAACCGGCCAGGTGGGACGGATTGAAGGAAAGGCTTTCAGAGAAACCAGGACGTTACAATGTTCTGTTTATACTTGACGATCAGGGACTTAACGGACTGGAATTATCCGGGAGGCTAAGGGAGGAGAAACTTACGGATTCATATCCGATCTTTATGATCAGTTCCAATCATAAAGATGAAAATTTTCTCCAATCCAGGCGAAACCATATTGATTTTTACATGGTTGAGCCGTTTGAGCAAAACAACATACTTACCTCACTCCGCGAAGTATATCCGGCAATTCAGAAACGGGCCGGTGAAACGGTCCGGAAAGTGAGGACCAATCTCAATATACTGGTTGCCGAAGACAATGAAATAAATATCCGGGTGGCGCAGACTATTTTTTCCAATCTGGGATACAAGATTGATATTGCCCGCAATGGAAATGAGGTCATTGAAAAAATAGGCATTACAAGCTATGATATCATTTTCATGGATCTTGTAATGCCCGAAAGGGACGGCATACAAGCCACCGTTGAAATCCGGGGCCAGGGTTATCAGATGCCTATTGTTGCCATGACAGCCACAGCCAATAACAAAAGTAAACTGAAGGCGATATCATCCGGAATGAATGATTATATCGTGAAACCCGTAAAACCGGATCTCATCCGCAATATATTACTGAAATGGTTTGCATGAATGGCATCGGTTAAATCAATGAGCTTCAAGCCAGTTATTCCCTGTACCTACATCAACAATTAAAGGTACTTTCAACGAGATCGCATTTTCCATTTCATGCTTTACGATCTTTTTTATTTCTTCCACTTCATCAAGTGCTACATCAAATATCAATTCGTCATGGACCTGGAGGATCATTACCGTTTTAAAACCGTTCCGCATCTTTCTTTGAATGTTGACCATAGCTTGTTTGATTATGTCTGCAGCTGATCCCTGAATGGGAGCATTGATGGCATTTCTCTCCGCTACACCCCGGACTATTGCATTGGCGGAATTGATATCCGGAAGGAAACGCCGCCTGCCAAGAAGGGTTTCCACAAATCCTTTTTCCTTTGCGGTCTGAATGGAATGGTCCATGTATACCTTAACTTTAGGATAACTTTCAAAATAACCCTTTATCAGCTCTGCAGCCTCTCCCCTTGCGATGTTAAGCCTTTGGGCGAGTCCGAATGCCGATATGCCGTAAATGATACCGAAATTTGCTGTTTTTGCACTTGACCTCATGGATGGTGTTACTTCATTTTCAGGGATTTTAAAGATCTTGGCTGCCGTGGCAGTATGAATATCCTCCTGGTTGCAGAATGCTTCAATCATATGGCTGTCTTCACTCAGATGGGCCATGAGCCTTAATTCAATTTGCGAGTAATCCGCTGACAGAAGCGTATGACAGTCATCCGATGGGATAAAGGCCTTCCTGATTTCTTTTCCCCTGTTGTCGCGTATCGGAATATTCTGCAGGTTTGGATTTTTTGAGCTTAACCGGCCCGTGCTCACCCAGGCCTGGTCAAAGGAAGTATGTATCTTGCCTGTGGCGGGATCGATCAGGCCGGGAAGAGAATCAACGTATGTATTGAGCAGCTTCTGCATCGCCCTGTAATCCAATATCAGATTAATAACCGGATGCTTGTCCGCAAGCTTCACCAGTATTTCCTCACCCGTGGAATATTGCTTTGTCTTGGTTTTTTGGGCACCCTCAGCAATTTTCATCCTTTCAAACAGAACCTCTCCCAATTGTTTGGGAGAACTGATATTAAAATTAGTTCCGGCCAGCTCATAAATCTTTTTTTCACATATTTCAATTTCTCCCCTTAATACCTTGCTGTAATTATTCAGGCTTTCAGTGCTGATTTTAAAGCCGGCAAATTCCAATTCCGCAAGGACCTTCACCAGGGGCATTTCAATTTTCTCTGCAAGCGGTAATAATCCCAGCCTGTCCAGTTCTTTATGCAGAATATGATATAACTGAAGAGTAATATCGGCGTCTTCTGCAGCATATTCCTTGATCAATGCGATATCCACGTCGCGCATACCTTTCTGCCCGGTTCCCTTTGCGCCGATCAGTTCTTCAATGGATATGGGTTTGTAACCGAGGTATACTTCGGCGAGGTAATTCATGTTATGACTAAGGTCCGGCTGGATCAGGTAATGTGCAATCATGGTATCGAACAATTCTCCTTCTACAGGTATATTGTAGTGCATCAGCACCTGAATGTCGAATTTAAGATTCTGACCGATCTTACGAATTCCGGGATTGCCGAATACAGGTCTCAGTTTATTCAGAACAGCAGACACGGTCTCCTGGTCCTCGCCAAACGGAATGTAATAAGCCTCATGCTCCCGGAAAGAGAAGGACAATCCGACCAGTTGGCTTTTTCTTGTATTTAAGCCGGTTGTTTCAGAATCAAAGCAGAATTCCTTTTCCAGAGATAATTTACCCACCAGTTCATCGATCTCAACGGGCTCCCGGATTAAAAAATACCGGTGATCCACTGTATTTGAACTGTGGATCGTAACCTCCTCCTGCATTTCCTGGTTGGTCTGGGCGTCAAACAGGCTTCCCTGAACGGGGGCCCGTCTCAGATCGGACAACTGGTCGATGAATGTTCTGAATTCCAGATCCGTAAATAGCGAACGCAGTTTTCTCTCATCCCAGTTTTTCGCCTTTACTGTTGCCAGGTCAAGTGAAATGGGAACTTCAGTACAAATGGTTGCCAATTGTTGTGATAAAAGTACCTGTTGGCGGTTTGTGGCAAGGCTTTCCTGTTGTCTTGGTTTTAATTCGGTCAAATGATCCAGGATCTGTTCCAGCGATCCGAATTTTGAAACTAATTCCTTGGCCGTTTTTTCGCCGATTCCGGGTGCACCAGGGATATTATCCGATGCGTCGCCCCACAGGGCAAGAATATCGATCACCTGCGCCGGATTCTGTATTCCAAATAATGCCTTAACCTCTTCCACACCGATCAGGTCATAGCCTTTGCCGGTCTTTGAAGGCCGGTATAACATTACATTTTCGGAAACCAGCTGGGTATAGTCTTTGTCAGGCGTAACCATGTAAGCGGTCAATCCCATGTTTTCAGCCTGTTTTGCGAGGGTTCCGATAACATCATCCGCTTCATATCCGGGGATTTCCATCACCGTGATCTGAAATGCGTTAAGGATTTCCTTGATAACCGGAACGGCTTTTTTGATTTCTTCCGGTGTGATAAGCCTGTTTGCCTTGTATTCAGGATACAGGTCGTTCCTGAAAGTCCTGGAGGGGGGATCAAATGCCACAACTATATATTCAGGCCCCTCTTTTTTCAGAATATCCATTATGGAGGTGGTAAATCCATAGACAGCAGAGGTATTGTTGCCTTTTGAGTTTATCAGAGGCCTGTTGATAAATGCGTAATACGCCCTGAATATCAACGCATAGGCATCAAAAAGGAAGATCCTGGGTTTCATAGGATTTCAGTTTGAACGGACATTAAGATTTTGAGAAAAAAAAGCCGGCTGAACAGACTCATCCGGCGTATGTGAAGTGCGCAATCCCTATTTCAGCATGCACATTTGTTTATACATTCAATAATATTGCTCAGGTTTTCATTCCGGATGTAATAAAAGGTGTTTTTCCCCTCCCGTTTTGAACCCAGAACACCTTTGTCTTTTAAAATCCCCAGGTGATGTGAGGTAGTGGATTGTTCAATTTTCAGGAATTCATGAATTTCGGTCACCGTGACCTGTTTTCCTCCATCCAGGTATTGCAGGATAGCAACCCGCATCGGATGTGCGATTGCCTTCAAAAGCCCTGCAGCCTTTTCAAGTTGTTCTGCCGTTAAACCTTCAAATTTCATTTCAGTAATTTTAATCAGGAAGCTGACAGCGCAATTCAAACCCTTTTACCGGCAATCCACAGAGTAAGTCTTTACTATCAATATTATACAAATATATTAATATATCTGGTTTTTTAACTATTATCATACAAAAATTGACGGATAAACTTCTCCTTTTCCAACTCCCGAATTTCCGGGATCTCTCCCGTAATATTAAAGTGCTCAAGAATAGGGAATATTGCTAAATTTGATCGATAATAATTTCCCAATGTCAGAACTGGATCGAATAAAGCAGCCAATAGCAGGAGAATTAGCCGATTTCGAAAGATATTTCCGGGATATCATGAAGTCAAAGATACCCCTGCTGAATCTCATTCTAAATTATCTTTTGCGAAGGAAGGGCAAACAGATGCGTCCCATGCTGGTATTTCTTACAGCGAAATTGCTCGGAAAACCTTGCCAATCGACATATACCGCAGCCGCCCTGATTGAGATACTGCATACAGCTACCCTTGTGCACGATGATGTGGTGGATGAATCCTATGAACGCAGGGGATTTTTTTCAATTAATGCAATCTGGAAATCGAAGGTTGCGGTCCTTCTGGGAGACTATCTGCTTGCAAAAGGACTATTGCTTGCGGTTCAGAACAAGGAATATGAATTGCTGAACCTGGTCGCCGATGCCGTTAAGGAAATGAGTGAAGGCGAATTGATGCAAATCCGGAATTCCAGAAAGCTGAAAACAAACCAGCAGGAATATTATGAAATAATCCGGAAAAAAACCGCTACCCTTATCTCCTGCTGCAGTTCATGCGGTGCCAAATCTGTGGGTATGCCCGATGAAACCGTCTCTGACATGCGCCAGTTTGGCGAACTTCTGGGGATTGCCTTTCAAATTAAAGATGATCTTCTTGATTATCAATTAAATAGCATTACCGGTAAACCTGCAGGAAATGACCTCAAGGAGAAGAAGCTTACGCTTCCTCTGATCTATGCACTTGAAATATCAGAGCCGGATGAAAGGAACCGGATCATACGCCTTATGAATTCAAAGCGCCGGGATAACATGAAACTGGGCGAAGTGATTAAATTCATTGAACTACATAACGGGCTTGAATATGCTAAAACCAAAATGCATGAATTTGCGGACCTGGCAGTCCAAAAGCTCCACGATTTTCCGGAAGGCGAGGTCAAGAAATCGCTTTATGCCTTCGTACAATATACAATAACCAGAAATAAGTAGAGACACCTCGCATCGGTCTCTATAAATGAAAATATTCATATAGAATTTTACCCGCCCGTTTTCCGGCAATTTGTTCTATTTCATCCTTCTCCATATGCTTAAGCTGCTGAATATCTTTTAGTTTCAGTAATATTCTTTCCCGGGTTGCTTTACCGATCCCAGGTATTCTATCCAGTTCCGATTCAAAAAATGAAAGTTCACGTTTCTTACGGTGAAAAGTGATTCCGAATCGATGTGCCTCATTCCTGATTTGTTGTATAAGTCTCAGTGAAGGCGAATTTTTATCCAGGTACAAGGGCACGGGATCTTCCGGAACATAAATCTCCTCCAGTCTCTTGGCAATTCCTATGATGGCAACCCTGTCCCGGATATTGAGCTTATGAAGGCTTTTCAAAGCTGCAGAAAGCTGTCCCTTTCCACCGTCAACAATAATCAGATCGGGCAATCTGCCGCCTTCATCCAATACCCTGTAATATCTACGAAAAACTATTTCCTCCATGGTTGCAAAATCATCCGGTCCGGTTACTGATTTTATGTTAAAATGCCTGTATTCCGATTTCTTTGGCTTGCCGGAAACAAAAACCACGCATGAAGCTACCGGATTTGTCCCCTGTATATTCGAATTGTCAAAACATTCTATCTGAAACGGTTCGGTCCTTAGCCTCAGATCTTTTTTCAGGCTGGCCAAAACGGATGCACCTTTGTCTTCCCGGCTAAGTTCATCCTTTGCCATTTCAAGGTCGCGCCTGTAGGATCGGGCATTTCTTTCCGAAAGATCCAGCAATTTCTTTTTATCACCCCGCACCGGAATCGAAATGCGTATGTTTTCAGGTAAAATTTCAGGTTTAAAAGGCACTATGATCTCCCTGGCATCACTTCTGAATCTTTCCCTTAAATCGAAAATTACAAAAGCCAGAACCTCCTCCTTGACTTCAGCAATTCTTTTGACTATTTCCACATTATGAGATTGAATTATGGCGCCGTTGACAATTTTCATAAAATTAATGTATGATGCATTTTCCTCGTCAATCATACTATAGACATCAACATGGCTGATTTTAGGATTTACTATCGTTGATTTCCCCTTATATTTTTCAAGAATTTCAATTTTTACCCGGATCATTTCCGCTTTTTCAAAATCATATTTTCTGGCAAAGTCGATCATCATTTTTCTAAATTGCACAATTACCTGCTGATAATTGCCCTTTAGTATTTCGCGTATCTGGTCAATGGAAATAATATAATCATTTTCCGACTGTAATCCCTCACAGGGTGCCAGGCAGTTGCCAAGATCAAATTCCAGGCAACGCCTGAATTTTCCTTTTTCTATGTTTTCCCTTGTGAGGTTCAGTTTGCACGTCCTTAACTTGTATAATTGCCTGATCATATCAAGCATGGTTCTTACTGAAATCACCGAAGTATATGGTCCGAAATATTCAGAACCATCTTCCACATAATTGCGAGTCAGGATTACGCGAGGAAACCTCTCCCGTGTTATGGCAATCCAGGGAAAAGTTTTATCATCCTTTAATAATACATTATAGCGCGGCTGATATTCTTTTATCAGGTTATTTTCAAGTAAAAGGGCATCGGACTCATCTTCAACCAGGATGTAGTGAATATCCTGTACCTTTTTAATTAAGACTTCCAGCTTGTAATTTAGAATATCGGCCCGTGTAAAATAGGAATTGACCCTTTTGCGGAGATTTTTAGCTTTTCCAATGTATAAGATTTCACCGGTAAGATTCAGAAACTGGTAAACCCCCGGCTTGTCCGGCAATTTCTTAACCTTTTCATGAATTGATACGCTATTTGTATTGTGTTCCATACCTTTAGCAAGGATTGTTCCACGTGGAACACTCGGAAGGATTACCTTCCCATGTACAGAAGAAGTACATTAATATCACTTGGTGATATTCCGGATATACGGCTAGCCTGTCCTATTGTTGCAGGCTTATGACGAACCAGCTTCTGCCTGCCCTCCGTTGAAATTGACAATAGTGAATCAAAATCAATATCTGATTCTATTTTAATTCCTTCAAGTCTCATTACTTTTTCCGCAAGTAATTTCTCCCTTCCTATATATCCTTTATATTTCATCTCCACTTCAATCGATTCCAGTAAATCGTCCCTATAATAGCTGCCCTCGGCCAGCTCATCAACAGGAAACAGATTCAGGCCGATCATATCCTTTATAGACAATTCAGGTCTCAGGAGAAGATCCAGGAGCTTAACCTTTTGCCGTATTTCTGCTGTACCCTCCCTGGTTAGGAAATAGTTCACGTCCTCCGGGTTGATACTTGTCTTTTCAATGAAATCAATAATACGTTTCTTCTCTGCCTTCTTCTTTTCAAAAACTTTTCTTCTTTCAGGGCTTACCAATCCAACCTCAATGCCTTTGCCTGTCAGTCTTGCATCCGCATTATCCTGGCGCAAAAGCACCCTGTATTCTGCCCTTGAAGTAAACATTCTGTAAGGCTCATCCACTCCTTTCGTAACAAGGTCATCAATAAGAACCCCAATATAGGCATCTTCTCTTCCAAGTATCAAAGCCGGCTTATTATCCAGCTTCCTGAATGCATTGATCCCTGCAATGATTCCCTGTGCCGCTGCTTCCTCATACCCCGTGGTACCATTGATCTGCCCGGCCATAAACAGTCCGTCAACCATTTTTGATTCAAGGCTGGCTTTCAGTTGGGTCGGTAAATAGTAATCATATTCGATTGCATATCCCGGACGGTATATTTTGGCATTTTCCAATCCGTGAATTTTCCGGATCGCATTATATTGCACGTCAATTGGAAGTGAAGAGGAAAAACCGTTAATATAATACTCATTTGTTTCCCATCCTTCCGGTTCCAGGAAAAGCTGATGCCTCTCCTTTTCACCGAATGTAACAATTTTATCCTCGATACTTGGGCAGTATCGAGGTCCTATTCCACGAATCGTGCCGTTATAAAGCGGCGAATCTGCAAAACCTGTTCTCAGAATATCATGCACCGTGGAATTTGTATAGGTTATGAAACATGATAACTGCCTTTTAATCATAGGGGTTTCCAGAAATGAAAATCGCCTCAAATTTTCATCTCCCTTTTGTTCATCCAGAACGCTAAAGTTAATACTTCTTCCGTCAAGCCTTGCCGGGGTGCCCGTTTTCATCCTTCCGGACTGGACTCCCCTTGCAGCCAGCTGTTCTGTCAATCCTTCAGATATGGCTTCCGATATCCTGCCCCCTTCAAGGTTTACCTTGCCAATGTGGATAATCCCGTTTCCAAAAGTGCCCACGGTTAGCACAACACTTTTAGCAAAAAAACTAACCCCTGTACGCGTTATAATACCAGTAACTCTCTCTCCCTCAAATATTAACGCATTCACATTGTCCTGCCATAGATCAATATTTTCATTTCGCTCAATTTCCTTTCTCCATTCCAGGGAAAAATGCACACGATCACACTGCGCTCTCGGACTCCAAACAGCAGGGCCTTTAGATCTGTTCAGCATGCGAAACTGGATCATGCTTCTATCCGTTATTATGCCGGAATATCCTCCCAGCGCATCAATCTCACGAACAATCTGTCCTTTCGCAATTCCTCCCATTGCAGGATTGCACGACATCTGTCCGATTTTTGTCATATCCATCGTAACCAGAAGTACCTTAGCACCCAGATTGGCACCTGCACTTGCCGCTTCACAACCGGCATGTCCTGCCCCCACGACAATAATATCATATTCCCTTTCACCGATTTTCATATGATCCTACCCCTTATGATATTTAAATAGTAATCTTCCTTATGCCTCATTAAGCCTGCATTCTCCCGGCTGTTATCATTATAGCCCACAAGATGCAACAATCCATGGATCATAACACGCATTATTTCCTCTTTCTTCGGGATCTGCATTTCTTCTGCATTTTCATATACCTTTTCCTTACATATGTAAATGTCGCCTGATACGGTACGCTTTACATTGTAATTGAATGTAATAACATCCGTAACATAATCATGTTTCAGAAAATTCCTGTTAATCTCCAGTATTTTTTTTCTACTGACAAAAATAAAACAAATTTCCCCTAACTTTTTTCCTTCCGAGTGACCAATTTCCTTAACGATATCTCCGAACCTATCCGGAACTTTAAATTCCTCAATTAAATCAGAATAATCAAATACTATCAAGGTTATTTAAGATTAAACTCCAGCATAACCGATGCTCCATTTCTGGCAAATTCAATATTATCTGACAGTTTTTCCATCAAAAATATTCCTCTTCCGTTAACGTTCTCAATGTTTTCCGGTGCTGTAGGGTCCGGAACATTCTTATAATCAAAACCCATTCCCTCATCATCTATATTAATAACAAGCTTATTTTCAACAATTTTAAATACTATCGTAACATTCTTATTCTCATCAAGCTTATTTCCATGCAAAATTGCGTTGTTTGCAGCTTCGAGCGCTGCAATCAGAACATTTCCATAAACATCCGCACTAATTCTGAATTCGGTCGACAAATCGTCAACCATTTTTTCAACTTTTCTAAGGTTCTCTATTTTTGAACTGATCTTGAGTAATTTTTCCATTTCAGTTTTATGTTTCAATTACCATATTATATACTGAAATACATTTACTTTTGTTTCCATTTTTAAACACTATTCTGCTAAAGTACGAAAAAAACAAATTTGTATCAGGGGGCCAGCCATAATTCGGGATCGTTCCGTTCAGTCTCCTTCCAAAGCTGAAAATAAAGTGTAGTCTCCTTTGTATCCGCATCCGTAAATACTTTTCCAATCACTTCCTTTGTCTCTACATGTTGTCCGGCCTTTACGGTAACATCCACAAGGTTGTGGTACAGGGTATAATAATTACCATGCTTTATGATAACCGTAAAGTTCTCACCCGGTATTGAAAATACCTTTGAAACAACACCTTTGAAAACGGCCCTCACATATTCCCCATTCTGCGTGGAAATATAAATACCATCATTCCTAATCTTAACAGATTTATAATCGGGGTGTTCATGCTCTCCATATTTTCCTGTAACCATTCCTTTCTGCGTCGGCCATGGCAACCTTCCCTGATTCTTTCCAAAATCTGTTGAAATAATTTGTTCTACCGGCGTTAAGGCTAATCCGCTTTTTCCTGAACCTGTTTTTACCTTTTCACTTTCAATAAGCTTTGTTATCTCCCTGTCCAGCCTCTCCATAGTTCTTTTTTTGTCCCGTATTTCCTTCTCAATATTTCCCTCCTTCCTGGTCAAAGTTTTCAGCAACTGCATCTTTCGTACACTTTCGTCCTTAATAATTGAATACTCCTTTCGGGTAGTATTGACAAGGATTTCCTTTTCCCCCTTAATTTCCTTCAGCTTTCCCGCCTTTTCAGCCAATTCCAACCTGAGTCGCTCGTAATTTACCCTCTGTAGTTTCAGATAATTCATATAAATCTTTACAAACCTAAACCTCTGGTAAAGTTGATTCATATTCTCAGATGCCAGGAAAAAGATCAGGTAATAATTTTTCAGCCTTCTTTTGTAATTCTGAATCAAAATAGAGGCATAAATCTCCTTAAGCCTTAAAATATTGCTTTCCAGCTTCTTTATATCATTCTCACAATCCCTTAGGTTATTATCAACCATCGCAGCCTCTGCCTCAAGAGAAATAATATATTCCTTTCTTTTTTTAAGCTTTGAATTGATAATGTTTACCTCGTGGAGCGATTGTTTCGTTTTTCCCCTGGTTTCCTCAAGAATTTTATTTGCATATTCAATTTCCTGTAAGGTTTTTTCCTTTAATTTCCTGACGCTCTCCACTGACTTCTGTCCGAATCCTGCAACCGTAAAAACAAAGAATAATATTATAATATAGCAGTACTTTTTCATCTCAGCACTATAAACGGGGATTTGCCAGATCGTTTATTTTTGAATTCAGCTCAGCCTTTAAATCCATATCGGCGAATCTTAAAGCATCCTTATATGCATCCAGCGCCCTTTTTGATTTACCCCTTTTCAGCAATATATCTCCGTAATGCCCAAGTACCTCTCCATTTTCATCCCCCCCAAACCGAATTGCTTTTTTTATGAACTTTAATGCCTCCTTGTACGACTGGCCTTTGAATTTGATCCATGCATAAGTATCCAGGTATGTGGCATTAACCGGCTCCATAACGACCGTATATCTGCTCATGGATTCCGCTTTTTCTATATTCTGACCCCTCTCGGCAAGACTGTATGCATAGTTGTTCAATATAGCCACATTCAGACTGTCTATAAGGAGCGCTCTCTCGTAATATTGATCTGAATTATCGGCGTTTTCAGTCTTACCATAACATTCTGCCAGCAAAGAGTAAAACTCTAATCTCATTCGATCTGTTTCAGCCAAAACTTCTCCCTGCCTCAATAATCCGATTGCTTTACTATACTCCTTTTTTGTATAATATACAGAAGATACAAGCAGATATGCAAGCGGCCTCTTATCAAACCTTGAAATCGCCTGTTCACCATAAAAAATAACACTGTCAGGTTTATCCATCGCACTTTCGCAAAAAATCAACTGTTCCCATGCAGCAAAGTTATTTTCATCCTTTGCAATGATCCTTCGTAACATTCTCGCGGCAGCATCAAATTCTCCAAGTCGGTAATTTACATCACTGTAAATCGACATAACCCTCATGTCATCCGGGTTCTTCCTAATCATTACTTTTACCACAGTATCCATGACCGGTCTTAACCTGCTGAAAAAATTCTGGTTCTGAACTGCACTGTATATGTAATTAAACTTTCCTTCCTCAATGATTTTATCATTTGCGAATAATTCAGCATACAATTTTCTTGCCTCTGACAACCGGTTTTGTTCAAGAAGGAACTCCCCATAGGACAACATCAGATTTTCATCCTCCTGATGATCCCCAATTACCTTTTTATAATAGAACTCAGCTGAATCGGCAATTTGGTGCGTCCTGTAAAACTCGGCCATCATTCCGTAAATTATATAATCCTCTTCCCTGCCGCTTAAAGCAAGCCTAAACTGGGCCAGGGCTTCATCCTTTCTGCCCATCCTGTCATATATCCTGGATTTTCCCAGTGCTGTTTCCCTGGTAATACCGGCCTTCCGCTCTATTTCATTAAGATAATCCATAGCGCTTTGAAAACTACCTTTCTTTTCCAATAGCGAAGCGAGTAAAAAATAAACCCGCATATCAGAATCTGTTCCGTTCAACAGGGTTTTATAGATTATTATTGCCGAATCATATTTTTGTTCAGCCTGCAATATGTTTGCCCTTTGAATTGCAATCCACTTGTTTTCAGGACTAAAAAAATATGCTTTCCGTGAAAACTGATCTGCCATCTCCAAATCTCCGGCCTTCAGGTATAATTCTGCCAACTGGTAGTGCACCGCTCCGCTCTCCGGTTCATATTTTAAACACTCCCGGTACAAATTAGCCGCACGGCCATAGTCTCCGAAAATAAACATTTTCGTTGCTTCCGAGAATGCATACAAATATCCCGTTTCCCTGCTTCTCTCCTGTGTCGTCTGAATATCAAAAACCTGCTGCCCGATTGCCGGAAAACTTCCGAATAAAACTACAGCAATAATGACTTTTATATTTGAATTCTTCATGACTTGCTTACTAATTTAAAAACCTGTATGTCCAAAACCTCCGCCTCCCCTTTTACTTTCCGCGAGCCTTTCTGTCGCATTCCATTCTACTTTCTCATGCTTTCCAACTACCATCTGGGCAATTCGATCACCGTCCTTAATCTCACATGGGCTATTGGACAGGTTCACCATTATTATTTTAATTTCTCCGCGATAGTCAGCATCAATCGTTCCGGGTGTATTCAGCACAGTTATCCCGCTTTTTATTGCCAGTCCGCTTCTTGGCCGGATCTGGGCTTCATATCCTGCAGGTAGCTCAATATAAATTCCCGTACCAATTAACGCTCTTTCGAGTGTATTTAATATAACCGTTTCATCCAAATTTGCAACCAGATCCAAACCTGCACTGTATTCAGTTTTGTAATCCGGAAGCGGATGCTTTGATTTATTGATAATATTTACGACCATCAGATAAAATTGAATAATTTCCTTGCAAAATTATTGTAATCCTGTCAAACAGAACAGAAAATCATTGATAAACAAAGTAACTAAATAAAATATCACGGAACCATTTAGCAAAATCTACCTTCGAAGAATATTTGACAGTGCTTTTTCTACTTCCTCAAAAAAAAAGGAATAACCCGCATTGACCAATGTTTCCGGTACAACCCGCTGTCCCCTCGTTAAAAGAACTGACATCTCTCCCATAACAAATTCCAAAAAGGCAGCAGATAACCTGATCCGGATTTTTCTATCGCAAACCCTGCCCATTGCCAAATAAAAATCGTATATACTGGTTTCATGCGGAGACACAACATTGATAACCCCGGATAAATTTCTGCGCTTCAAAACAAACAGAATGATTTCCCCTACATCCTTAATATGAATGAAAGGTATGCATTCATGGCTATTTATAGTATATCCCAATCCCCATCGAAAGGGAATCAGGATTTTTCTCAGCATCCCCCCGTCCTTTCCTAATACAATACCCAATCTCAGTATGAGAATCCTGATACATTTGTTTTGTATGCCAAGCAATTCATTTTCCCAATCCATGGTAACCCTTGAGATGAAATCATTTCCAAAATTCAAACTGTCATCTTTATGAGTTCCGGTATGATCATAAACAGAAATGCCCGAAATCTGAATGAAAGTCTCCATACCCTTTCCATGCCTGTTCACCAGATCTACGATCATACGTGTGGTCAGAATCCGGCTGTCATAAACTCTTCTTCGCTTCCGTTTTGTCCAAAGCCCGATTAAGGATTCCCCCATCATGTTGATCAAAACATTGCATTCCGAAATCTTTCCGGCTGCACGTCCGCTTGCCAAATCGCTACGTCCGATAATATCAACACTGTTGCCGTTTCCTGCAAGGACATTTGAAATATTACGCCCAATAAATCCGCTTCCGCCTGCAATACAAATATTCATAAACTATATATGAATTAAGGAGTAAAATCCATATAATTCTAGTTACGAAACTTAAATTAAGGAATCCCAAAGGAATTCGATTTCAATAAATACAAAATTTGCAACACCAGTATCCTGTATGGACAAAAATAATTTTGTGTAATTTCAGCCATTCTTTTAAGTTATTAATCATGTAAAATAACCCCATATGTTTCCAATTAAATTCCAAAGATGGTCTTTTACGCTTATTTTTGCATTTCTAAATATAACTTTCATGTTAAAATCCCAAACAACAATTCTGCTGCAGACCACAGAGGGTAACATTAAAGTCCGCCTCTATGATGAAACACCTTTGCATCGCGACAATTTCGTTAAGCTTGTTTTGCAGGGCTATTATGACAGTCTGCTTTTTCACAGGGTAATTGCCCATTTCATGATCCAGACCGGCGACCCTGATTCAAAGTCTGCAAAACCAGGTCAGCCTCTGGGATTTGGAGGCCCCTCCTACACGATTCCGGCTGAAATTGTTCCCGGCCTGTTTCATAAAAAGGGAGCCCTTGCTGCAGCCAGAAAAGGAGATGCCGTCAATCCTGAGAAACAATCCTCAGGATCCCAGTTCTATATTGTCCAGGGAAATCCCATGACAGGTTCACAGCTTGATGCTCTTGAAAATTCAGGACACACCCCATTTACAGATGAACAGCGAAAAGTATATACTTCTATGGGCGGTACACCCCATCTCGATAATGCCTATTCGGTTTTCGGCGAAGTCACCGAAGGAATCGATGTTGTTGATAAAATAGCCGCAACCCCAACAGCACAAGGCAACAGACCACAAAACGACATCAGGATAATTAAGGCCTCAATCATTCAGAACTAATTCACCATGCAGGAACAAATTGACCTTTACGGCGAACAAATTGAAAATTCAAAAATAAATACCCAGGAAGAACTTGAGGAGTTCCGAATCCGCTATCTTGGTAAAAAAGGTATCATTACAAGGCTATTTGAAGATTTCCGGCTGATTTCAAATGAAGAAAAAAAGAAAACCGGTTCACAGCTTAATTTGCTGAAAAATAAAGCCAATGAAAAATACCTGTTCTTCAAGGAAAAGTTATCCCATGCTTTTCAGCAATCCTTTGGGGATTTGACCCTTCCTCCCGATGCTATTCCCCTGGGAAGCCGTCATCCTGTATCCCTGATCAAAAAGGAAGTGATCTCAATATTTTCAAAAATAGGATTTACAGTTGCCGAAGGGCCCGAAATTGAGGATGACTGGCATGTATTCTCCGGTCTGAACTTTCCCTTGGAGCATCCTGCCCGGGATATGCAGGATACCTTTTTTATTGAGAAGGACCCTGATATTCTTTTAAGAACCCATACTTCATCCGTCCAGGTGCGAATTATGGAAACGATGAAACCGCCCATCCGTAAGATATTTCCGGGGCGTGTATTTCGCAACGAGGCCATTTCAGCCCGTGCACACTGCATATTTCATCAGATAGAAAGCCTCTATATCGATACCAATGTGTCCTTTGCTGATCTTAAACAAACACTTCTTTTCTTTGCCCGGGAAATGTTCACAGAAAAAACACAGCTTCGTTTAAGGCCTTCATTCTTCCCCTTTACAGAGCCTTCTGCTGAAGTGGATGTATCCTGTACAATTTGTGGCGGTTCGGGTTGTAATGTCTGCAAATACACAGGATTTCTTGAAATTCTCGGGTGCGGCATGGTTGATCCGAACGTGCTTGAATCTTCCTCAATTGACAGTCAAAAATATACAGGATTTGCTTTTGGTATGGGACTTGAACGAATAGCCATGCTGAAATACCATGTAAATGACCTTCGTTATTATTTTGAAAATGACGTTCGTTTTTTAAGCCAGTTCAGAAGTTCTTACTGATCTGTTCAATACATATTTCCGAAATAATCACAGCTGCAGGGTAAGGTCCCCGTATTTGCTTTTCCCCAGATGCTTATATGCCAGTTCAGTAGCTTCTCTTCCCCGCGGCGTGCGCTTCAGGTAACCCTCTTTTATCAGGAAAGGTTCATATACTTCTTCAATCGTGCCGGGATCTTCACTCACAGAAGTTGCAATCGTACTGACACCCACCGGTCCTCCCCTGAATTTATCAATTATGCAAAGAAGTATCTTGTTATCCATTTCATCCAGTCCGCTCCTGTCAATATTTAACGCATCCAACGCAAATTCAGTCACCCCAATATCAATTTCATTTAAATTCTTTACCTGTGCGAAATCCCTAACCCTTCGCAACAATGCATTTGCAATACGGGGAGTACCCCTGGACCTGGAGGCAATTTCAAAGGCGGCCCTGGGATTTATCCTGATTTTTAAAAGTTCTGCCGAGCGCTTCACAATTTTCTCTAATACCGCGCAATCGTAATATTCGAGATGGAGATTAATTCCGAATCGTGCTCTCAACGGACCGGATAACAATCCCGCCCGGGTTGTGGCACCGATAAGTGTAAACGGATTCAGCGCAAGCTGTACAGAACGTGCACCCGGACCCCGGTCAATTATTAAATCAATCCTGTAATCCTCCATGGCAGAATACAAAAATTCTTCCACCGTGGCATTTAACCTGTGTATTTCATCGATAAAGAGAACGTCATGGGCCTCCAGGTTGGTCAGCACCCCTGCAAGATCCCCGGCCTTCTCCAGCACCGGTCCCGAAGTAATCCTGATATGGCTGTTCAATTCATTTGATATGATATGCGCAAGGGTGGTCTTTCCCAAACCCGGCGGACCGGAAAGGATTACATGGTCCAGTGCTTCGGATCTGATCTTTGCTGCTTCCACAAAAACCCTTAGATTCTCAACAAGTTTCTCCTGTCCGTTAAAATCATGAAAACGCTGAGGTCGGATACTCCGGTCCAGCTCTGTTTCCTCTTCGGTGGCCCTGATATTTTCCTTATCAAAATCCCTGATCATTCCCTTACACCTATTGAATCAATTTAATATCGTCCTGTTCAAAATCAATTTTCTGTCCGTTTATACGGTACTCCCTGTTATCCCGATATGTAATGGTTATTAACAGATTTCCGTTCTCATCATATTTTCTCCAGTTCTTATCTGCAATGCCCATTACATACGTATCAATTTCCTTTATCTTTCCATTACTGTAATAGTATGTATGTTCACCGTCAGGATTGCCCTGCAGATAACTGCCTTCATATTTTAATTTGCCGTTTGCATAATAAGCCTGCCATTTTCCGTCTTTCAAATCCCCCACATATTTTCCTTTTTCCATATAGTCTCCGGCCTGATAAATCCACTCCCCTTCTTTCAGTCCGTCAAAATAGCTCCCTTTGGCAATTACATTTCCGATTGAATCATATTCAATAGAATTTCCTTCTTCCCTGCCTTCAAAGTAATCCTCCTCCCTTTTAATATTGCCGTTTCCATAATACCACTGCCAGGTCCCGTCGTACTTCCCGTTTTTAAAAATCCCGGTTTGTTCGGTTTTTCCATCCTCAAAATAAAACCTCCAGACATCAATTTCCTGATTATTTGAGTATTTTCCTTTTGCCCTGACCTTTCCGCTGCTGTAAAAATAAGTCCAGGGTCCTTCCTTTTTACCTTCCGCTGTAATGATCCCTTCTCCAAGTTTTACACCATTATCATTATACAGGAAAGCATTTGTCACTTTGCCCTCTTTATTGTACATCCGGTGAATTCCAACTGGTACGTTCTTCCTGTATGATCCAGAAAAAACCACATTGCCCAGGCTGTCAAGCGTATTTCTGACCTCAATATCAATTTCAGCGGTATCTGCCCTTTCCAATATCCTTCCTTCCGTATATTGCAGCAGTACTTTCACCTCTCCGTTCTCATCATATTCCTTATAATACCCATTCAACTGGTCATCCTTGTAGCTCGCTTCCCTTTTGACCCTTCCGTTTTCATAAAATTCCTTCCACACGCCCTGTTTTAAACCGCCCTGATCAAGCCTGTTAATTCGCTCTCTTTCCACAAGAGCACCATTAATATACCGCTGCAGTGTAATAACGTTCCCTTTCCGGTCATATTCAACATAATTTCCGTTTTTCTTATTATCCAGGTAATCCACAACTTCCTTCAACTGACCTGTCTCATAATAATAGTATGACTTTCCGGCACGTTTGTCGTTTACATAAAGCTCCCTGGAAACAATCGTACCCCTGCGCATCGGGTCCTGGATATCCTGATACTTGTATTCCGTAACATAGCCATTCCTTTTTCCCATAACAAAATCGACCTTTTGCAATGTATCCCCCATTTCATTGTAAAAAACCCAGATACTATCCAGCATATGATTCCGTCGGTTTCCTTCCGACTTGATTACACCGGTAGGAAAATAAGTTTTCCAGTAACCATCCGGTAAACCATTCTTCATCATTCCCTCACTGGAAACCTTGCCATTGGGATAATATACTTTGGTATAGCCATTCTTGACCATTTCTTCCTGTGCCCATACATTCGCTATGGTAAAAAGCAACAAAAATCCAAATAGTATAATCCTGCTCTTCATTTTATATCTCAGGTTAAATTCAGCAATTTTCCCGAAAAAACATTCAATATTTTTTATATTCAGCACCGGAAACATCAAAAAACTGCAGTTATCAACACTACATCATTATATCTTTTATATCTATCTATATCTTTTAAATGATAATAATAGCCTGTTAATTGTGTTAGAAAAAAGCACCCCATTTGCTTGACTTTTGAATTATCAAATCTTTATTAACATCTAATAACAGGTATGTCTTATAAATAATCCCTGATAATAAATTTATTCCGGTTTTATTAACTAACCGTTAATAACTGTTATTGTACAAAATTACAGAGAATTTTGACGATCCTAACATGTTAAATTTTTGTTCAAAATTCAAGTGAGGGCAGCGGAAAAAAAAGAACAATTGTCTCACTTTTCCAAACGGGGACAAAAATCCTGCCATAAAAAGATATTTTAACCGGTTATTAAACTGTTTCGAACACAAATTTAACAATGTTGAGTTAAGGATATTGAATTCTTTTTATCGAAATATGGACAATGCCGGGCCAAATGTATATCTTTGTATACTTAAGAAAAGAACGGATGAATGTAGCACTGGCCGGCGATCATGCGGGATATGAATTGAAGAAAAAAATCATTCAGTATCTCAGGGATTCAGGAATTGAACCAAACGATCTGGGGGGTTATTCCACTGAACCGGATGATTATCCGGACTTTGGACATGAGTTGGCCAGGCAAGTTGCTGAAAAGAAGTCGGATTTTGGCATCTCCTTATGCGGAAGCGGGAATGGCATAAATATGACAGCCAATAAACACCCCATGATTCGTTCGGCAATTTGCTGGAATCCTGAAATTGCCGGATTGGCAAGGAAGCATAATGATGCTAATATTTGTGCCCTGCCTGCCCGGTTTCTGACTTTTGAACAGGCGAAGCAGATCATAGATGTTTTCTTAAACACATCCTTTGAAGGAGGCAGGCATAAACGAAGAATTGACAAAATCCCCATATAAGAAATATATTTATGCTATCCAATACAAGCAAATACGCCATCAGGGCTACTATTTATCTTGCTCTCAATGCCAATGGTGAGGAAAAAGTCGGGATTAAGAAGATCTCAGGTGATCTCAATATTCCTTCCCCTTTTCTTGCCAAGATCATGCAGGTATTGGCAAAACGTAAACTGCTTTTATCGACAAAAGGTCCCAATGGTGGTTTTTGTCTTGCAAAGGATTCAAAGAAGATCACCCTGTATGATATAGTGACAATCATTGATGGGAATGATGTTTTCCATAAGTGTCTGATTTCCATGCGGACCTGCCATGAAGAAAACATACCTTGTCCCGTTCATGATAAATATGATGCCATCAGGCATGATATTATCAGGCTGTTCCAGGAACAGACGGTAGATGATCTTGCACGTGACATCAGGATTATGGATCAGGTCATCGCCTTATAAGTCTCATATATAATATTCCCAGCGAGGTGCCTGCAATGTCGAAGATCAGATCTGACAGGCTTGCGGTTCGGTTAAGCGATGGCAGCAAATACTGAAGCATTTCGGTCAGAATCCCGAACATAAGGCTGATTGTTACTACAGAGGCAATAAGGGCTTTCGTATTCTTGTTCAATAATGTGTTTACTTTCAGATCATGGTATAGGAAGACAGAAAAAACGAAGAACATGATCATATGAACCACAAGGTCTGTAAAGTTGAATTTCAAAAGGTCGAATTTCTGAAGATCGGTGGATGGGATCAGGCATAAAATCAGGATCCCTGTAAGGATCATTGTTGTTTTCCAAAACGAAAGAATCCGGTTGTAAAAATTCATATTTGACACTTATCGGTTAGTATTGATAATTATTCTGTCTCCCAGTCCCCGGGAAAGGCTTTTCTTAAGGGTATTCAAAACCATGATCTTGATCTGCAGGGCCTGCATCCTGTTTTCATCTTTTTGTTCCTGGGCATACCTCAGTTCCTCTTCTGTATCTTTTAATAGCTGAAGGACCTTCTCATTTTTCAGCGCAAGGATAGCTTCCGGAACAATTTCTTTCAGACGCAAATCTTCCGACTCGAAATAGTTTTCGCGTCTTTTCCATATTTTACTCAGGTCATATTTTGATGTAATAAGATCCACGACTGTTCTGGAAATCAAATCATCCGGATGGGTGATGAAATATTTTTGGGATTTGAGGTCGTTATTTTTAAGCTGGCCTGCTATTTCTGTAAAGATCAGATTAAATACGGGGTGATGGAATTCGAGCTCATCCTGTTCAATTTCATGCAATACGTAATCGGCCACCCGAACCTCATTGTTACCATCTGCGGAGGAGGGTAAGGTAACCAGATCATTGCCAAATACAAGCAAAAGTCTGATCACCTCCTTTTCGGCCGGGTACTTCAGGGGAACCATCTCCAGTTTAACCGGGGAGTCCAGGGAGGCGACCGGCTGTGGATATTCTCTGGCCTCCCCCAGTTTCACATTCTGATCCTGTCTGTTCCTTCTAAGCCTTGCTGTTTCTGAATACAGGATCTTTTCATCCATGTCGAGCAACCGGCTGCATTCACGTATATAAACAGACCTTGAAATACTTTCCGGAATTACCGATATGGTTCGAACTATTTCGGTTATCAAACCCGCTTTTTTAATGGGATCCGACTCTGCTTCCTTTTTAAGCAGGTTGGTCTTAAAAGAAATGAAATCGGCTTCATGCGCAAGAATGAAGGCATTTAAAGCGACAGAATTGTTTTTGCGGGCAAAGGAATCAGGATCTTCACCATCGGGCAGCAGAACCACTCTTACATTCAGTCCTTCTTCCAGCAACAGGTCGATTCCTCTCAGGGAAGCCTTTATCCCTGCGGCATCGCCATCATACAGGATTGTAATATTATGTGTAAATCTTTTAACAAGACGGATCTGATTGATGGTAAGGGAGGTTCCGGAGGATGCCACCACATTTTCAATCCCCGCCTGGTTCATTGAAATAACATCGGTGTATCCTTCTACAAGGTAACATTTGTCGCTTTTAAGGATAGCAGGGCGGGAAAAATAAAGTCCATACAGTATATCACTTTTGTGATATACTTCGGATTCAGGGGAATTGACATATTTGGCCGACTTATCATCGGATTTAAGGATACGGCCTGCGAAACCGAGAATCTGGCCAGTGAGTCCATGGATCGGAAATATAACCCTCCCGTGAAACCGATCGTAAGAAAAATTATCCCGCTGCAGGGAAAGGCCTGTTTTGACCAGAAATTCAAGCTTATAGCCCTTATCGATGGCGGTCCGGGTAAATGCATTCTTTTCCTCGCGGGCATAGCCCAGGTGAAATTTTGAAATAGTATCTTCACGGAATCCCCGTTCTGCGAAATAACTTAGCCCGATAGCTTTCCCTTCGACGGTATGAAGGGTATCCATGAAATACTGACAGGCAAACTGGTTAACCGAAAGAAGGCTTTCCCGTTCGTTTTTCAGCTGCTTTTCCTGCGGGGATTCTTCCTTTTCGACGATTTCAATGTTATACTTTCTGGCCAGGTAATGCAAAGCTTCGGGATAGGTGATCTTCTCATGTTCCATCAGAAAATTGACCACATTTCCACCGATTCCCGTGCTGAAACATTTGAATATTCCTTTGGCAGGACTAACAAAAAAGGATGGCGTTTTTTCGCTTTTGAAAGGACTTAATCCACGGTAATTCTGCCCTGATTTCCTGAGATTGACAAATTCACCAATAACCTCAACAATATTGGCGGCATTAAAGATCCTGTCAATGGTATTTCTGTCAATCATACAACATTCAGTTTTTTTCCTCCGGGATTATCAGTCTATTAATCAGGGCATACATGGTTAATCCGGCAATGGTTTTGATTCCCAGTTTTTTGGTAATATTTTTCCGGTGTGTGATTACAGTATGGGTACTTATAAAAAGTTTGTCCGCGATTTCCTTATTGGTAAGGCCTGCAGCCACCAGGCGGAGTACATCCTTTTCCCTGTCACTGATCTCTTCGGGTGACTCGGCTGATCCCTTCTCCAATGAGAAAAGCGAAAGGTGACGGTCCAGTTTGCGAATAATTGATTTATCATGATCGGACGGATCAATTATTTCGGAAAAATTAAGGTTATCGGGTGGAATGTCATCTTCATCCCTTATAAGGATCCGGATGGAGGAATTCAGCTTTAATTTCAGGCTTTGAATAGCCGCCGGTGTGCATTTCCGCAGAAAGGCACTGCTGATTATAAAAAGTCCGACGAGGTCGCGTGGATTCAGAATGCCCAGCTTGTCAGGGGTTGTAATCTCCCGGATATGAAAAGGATATTTCATCCGGTTCAGGAGGCTGATTAAACCCAGGCGTCGCAGCTGTGATGCATCAGCCAATATTACAAGTACATAATCCATACCATTCAGGAAATGAAGTGATCATTGATCCACTTTTCCATATACCGGACTTTGGGTACCAGTACTTTGTCCTCTATCCGGGCATGGTCTTTAAGGTCTGACTCAAGCCGGAAAAGTTCCATCAGTATGGTATGGCACAGATTCATGTCCAGCGGGAGCGGCAGGTATTTGATTATGATGTTCTGAAGATCATACAGTTTATCTTCCACATTGTCATGTTCACTTTCATAATCATCGATTGAATACTCACGGATAAGGTTCACCAAATCCCGGGTTGGCTTTTTTGATTCAAATGCTTCCTCTACCGTGAATACATACGGGTATACCTTTTCCTCTTCCCTTTCAATGTGCGAAGATAATTCCTGCCTGTATTCCCCGAAGAACTGGTCGATCAGCCGCAGGGATTCCTCTCCGAGTCCTTCGGTTTGCACTGAAAGCTGCCTCAACAATTGTTCGATGCGGGGTATTTTAATTTCGAGGTAGTATTCATGGGATTTCAACAGGTACTCAATGATCAGTTTCAAAGGAAATCCCTGCAAATGTTTTCGCGGAAAGAATTTCTTATCATGATAGGAATTCAGTATTACCAGAAAGAAATTAACATCTATGGCATATTCATTGCACAATTGCTCAATTGTTTTTTCACCGAAACCAAGATGTATCCCAAACCTGGATATTATAGGAAGCAGATGGTAATTCAGGTGGATTACCTCCGCCATTTTCATTTTGGATATAATTTGCATGACTGTACTTTTAAAAATGAATCAGAGAATATACCTCTGTGCAAGGAGATAATTTCTTCCGGCCTTTCAGGAAGTCAAGTTCAATAATAAATCCAAAATAGAAGGTGCGAATATTGAAATTCCTGAGCAGGTTTATTGCTGCCAGGGCTGTACCGCCGGTAGCCAGAACGTCATCATGAAGAAGTACGATATCATCCCCGTTCAGGGCATCCTGATGGATCTCAAGGCTGTCGGTCCCATATTCAAGATCATATGATACCGAATAAGTGGCGGAAGGCAGTTTACATGGTTTCCTGATCGGAATCAATCCGGCGCCCAGTCTGCAGGCAAGTGCACCTCCTGTAAGAAATCCGCGCGATTCAATGGCAACTACCCTTGTAATACCCATATCCCGGTAATGGATTGCCAGGCTATCGACAATGAGGTTCAATAATTCAGGTTTTCTGATTATTGTTGTAATATCCTTAAATTGAATTCCAGTTCTTGGAAAATTGGGAACGTTCCGAATGGATTCCTTGAGCAACTTGTAATCGGCCTGGGGGATCATCTGTTCTTCTTTTATGCAAAAATAGCAGAATTTGACCGACACAGGTACCTGAAATCTGTTTATTTACAGAATCGGACCCCATCCCTGGGAAAATGGCGTGTGAAATCATATTCCTGGGAATTGCACCAATTAGTGCACCGGGAACTTGAAATTACAAAATTTTTTGCTTATATTTAGTTGTGTATTGGAAACAGGCAGTATGAATATTGACCTTTTGAAATACATGTCGGATCGCATTCATGAACACAGCGGCCGTTATAAGGAAGCAGGACCTGTCATAACCATTTCCAGGGAATATGGTTGCCCTTCAAAACTTGTTTCATGCCGCCTGGCCGAGGAGCTCACAAAAAAAGCACTTGTAAAAGGCAAAGACATCAAATGGAAATATGTCACCAAAGAAATTATGGCTGAAGCGGCCCGGACACTCCAGGTTAATCCGGATAAAATAAAGTATGTTTTTCAATACGAACAGAAAAACATGCTGGACGATATTTTATCTGCCCAGTTTAACAAATATTACATCAGCGAACGGAAGATCAGAAATACGGTTGCCCAGGTTATACGGAATATGGCATATGAAGGGAATGTAATTATTGTAGGGCGTGGCGGAGTTGCCATTGCACATGATTTTCCAAAATCATTGCATATTAATCTTGAGGCTCCCCTGGAATGGAGGTGCCTGAGGGTTTCTGAGAATTATCATATCACACCGGCAGAAGCCAGGAAAACTGCCATGGAGGTGGACAAAAAAAGAAAGGAATTCCGCGATTACTTTCAGGGGAAGGATACAGATTACACCCGGTTTGATCTCAGTATCAATTGTATGACTTTTAGTATTGAGGAAATAGTTTTGCTTCTTGTAAAGGC
>Ga0105092_10000052_pt1 | contig 52133 bp, 45 predicted proteins | sample PPLLak2March2015_FD_87021 | JGI IMG/M metagenome (GOLD analysis project Ga0105092, IMG submission 87021) | Freshwater sediment microbial communities from Prairie Pothole Lake near Jamestown, North Dakota, USA - PPLs Lake P7 Core (1) Depth... | ecosystem: Environmental > Aquatic > Freshwater >... | reverse complement strand
CGACATGCTTTATTTCATTTCGATATTATCAAAGAACGGTATTGAGTGATAATACGTATCACTATACAAATGTATATACGAAATTACCATTTGTCAAGTTTTATCTAAAAATAGATTGGAGTGTATAGAGTGCTTAGTGTATATTGAGTGTTTAGAGTGGTTTTTGAGCATATTTTCATGTCCAATAAACCACTATCTCACTATTTCGCTATTTCACTATTTGAATTTGGGTGTGTCCTGATATAAACCGAAAATATCTTCAAGTATCACTTTAACTCCCCAACATCTGCGACAAATATTTGCTGCCAAAATTTTCCCCTAGCGATAATGGTTAATGATATAGTGAAGTTTTATTTTGATGATAAATTGGCGATTCCGGCTCAAAATCACAAATCTCAAATCAAAAATCTCACATCTCTGACGGCGTTATCTACTTATACTGCAATGAGTTAACCCCTGTTTTTGAAAAACGATAACCCAACTTGATACCAACTTGAACCCAACTCCGATACAACTTGAACCCATCTCCAGCCTGTTTTGAACCCAACTCTGATAATTGCGAATTATGAATTGTGAATTGCGAATTGAAAAATAAGAGGCAGTGTCAGGTGTTAGTTTGACAATGTGGATTAACTTAGATTAATTGATGCATATGATATGGAAAGAAAGAACTTAGATTAACAAAAATTCACCTGACACAAGCGTCAGCTTAAGATGACTGGAGGATTTACAATGGTTGTTTGCCAAGGGATTATGTTCAATGAAGAATTAAGAATGAAGAATTGGAGGATTTACAGGTGCACAATGTTTCTAATCTTCAATATTTGGAAAATTGATGTACTGCCAGTGTCCTCGATTAAAAATAATTCTGTAATTATAGAACATCCATGAGAGACACTGGCAGAACACGCTCTTCGGTTATTGAAGATTAGAAGCATTGGGTTAATTATAAATATTTTAACTCTCCAACACTCCAACACTCAATCACTCCAACACTCCAACACTTCAACACTCTAACACTCTAACACTCTAACACTCTAACTCTCTAACTCTCCAACTCTCTAACTCTTGACAAATCAATTTTTTTATCTTAACTTTGTGGTGCAAAGTACTTTTTGCTAAAAATTTAAAATGCATATGGATAAAAATCAGGAACATCTAAACAATCTAACCGAGATAAGGTCTTTGATGGAAAGATCATCTACCTTTATTTCACTCAGCGGCTTATCGGGTATCAGTGCAGGTATCATAGGGTTAATTGCATCAGTATTTTTTTACAGGACTACTGCTTCCGTTACAGAGCCATATACTTACGCCGTTCTGGAAAGAACAATCATTGAACTGATTATCATAGGTGCTGTTACAGTTATACTTGCATTTGCCGCTGCAATATTTTTCACATCGCTTAAAGCAAAGAAAAAAGGGCAGCCATTATGGAGTGTTTCTGCAAGACGGCTATTGGTAAATCTTTTTATACCTTTAATTACCGGCGGAGTGTTCTGCCTGTTTTTATTGTATAATTTGTATCTTAACCTGCTTGTACCTTCAATGATAATTTTTTACGGCTTAGCTCTTATCAATGCTTCAAAATATACATTAAGCCAGGTGAAGTATCTCGGTATATCTGAACTGGTGGTTGGATTGATATCATTGTTTTATGTTGATTATGCAATTCATTTCTGGGCAATTGCATTTGGTGTCCTCAATATCATTTACGGAACAATAATGTATATGACGAACGAGAAATGAAAGAAATAATAATAAATATTAACAAGCTCTTCGAAAGCCGCATCCGGCTGGGGGTAATGTCGTTATTGATGGTCAATGAAAGCGTTGATTTCAATACACTGAAGGAAATGCTGGAAGTGACAGACGGCAACCTGGCAAGTCATATAGCAACCCTTGAAAAAAATAAATACATAAAAGTAAACAAGAAATTTATCGGGAAAAAACCTAATACCACTTACTCCGTTACCGAAAAGGGCAGAAGAGAATTTAAAGATCATTTAGACGCACTTGAAAAATTAATCAGCTCATCAAGTTAATGAAAACAGTATTAATATATTTAATAGGTCTATCGATTATCATACCATATATATATACAACTATTTTCCAGACGGCGATTAGTTTTTTGTGGTTTTTTCCTATATGTGGTTTTTCTTTATTAGGTTTGGTTATATTCCTGACGGTATATTTTATAGTATCTCATGATACAAGAAAGAAAATTGTAATTACATTTATATCGTTAGCAGCAGTTTCTATATTTCTTTTTACACGTCATTACCAGATGCAAACCGCCAATAACCTTTATTTTAAATACAGGGAAACTGAACTAACTAAATTAATTTCTGAGCTTTCTTCTTTTAAAGAGATACATTCTTTACGGGTAAATGAAAAAGCAAGTCAATATCTGGATAAATATACAAAGTTTAAAGAAGAAGCGTCGGAATCTTATAATGGTTCTTTGGATACAACTGCAACCCCTGAAGAAAAAATAATTTATATTCAAAAGTTTGAATTGATTGAGAAAGGTCTTTCAGATACCGGCGTGTACAGTTTTATTACATTAGATGATGAAACATATCTTACAATTGAGGGTTGGGTTATTGGGGAAAGCGGGTATGTGTATTGTGAAGACGTTCAGCCCCCATGTTATGCAAAAGTGTGGAATAGAGTAGGAGATAAATGGTTTTGGTTTTACAAATAAGCAATATTATAATTACAAATAGTAAACGGTTCTATTTAACATTAGTATCCTGTTCTTTAATAGCTCCGTTTATATATACGGTATTCTTTTTAAGATTATTGTATCCTTTGACTATTTTGTTTGTTCTGTTATTCCATTTTATTTCTTTCGTTATTTTGGTTGCCAGCATTATATTATATGTTAATGAGGAAAAAAACAATAAGCTTAGGTTTTTTGTGCCGGTAGTATCATTAATTTTTATTGTTCTCTTTTTTGTCACTTATAAAATGCAGCTTTCAGCAGCAAATTACGTATTTTTCAAATATCATGAAGAGAAGCTGAATAATTATTTATGTGAAATAAAAAGTTATAATAAAATATATGAGATGACAAGTACAAGCTGTGCACGTATATCTGTTAACAATTTTACAGTATCTGATGATGAACGGGATTCATTGAAAACAGATAAATCTGGTAAGCATTTATATTATAAAAAATATCTCGAAGATAACGGAATTTCAATTGTAAAGTATGAGCAGTTTAACAGGTATCTTCAAGAAATGTGTGCCGGTAGTTTTAGCTTATGGAATAATCGATTTACCGTAGTGATTGGGGGTTTCATCGGGTCAGCTAGCGGTTATACTTATACAGAAAATGAAAGTGCTCTAAAACATAATCAGAAATGGCAGAAGGTCTCTAATAATTGGTATTATTTTTATAATGATTAAAAGAATTCATTTAATATTAATAATTATTTGATTTTGTAATTCTTAAATACTTCCTGTTTTCATCGTAGAGTAAATAATTGTAATTAATTAAATCTTAACTAATATGACTCTCAAATCAAAAATATATCTTTCAATAGCAGCATTGACCATCTTATTCAACTTCATTTTCTGGAATGAAAAGATGGGATTAAACATCACTGTATTTGTCATACTGCTCTGTTTAATTACATATATCATTAATAAAGACTCCGCCATCAGCAGGAATGTAGTTTATTCATTGATTGCAGTTATATATTCCGGTGTCATGGTAATAATAAATAATTCAGGTTTCAGCAAGTTCAGCTTAATATTATCCTGCATAGTGACAGTGGGTTTTATTCACCAGTCACAGCTAAGGTCTGTGATTTCTTCCACTCTAACGTCCCTTGCAAGTTATACAATGTTTCCCGTTAATGCACTTGATGCTGTTAACTCAGCTATAGATGAACACAAAAATGTTGCGAAACTCTTTAAAGCATTACGCCTAACTATAATACCACTGGCAGTTTTTTTAATATTTTATGGAATTTACGCATTTTCCAATCCAACATTTAACAGTTATTCAAATTCATTCTGGGATTATGTCGGAATTTATTTGAATGATATTTTTATTAATTATCCCTTTAAAAGAATTGCTTTCATCTTCTTTGGATTATTTTTAGTATCAGGCATTATTTATAAACGTAACATAAAAGTCTTTGTAAAAATAGATTTAAGTTATTTAAATAATTTAATACGTGATAAATACAGGAAATTAGTTACACATGCTGATGAAAAAAATGAAATGGGAAAGAAATTTAAAGGATTTTTCCCTTATAAAATGACCTCGCTTTTAACTGAATACAGGATTGGATTAATTTTGATTGTAATGGTAAACCTGCTTCTCTTAATATTAAACATTATTGATATAAGCTTTGTCTGGTTTGGCTTCGATTCATCACAGGTGGGTAACCTTGCTTATTATGTACACAACGGTACTTATTACCTGATATTCAGCATAGTGTTATCAATGACAATACTGCTTTATTTCTTCCGGGGAAATATAAATTTTTATTCAAAGAATAAAGTACTGAAATACGGGGCGTATCTCTGGATATTTCAAAACGCAGTAATGGCTGTATCTGTTGCCCTTCGTAATTATTATTATATAGAATATTACTATGCACTCTCGCCTAAGAGAGTGGGAGTGATGATTTTCCTGACCCTTACATTTATTGGCTTAATATCAATGTTTATTAAGATTTACAAAAAGAAAACTTTATTTTATCTAATAAAAGTTAACAGTCTTGCCGTATTCTTAGTAATGATATTAATGGGTTCTGTCAACTGGGATGAAAATATTGCAAAGTTTAATCTTCAGAATCCCGATAAAAGCCAGATAGACCTGTTGTATTTACTGGAGCTATCAGATGCGGCACTGCCTGTCCTTTATGAAAATAAAGAATTATTCGATAAGGAAGTAAAAATGAAATCAGGATGGAGAATAGATTATGTGAATGGACTTAAAGAGCTTGAAGAACGAAAACAAAATTTTATTGATGAGCATGAATTATACACGTGGCTCTCATGGAATTATTCAGATGAAAAGGTAAATAATTATTTTAAAAATAATACATTTGAAAGGGTTCAAAAGTGAAGAAGACATGGTATAAACCCGGCTGGTTCATTGAGTTCATTGAGGTTTTTGGATTTATAGAGTTTATCAAGTTTGCAAGATTTATCAAGTTTACAAATTATCTGAAACTAAAACTTTAATATAATGGGAGACGCAGATATGAATACAAAACAAAAGGATAGATACAAAATTTTCGGTCTGGCAGGATTAATATTAATTCTTCCATCCACTTATTTCTTTATTGCCGTTCTGTTAAAATATGGAATGGGACACGGTTTTTTGTTTGACCCCGTACATTATACTTTCTCCAATTTCATTATTGATATTGGTGTAATTTTTCTGCCGTTTATTGCATTAGCAATAAATCTTATTCCATTATTAGATATAAATTTAAAGGTGGAAGCGGGAAAGCTTATCAGCATGTTTGCATTAAAATTGAAACCGTTGAATATAATAGTATGTTTGATTTGCCTCTGTTATTTAATGATAATATTTGCATATGGTATAGGTGAAAACCTTATGATAAGAGAGCACTCAACAAACTTAATTTTGGCTTTGCAAAAAATGATATGAAAATAAGTGCATAGAATGCGGGAGTGTATAGAGTATCTTTCGTACTGCCAGTGTCTCTCATGGATGTTCTGTAATTCAGAAATAAGTATAAATCGAGGACACTGGCAGAGTATAGAGTACATTCAATTAACCTATCTCAAATAACTCATAGTACACTATAAACTTAACAAACTTAACAAACTTAACAAACTTAACAAACTTAACAAACTTAACAAACTTAACAAACTTAAAGAACTTATTGCTATTGGATTATCAATAACTTATTTTTATAGTTACTGCTATCACCAGTTTATTAATAGAATATATAACTAAATCATAAAAATTTAAAAATAAGTATAATGGAAAAAGAAGATAAAAAGCACAAAGACGAAAAAGACAAAAAGCATAAAGATAAAAAAGAAAAAGATATAAAGGATAAAGATAAAAAAGAAAAAGATATAAAGGATAAAGATAAAAAAGAAAAACATAAAAAGGATAAAACACCTAAAGAACTTGAGAAAAAGCTTTATGAATTAGAGAATGAAATAACGGAAAAAAGAAAAAAGATGCTGAAGGTTCTTTCTAAAATGGCAAAGATGGAAATTGCAGAAGATTATATTTTAAAAGACAGGGACAACAACGATATTAAGCTATCTGATTTGTTTGGTGATAAGCAGGATTTAATTGTCATACATAACATGGGCAAAGCATGTTCATACTGTACAATGTGGGCAGACGGCTTTAACGGAATTTATCCCCATATAGAAAAGAAAGCAGCTTTCGCATTAGTATCACCTGATGCACCGGATGTTCAGAAAAGTTTTTCCGAATCAAGAGGATGGAAGTTTAATATGTACTCAGCTAAAGATTCCGGTTTCACGAAAGATATGGGATATGTAACTGAGAAAGACGGTTACTGGCCGGGTGCTTCGGTCTTCCATAAAGATGAGAACGGAAAGATTGAAAGAGTATCAAAAACATTTTTCGGACCCGGAGATTATTTCTGCAGTGTATGGCATTTCTTCGATATGCTCCCGGCTCAGGAAAATGGTAATGAGTGAAGTGTAAACTACTCATCCTATGACTACGTAAAATAAAATCATGTAATCTTTTATCTATTTATGTATTTAATAAGTATAGTCATAGGATGAGTAAAAAGCCGGAAGAAAAAAACGAACGAACTATTATTTTATTATTTGGTGTTATCAATTTAAACCGGTAAGTATAAGTTTAACAAAAAATAATAGGAGAAATATCATGGTAAATCCTCCGTTTAATTTGCAGAAATGGGTTGAAGAACACCGTCATTTGCTAAAGCCCCCTGTTGGTAATCAATGTGTTGTAGATGGTGACTTAATAGTTATGGTAGTTGGCGGACCCAATGCAAGAAAAGATTATCATTTTGATGAAGGTGCTGAATTCTTTTACCAGGTAGAAGGTGATATCACTGTTAAAATAATTGATGATGGTAAACCAAAAGACATTAATATAAAGCAGGGTGAAATGTTCTATCTTCCGCCGCATATACCTCATTCGCCGCAGCGTCTGGCAAATACTATCGGCATGGTGGTTGAAAGAAAACGTGATGATAATGAGCTTGATGGTTTCCAGTGGTACTGTGAGAACTGCGGCAATAAGCTTTACGAGGAATTTGTGAAAGTGGATAATATCGTAACACAGCTACCTCCGATCTTTGAAAGATTTTATAATGATATAGATAAAAGAACTTGTAAGAATTGCGGGCATGTGATGGAACCACCGAAGAAATAATGAGTTCATAAAGTTCATAAAGTTCATAAAGTTCATAAAGTTCATAAAGTTCAAAAAGTTCATAAAGTTCATAAAGTTTATAAAGTTTGAAACAAGTTAATTTAAGTGATTGAGAGAACTTACGCGATGGATACAAAGTAATGATAAAAAGGCAAGGCTGTTATCATTACGGGATATATAAATAAACTTTTAGTCTTTAGCGAAAGATTTGCCCCAAGAAAATTAATTACTTTTTTTACAAGATGGATGCAGGAAAACAGGAAATAAAAAAAATAGATATACACACGCACATTCTGCCAAAAGAATGGCCTGACCTGAAAGAGAAATATGGGTATGGCGGGTTTGTAAAAATGGAACATCATGCTGATTGTAAAGCTAAAATGATGATAGATGGCGATGTGTTCCGCGAAGTGCAGGAAAATTCATGGGATGCTAATGTGAGAATTAAAGAATGTGATACACATGGTGTTACAATGCAGGCTTTATCAACCGTGCCGGTAATGTTCAATTACTGGGCAAAGCCGGAACATACATATGACCTTGCCAGATTCCTGAATGACCATATTGCAGGAGTTGTGAGAGATTTTCCGGACAGGTTTATTGGACTTGGAACACTGCCTATGCAATCGGTAGAGTTATCTATTAAAGAGCTAGACAGATGTGTGAAGGAGCTTGGCTTGAACGGCATTGAAATAGGTACACATATTAACGGCAAGAATTTAGACGACGAATCTCTTTTCGAAATTTTCCAGGCAGCAGAAGAGCTTGATGCCGCATTGTTTATACATCCGTGGGACATGCTTGGTAAAGACAGGATGTCAAAATACTGGCTGCCGTGGCTGGTAGGTATGCCTGCCGAAACATCACTTGCAATTTGCTCAATGATATTTGGCTGTGTATTTGACCGTCTCCCTAATCTGAAAGTATGTTTTGCACATGGCGGCGGTTCGTTCCCGTTTACTGTTGGCAGGATTGAGCATGGCTTTAATGTACGCCCTGACCTTGTTGCTGTTAATAATTGTATTAACCCCCGTGAATACCTTGGCAAGTTTTATCTTGATTCATTAGTGCATGATGAAATGGCACTTCAGTTTTTAACTGACCTGATAGGAGAAGACAGGGTAATGATGGGTTCGGATTATCCCTTCCCGCTAGGTGAGCATGAGCCGGGTAAATTAATTGAATCGATGTATGATCTTACCGACCAGGTAAAGGATAAGCTGTTATGGAAAAATGCCGCTGAGTTTCTTGGATTGAAGGTTGAAAAGTTGGAAGGTTGAAAGTAAGTAAGTAAGTATTAAAATTTATTTTCTAATTTTTTTATAATAAAATTAATTTTTTTATAAAAAAAGGAAGCCGCTTTTATCAAGCGGCTTCCTAAAATTCTCTATATTTATTGTTCGATATAAACCCATCTGAAGGAATCTCTTATGTTCTTATCTATTTGGTAGCGGTTTGATTCTTTGTTAGGGTCTAAGAAGTCGCCGTTTTTCAGGAACCACAATTGCGGTGATATGACCATTACGATTCTGAATTTACTGCCCTCATTAATTATCAACGGGTCCTGGAATTGTAAAACTTTATTTACAGTTACCCTTGATTTATATACAAAAGGCTCTTCATTAAAAGTACCTTTGACAACTACCGAAAATCTTTGATTGCCGCCGGGTCCTTCCACAAATTCCGGGTCACTTATAGGATCGTTATGTCCCATCTTGTGTATTTTAAATCTTATTTCACTGTAAGCACCATTCGGTAAATTTCCGACTACAACATTTGATGTGCCGCCGTTTACTAAAACATTAGCTACCACGGGACCTACAGCAATTGAATTGCACCCTCCTCTGTTTTCAGCAAATTCAATATCCTTGAGAAGAAACTTTGCCGATGTGACATTGACCTGGTTTATATCCCCGGTTTGTGTTTTAATTGATACTACGATATTTCCATTTTCAGGTGTACCGCCCCCTAGTAAAGGTGACATTAAATTACCATCTGAACTGCAGCCTGTAATAAAGAAAAGCGTGAAAAGCGAAAATACTAATAAAACAAATGTTTTCTTTATGTTGCTCATAAAAACCTCCTGTTGTAATAATTCAATAATTTATCTTAAAAGGAAAATGCTGAGACTCCAAAACAGTTCCTATTTTAGCGATGATAATGCTTAAGTTAATGATTTGATGTTCTTTATACCGGCTAAAATTTATATAATATATATAATTGTAAAATACGAATTTAGCGTGTTTTATTATTACGTGTATTACATTGCTGTTTAATCTATTTCGAAATATTGAGCAATATTTTAGCGTCATATGTTACAATATTTATGAAACAGTGCGGTAAATAAAAAAGCCGCTTGTCAGCGGCTTTAAGTTTAAATCCTATGATTTAAGTTTTAATATTCCAACACTGCACCTAAGAAGGAACCCGATATATTTTCATCTATCATTTTCCTGTTTTCTACCTCTAAAGGACTTAATGTTGTACCCTCTTTATCTACAAACCACATTTTGGGGTCTATAACTAACCTGATATTCACAGATACATCACTTTCAATTTTCATCGGATTGGATAAAAAAAGCTCTTTATAAAAAGAGGTTGATGACCTGTAAGTAAACGGAACATCATTGTACATACCCTTAATTACAACAGTATATTTTTCTTTTGATGTTGTGCTTGTAAACTCAGGATCAGTTTCAGTAACCGATACTGCCGGAGGATGTTCCACTTTAAAGCTAAGCATATTATAAGAGCCGTTCGAAACATTACCTACCGTAATTGCAGAAGATTGCCTGCCTGTAGTAATCGATCCAATCACCGGGCCTATAGATAGAGGAGCGGCTGCGTGAGTGTTATTCACCTCATGCAGCATAAATTCAGAAAACATAATTTTTGCTTCTGTAATTGTTATAACCGGTGAAGGATGGATTGGTACGTCGCCGGTCTGCATAAATATTGTAGCTTTACCTGATGCCTGGTTAGGCGCTGTTACTGTATCAGATGTACAGCCTGTCATTATAAAGGATATAAAGACAGTAAATAAAACCGGTACAAAAATATTTCTAATGCTTTTCATAATTTACCTCTCATGTTAATAATTCATTCATAATTCATCTTGACTGGGTAATGCTTTAGGGTGGTAAAAAATTCCGAAATTTGCGATGAAAAATCAATACTTTATAACTTTAAAATACTGCAATTATAGATAAAAAATAGTAAATTAAATTTATGAAAAATGATAAGTTACAAATAAAAAACCCTGTCAATATTGACAGGGTTTTTAAAAGCTTTATGTTTAGAAAAATATTATTTAATTAGCGTCATATTTTTAACAATAATATTGCCGGCATATTCTAATTTGTAAAAATAAATCCCGCTTGTATAACCTGCAGCGTTCCATTCAACTTCGTATGAACCGGGATACAAATTCTTATCGATAAGTGTTTCAACTTCCCGTGAAAGAATATCATAAATTACAAGACGAACATTAGAAGACGAAACATTATTTTTACCGGGAATATTAAATTTAATTTTAGTTGACGGATTGAACGGGTTAGGATAATTTTGCTCAAGTGAAAAACCCGCAGGTAAATTATTGTTTGATGAAACACCCACAGATGTTCTGTAAGCAATAATATTTGTTCCATTGCCGTTCACTACAAGAATACCGTTTGTGCCAAGTGCGGGACCGCTGTAATAATTGTATGCAAGCGGTACTGACCAGATAGTCTGAAGATTTGAACTTAAACAAAAGACTTTTCCATCAGAAGGAACTGATGCACCATTGCCCACATATAATTTCCCGTCTGCTCCAACTGTTATCCTCGGGTTAATATAACCTGAAGATGAGAGTTCTTCGGATGAATCTAATACAGCACCTGTCTGATGATTGAAATGCAGAATCCTTCTTCCGCTTGGAATATAAACTGTACTATCCCTGCCTGCACCAAACTGGCTGTATGTACCGAGCGGAGTAACCGGCTGGTATGTCCATAACTGGTTAAAGCCCGTTCCGTTATCTTTAAGAGCATATAATAAACCACCATCCCTGATTGCATAAATAGTGCCGTTCGGTCCGATACTAAAGGGTATTTCCTGGTCACCGTCTCCGGGCAGTGCTGCCGAATAATATTTTATTGCCCCTGTATTGGCATCGAATGCAGCTATTCGTTTGGGAGTTACAAGAGAACCCTCCCAGGTATAAAGCGTATTACCGTAAAGGCACATTGTTTCTGCCCCGGTATTTGGAATAATACGGTATTTAGTCCATACAGTATCACCGTTAGTGTGGTTAATTCTCATGATGGATTTCGTTCCTGAGCCGGGAACAAACAGGTCGCCATTAGGAGCAAATATTGCCGCCCATGTTATTCCGCGTTCAAGAGTGAAATTTGATTTCCATATTATATTTCCATTATCAGGGTTGATTGCATAAAAAGAATCAACACCCTGCTGCTGGAAATTACGTACATAAATTTTATTATTATTAAAACCCATCACAACCATTACACCATTGGGAGCATAATTTCTTGTCCATAAGCTGTCACCTGTATTTAAATTATGGCAAACAAGCGGAGCAGTCAAAGGTGATAGCGAAGTGTATCTTGAAGTAACGCATTTATCACCATAGATAAAAACCTGCATGCCCCAATAAGAAGAAAGAGTCGGTTTGTTCCAATATACAGTTGCCGATGACGGGCCAATATCAACTGATTGTCCGTTTCTCTGGCTGTTACCACCGATTGTAATCCAATCACCTGATATAACGGATGCAGTTGATATTACAATAAGAAAAAAGAAAATAAAAATATTTTTCATAATGCGAGCTGTTAAGTATTAAAATAAAATCTATATAATTAATATAACTTTATTTATTTTTTATTTATTCCAAATAACTTTTACATATCCGGGTGCGGCAGCCAGGTAAACTTCTTTTCCGTTCCAATAGAACTTATCACCAAGTGCCATACGCTGGGTTTTATATTCCCACTCAGATAAGATATTGTCTTTAATTCCGTATTTGATAAAGCTGTATTTCTCTCTTAGAATATAACGGCCATGCAGCAGGTCATGCCACAGGTTTACATCAATCAGGTCAGGTTTTTCATCCAGTATAAATTTTTCAAGATCAGGGAACCCGTCATCATCAACATATTTGAAAATTTTCCCTGAGGTCCGTCCGTCTAAGCTCATCAGGTTTATCCTGTCATCTGCATAATATTTAAAATGTGTTTCAGTTGTTGCAAGCTTAATGGTATCATTAATATTATAGTTGCATTTTCTCAAAAAATCCGATGTAAAGGCAGTCCTGTTTTCCGGAGCTGTTATCATTTCATTTACGCTGGCCTCAAGGTTTTCACCTTTGAAGACTTTAATATAATATTGCTTCCCGTTAAGATAGACAAAATATGATACAACTATTATTAAAAAAATCTGGGCAATTACAAAATTCCTTTTCTTAACTAACTGATACATATCCGACAAGCCCGATATACCCAATAAAAACAAAGAGAATAAATAAGGAATAAAGTAACGTCCAATCTGGGTACCGCCTACTATAAAAGTATAGAATACAAATCCGTAAATAAAAACTAATAAAGCAATACTTTTTCCGAAATTCCCGAAGAAATATGATAAAATATTTTTAAATAAATTTTTAACATGAGACCGCAGTTTCCACACCTTATATAACAAACCTATAAAAAACGGAAGATATACTGAGCAAAGAATAAAAGTCAAATAAGGATGGTAATACAAAAATTTCTTAATTATAACAACGGACAACCACCTTCCGAGATAAATTCGTGAGGTCATTGAATCGGACAATATTTTTCCCGTTACCTGGTATTGATACATATACCATGGAAATTGTACAAGCAGCACCATAATAATCAGAACAGCAAAATAATAAAGTGCTTGTTTCCATTTAATATTCTTATAGTATAAAAGCTTGAAGTAATAAAGAACCACGAGAATAATACTTATTACTCCAACTTCCAGCCGTGTTAATATTATCCATCCGGTCAATAAACCGATTAAATACGGTTTTAAATTACTGATAGTATTTTCGGATTTACAAATGCTGTAATAAAGCAGCAGTACCTGGCATGCTGAAAGGACATTTTCCATTCCGCTCAGTGCATTTCTTAATATAGAGATAGTAAAAAACCATGCTATCACGGGTGTATATTTCATAAAGCCGTTGAATTTCCAGATATCCCTGCCGGTTATATATAATAAGTATGCTGTGAAGAAAAATGCCGTAAGAACAAAAATCTTTATAAGTATTATATACTCATATCCTGCCAGTTTCATCGATATTATGCTGAGAATTGTCCAGAACGGGCTTGATGAAGCATTATTTATCTCATTTAAATTAAATTGGAAAGGTCTTCCCTCCATGAATCTTTCTGCAAATGAGTAATGAAGAACGGCATCAAATACTATGTTGTTTAAGTATGGGAATATAAATAAAATATACAAAGCCAGGCCTGCAATCAAAGCGGCATATGTATAAATTTTTGACGTATTTTTCATGAAAATGTAATGTGAAATTATTAAAAAATACAAAAAATTAAAGATGAATAAACAGTAAAAGTTATTACACAAAACAAATTATGGAGAACAGGAAATTTTATTACTGCAAATACAAACCTTTATGAATTTTAAGATTTATTCTTCCTTAAACATAAAACTTAATTTCAGTATCTTTGTTTTTTATGCAAAGCGGAAAGTCAAAAAACGTAATAATTATAGAACGAAATATTTTTGGATACAAATACCGTTACAAATGAGAAAATAAAAAGAGACCCGTATGCGGCTTTAAGAAATTCTGAATTCAGGAATTTTTCTGTTGCCAGAATATTAATGGTGATTGCAACTCTCATGCAGTCAATCATTGTAGGCTGGCAGGTTTATGATATCACCAAAGACCCGCTTTCACTTGGCCTGATTGGCCTTGCTGAAGTTATTCCTGCTATATCCGTATCTTTTTATGCAGGTCATTTAACCGATATATCGGACAGGAAAAAGATAATTCTTTTCGCTTATATTATGTTCAGTGTATGTGCTGCATTTCTTACAATCATTTCATACGATTTAGTACCCTTTATTTATAATTATAAGCTTCATGCAATATATGCTGCAATATTTGTTGGCGGTATTGCACGCGGATTTTCTATGCCGTCAACATTTGCTTTCTGGAGCCAGCTGGTTGATAAGGAAATTTTCGCAAATGCTGTAACATGGAATACTTCTTTCTGGCAGTTTGGTGCGGTTACTGGACCTGCAATCGGCGGATTTGTTTATGCTATGATTGGCTTTGCTTCTTCTTATTTCGTGATTACGATTGTTATGGCTATTTCAATTTTATTATTATCCTCTATTAAAAAGAAACCTATTCCTGTAATTTCCGAACACAGTGATATTAAAGAGAGATTAATGGCAGGTATTAAATTTGTATTCAATAATAAAATATTGCTTGGAGCAATAACTCTTGACCTGTTCGCAGTATTGTTCGGAGGAGCAACTGCACTGCTTCCAATCTTTTCTGCTGAAATATTAAACGCAGGTCCTCAGGGTTTGGGAATGCTCCGTGCCGCACCATCGGTAGGTGCTGTATTAATGGCACTTTTCATGACAAGAAGACCGCCCACTGAAAATGCCGGAAGAAATCTTCTTATTTCAGTTTTCGGATTTGGGGTAAGCATGATAGTTTTTGCAGTATCGAAAAATTTTCTATTATCACTTATTGCACTTGCCGTTAGCGGACTGTTTGATAGTGTCAGTGTTGTTATCCGCTCTACAATCATGCAGTTATTTACTCCAGATAATATGAAAGGCAGAGTTGCGGCCGTTAATAGTATATTTATCGGGTCATCAAATGAAATAGGAGCATTTGAATCAGGCGTAGCGGCAAAATTATTAGGGACTGTACCTTCGGTAATCCTCGGCGGATGTATGACACTGCTTGTAGTGGGTGTCATGTCAATCTTCTCACCCAAATTGAGAAAGCTGCACTTGAAGTAAGAAAATCTGAATCACAGATTACACAGATATGGCTGATGACGCAGATGATAAACTTATTTGATTATTGAATAATATCCGGATAGTTTATTTTGTACCAAGTGAATAAAGTATAGTTATTCTATATATAATATTCATTGCAAAAGAATCTTATCTGTGCCATCAGCCATATCTGTGTAATCTGCGATTCAGACTTATAATCTGATAAATCTTACAACTCGTCATACGTAATTCGTCATTCGTAATTGATTATGTGTTTATTGTTTCAAATTTCTCCTTTAAATTGCGGAAATTGCAATCAGGATAATTGGAAATAACGTTAAAAATTGGAAGAAAATCATATAAAGCGGATTTAGAGAATCCCATTGATATCTCTATTCCCTTAAATTTCTATGGTGAACAGCCAAATGCATATGATGCGGATAAAGCATCTGCAAAGCCGGTGGAAACTGGAAACTTCATCGGCGATACAAGAATGGGCGGAAGCTGTAATTTTGAGGAATACAAATTTATACCGCACTGCAATGGTACCCATACGGAATGTGTAGGGCATATTGCTGATGAGAGAATTTCTATTCATGATACCTTGAAAGATACATTTATTCCTGCATTACTGGTTTCAGTTTATCCCGAACGGGCATTTGATTCAGTTGATATCTATTCTCCCATAAAGGAGGAAAGCGATATGTTGATTTCCAGGAAAGTTCTGGAAGATGTTCTAAAGAATACGGATATTGATTTTCATAAAGCATTAATTGTAAGAACACTGCCTAATGATGAGTCAAAAAAGAGCAAGAGATATATGGAGCATCCTCATCCTTTCTTTTCAATTGATGCAATGAGCTATGTCAAATCACTTGGTGTAAAACATTTGCTGATTGATACACCATCTATTGATAGAATGTTTGATGAAGGGTATCTTTCTGCTCATCATATATTTTGGGAAGTTGAAGAGGAAAGCCATGATGTTGATAAGAATAATCATTCATTGAATACCGTGACAGAAATGATATATGTACCCGATGATGTACACGATGGAAATTACCTGTTGAATTTACAAATTACTGGTTTCATAGCTGATGCCTCGCCAAGCAGGCCGGTATTAATAAAGTTAAAATCTGAAAACTAATTAATAATATGTATAAAATAATTATAACAATAATTCTTTTTTTCTTTTCGGTTAATTTCAATTATGCACAGGATACTTTAACTACATCAAGCGGATTGAAATATTTTGTAGTAAAAAAAGGAACAGGCAAACGTGCTGAGAGCGGCAAAGCCGTGAAAGTCCATTATGTAGGTAAGCTTACTGACGGAAAAGTTTTTGATTCGTCACGTGACAGGAATATACCTTTCAGCTTTGTACTGGGGCAGGGACAAGTGATTAAAGGCTGGGAAGAAGGTATTGCATTAATGAGCGTTGGTGACAAATACACACTTATCATTCCGCCTGAGCTTGGTTACGGAAGCAGGGGAGCAGGAGAAGTTATTCCGCCAAACTCTACTTTAATATTTGATGTGGAACTGATGAAAGTAAGCAAGCCAAAACCTTCAATTGCAGATACGTTATTACTGACAATATTTGAAAAGGATGTTGATAAAGCCGTAGAATTATATTATGATTTGAAGGATGAATATCCGAAAAAATATAATTTTGAAGAAAACGAATTAAACAATCTCGGGTACCAGCTATTGCAGTCAGGCAAGGCAAAAGATGCAATAGAAATCTTTAAGTTAAACGTGAGTGAATTTCCGGAGTCGGCTAATGTATATGATAGTCTCGGAGAAGCTTATATGACGAACGGTGATAATAAGCTTGCAATTAAGAACTACAAAAAATCGCTTGCGTTGAACCCGAAAAATGATAATGCAAAAAAAATGCTGGAACAGCTGGAAGGGAAATAAGTCAATTGGTTATTGAAAAATTAGATTTCCTGATAGGTACATGGACAGGCAGGGGAGTAGCAGATTTCCCTACAATTAAAAGAACTGAATATTTCGAGGAATTGAAATTTATTCCCGGTGAGGATAATTCGGTAATTTTTTATGAATTAAAAAGCTGGACTATTGATAACGGGGACAGGGGTTCTGTCTTAAGCTGGCAGGCAGGTTTTGTAATAGAATTGGAAGACGGAAGCTTTGAAATGTCAAATGCACAAAATAACGGCAGGGTTGAAGTTTTATCAGGCAAACTGAAAGCATGCGATGATTATATTTATAATTTATCATTCGAGTCGAAAGTGTTTGGCAATGATGAGAGACTTGTAAAAACAAGCAGGGACTTTTATATAACCGGTGATGAAATGAAATATACAATGTTCATGGCAACACAAATGACCCCGGAGTTTCAAAAGCACCTGGAAGGGGAATTAGTTAAACAAAGTTAACCAATATGTTTAAAGCAGATAGTTTATCATATCATGAACTTGATGAAAAAGATAATTTAAGTTCTTTCCGTAGAAAATTTTTCGTTCCTAAAAAACCTGATGGAAGTGATGTAATTTATTTTGCAGGCAACTCGCTTGGGCTTCAGCCGAAAACCGTAAGGGAATATGTTGAACAGGAACTGAAAGATTGGGAAATATTCGGAGTAGAAGGGCATTATGCCGCAAAAAATCCGTGGATGCCGTATCATGAGTATTTAACAGAACAGACAGCCGCTCTTATTGGTGCAAAACCGATGGAAGTGGTGAATATGAATACACTCACCGTTAATCTTCACTTAATGCTCGTATCATTTTACCGCCCGACAAAAGAACGCCATAAAATACTGATAGAAGGACACGCATTTCCTTCAGACCATTACGCTTTACAATCTCAGATAAGATTTCACGGCTTTAATCCTGCTGAATCACTGCTTGAAATATTCCCGCGTGAAGGCGAGAATTATTTAAGAACGGAAGATATACTTGAGCTGATAAAGAAAGAAGGCAGCTCAATTGCTTTGATAATGTTTGCAGGAGTTAACTATTACACAGGTCAGGCATTTGAAATGGATAAAATAACTAAGGCAGGACATGAGAAAGGATGTGTTGTTGGATTTGACCTTGCACATGCCGCAGGAAATCTGGTTATGGCTCTCCATGATTGGGATATAGATTTTGCCGTTTGGTGTTCATATAAATATATGAATGGCGGACCGGGAGCAATTGCCGGTTGTTTTGTTCACGAAAAGCATGCGTTGAATTTTGACCTGCCCCAGCTATGGGGATGGTGGGGACACGATAAGGTTACCAGATTTTTGATGCAGCCGAAATATGTGCCTATACCCGGTGTGGAAAGATGGCAGTTGAGCAATCCCCCAATTCTGCAATTAGCATCACTGCGGGCATCACTTGATATATTTGAAGAGGCGGGAATTAATAACCTCAGGGAAAAAAGTGAAAAGCTGACGGGTTATGCTGAAGATTTGCTTAAAGAAAATTTGGGTGATAAAGCAGAGATAATTACTCCTGAAGATAAGAACCAAAGAGGGTGCCAATTATCTATAAGAATAATTGGAGATGGCAGGAGGATTCACGAAAAAATAAACAGCGAAGGTGTAATCTGTGACTGGCGTGAACCGGATGTAATAAGGATTGCTCCAACACCTTTATATAATACATTTGCTGATGTATATGGTTTTGTTGAGATAATAAAGAAAATTATTGATGAGGAATGATTTACTCTCTCATCGTCATGAGTGGTTTAATTGTCATTCCCGCGAAGGCGGGAATCCACTGAGATAGATAAGAATAATCTATAAATATAAAAATACAATTTAGACAAGGACAATTTTCAGAGAGTATTCCATTTGGAAAATTTATCCGTATCCATGTTAATGGATTCCCGCCTTCGCGGGAATGGCAAGGGTGAAAGCGAGTGACATATTTTAAATAAAATAAAGTTTATACATGTACAAAGAACTTGCAAAATATTATGATATAATTTACAGATGGAAAGATTATGCCATGGAAGCCGAGAAAGTTTACCAGATAATCCATGACTACAGGAAAAGTGACGGGAATGATTTACTGGATGCTGCCTGCGGAACAGGTGAGCATGCAAAATACCTGCAGGATTATTTTAAAATCACGGGCGTGGACAGCAGTCCTTACATGCTTGAAATTGCAAGGAAGAAAGTTAAAAAAGCAAGCTTTATTAAAGGTGACATGCGTAATTTTAAATTGAATAAACAATTTGACGCAATTGTATGTCTTTTCAGTGCTATTGCTCATTTAAAAGATTATAATAAGCTTGAGCAGGCTATATCAAATTTTTCGGTACATTTAAAAAAAGGCGGGGTACTGATAATTGAACCTTTTGTATTACCTAAAGCGTTTACAGTAGGAGAACCTCATGCATTATATGTAGATGACCCGGAGCTAAAAATTGCCAGAATGAATATTAGCAGGAGGCGTAATGGCATTGCATCAATACATTTTCATTTTCTTATTGCAAACAGAAAAAAAATTGAGTATTTAAATGAAAAGCATGAACTGGCATTGTATGAAACCGGGAAATTTCTAAGCATAATGAAAAAATACAATCTTCAAAGTAAGTTCACACAAAACGGCTTAATGAAAAACAGGGGGCTTTATATTGGAATCAAAAAATAAAATTACGATTATTGGTGCCGGGCTAGCCGGCTCACTTTTACCAATATTTTTATCGAAGAAAGGTTATGAAGTGGATGTTTATGAAAGAAGACCCGATATGCGTGTTGAAGATATTGGAGGCGGAAGGTCAATAAACCTTGCACTCTCTACCCGCGGTATATTTGCATTAAAAGAAGCGGGGTTATATGATGAGATTAAAAAGATTTCAATACCAATGTTCGGAAGGATGATTCACCCGGTAGAAGGTGAGTTAACATTCCAGCGTTACGGTAAAGATGATACTGAATACATCAATGCTGTGTCAAGATCTGAGCTTAATAAAGCATTGATGAACTTTGCAGAAAAAGAGGACAAAGTTAAATTTTATTTTAATGAAAGATGCAGAGGCTTGAATTTCCATGAAGGGGAAGTTCTTTTTCAAAATGAAAAAACAGGCGTTATAACTAATGTTACGGCAGAACGCGTTATTGCCGCAGACGGTGCCGCTTCTGCTGTAAGGATGGAAATGCTGAAGATGCCCAGGTTCAATTTTTCACAGGAGTATGAAAACTACGGTTATAAAGAGCTTATAATTCCTGCAGGAAAAGACGGCTCATTTCAGCTTGAAAAAAATGCACTGCATATCTGGCCGAGAGGTTCATATATGCTTATTGCTCTGCCAAATCTTGACGGAAGCTTTACATGTACATTATTTCTGGCTTATGATTTTTCTTTGGGCGGCGAGAACAGCTTTGAATATCTTGATACCAAAGAAAAATTAGATTCCTTTTTTGAAAGAAAATTTCCCGATGCATTTGCTTTAATGCCGGAGCTGGAAGAAGATTTCTTTAATCATCCGACAGGAAGCCTGATAACCATCAAATGTTATCCATGGTGCCACAATGATAAAGTTGCAATGCTGGGTGATGCATGCCACGCAATTGTGCCGTTTTTCGGGCAGGGGATGAATGCCGCTTTTGAAGACTGTACAACATTAAAGGCATTAATGAATGAGCATGACGGTAACTGGGATAAAATATTTCACGAATACCAAAAGCTAAGAAAACCCAATGCAGATGCAATTGCCGACCTTGCACAGGAGAATTTTATTGAAATGCGTGACCTTGTTGCTACACCACGCTTTCAGCTTAAGAAAAAAATTGAAGCAGAGCTTCATAAGAAGTACCCGGAAAGATTTGTTCCGAAGTATTCGATGGTAACTTTTAACCGCTATCCTTATGAAACTGCCATGATAAGAGGAAAGATACAGGAAGAAATACTGCAAGAGTTAACCGAAGACGTAAATTCAGTTGAAAATGTGAACTGGGATAAAGCTCATAAGCTGGTAGCTAATAAACTGACTGAGATAGACAGAGCGTAAGGGGAGGCGGGAAGGCTGGAAGTTGCAGGTTATAAGTTGCAGGTTATAAGTTGCAGGATACAAGTTGCAGTTTACAAGTTGAAAGGTTGGAAAATTACATTCTATGAATCCCGGAGGATGACATTATTATAAATGTATTTATCCGAGACAGAAAAAAATCCCGAAGGGATGATATTATGGTAGAATGAATATTCCAACATGGACAGAATCCCGAAGGGATGATATTATAATAGAATTAACATGGACAGAGGGATTTAGTCCCGTAGTGACAAGACATATTAGAACAAGTAAAAATCAAACGGATTTAGTTACTTATGACGAAACGTATTAGTAACATACAAAATTATAAATAAATATTTCAGAAATTATTATTATACAATCATGAAAAAATTATCAATTGGGATTATCGTATTATTCCTTTCATTAAGCAATGTTTCATTTAGCCAGGATGGGAATACATCGGGCGGGATGAAATTTTTCGAAGGCACATGGAATGAGGTGCTTGCTGCAGCAAAAGCACAAAATAAATATATATTCGTAGATGCTTTTGCCGATTGGTGCGTACCGTGCAAATGGATGGTGGCAAATGTTTTTAATACTGAAGCAGCGGGTTCTTTTTATAATGAGAAATTTATTATGTATAAATACGATATGGAAAAGGGTGAGGGTGTGGATTTCGCGAAGAAGTATGATGTTCGCGTTTATCCCAGCTACCTGTATTTTAGTCCCGACGGAGAAATTGTACACAGAAGCGTTGGCTCAAAACCCGTAGAAAAATTTATTGAGGATGGGCAGAATGCTGTTAATCCTGAGAAACAGTTTTCGAATATGAAGAAAAAATATGAAGAGGGAGAGAGAAGCGAGAGCTTCCTTTATGATTATGTTCATGCACTTGCCAATGCAAATCAAAAAGATGAATTGATTGCAGAAGCGGCTAATGCTTATCTAAGCACACAGAAAGAGGAAGACCTGGTTAATGAGAAGAACTGGGAAATAATTCAATTGCTGAATGATGTTAATGCCCCTGCCTTCAAATATCTTGAACAGAACAGGGATAAGTTTGCTGCAAAATACAGTGAAGCACAAGTTGATATGAAAATTGCTTTCACAAAAATGCAGGATTTGCAAAAAGCCGGCAAATGGGATGAGTATGCGAAAATTACGGCAGGCTTTATAGATAAATATGCAATGGCAGATTACGGCATGCTGAACCAGTTTGCATGGACATTTTATGAAAAGGTAAATGATAAAAAAATGCTTAAGAAAGCTGAGAAATGGGCAAAGAAATCGGTTGAATTGAGCAAAGAGTATGCTAATACCGATACTTATGCCGCACTTCTTTATAAAAATGGTAAATATGAAAAAGCTTTACAGGTTGCTGACGAAGCTATTGAACTCGGTAAAAAATCAAATGAAGATTACAGCGGTACAGTAGAGCTTAAGAAAAAAATTGAGAAAAAGCTTGATGAGTAGTTACGGGTAGTCACAATTAAAAAGATTTAGTGCAATAAAAAAACCCCGGCGTTATAACCGGGGTTTTTTATATCCTGTAAAAAATTTATTTTGTAACTTTTATCTGACCAAATGGAAGCTTTACAATATTATCCATTGTACTCATTACGTGGTGAGTCATTTGCGGTAGATTTTTTTGGAACAGCTTTATGAAATAGGGAGACAATGACCCCGATTTAGGAACCAGACATATAACAACTTTATAAATTCCGCTGTTTAAGTTTGGAGCCGGAAGCGGTGAACCGTTTACATAATCCTGTCCCGGTCTCTGCCATCCGGTGCCGTCAGTACCCTGGTAAGGACCTGCCCCGTCAAGGTCGGCTTTGCTTGGATCAGAAAATTTTCCCAATGACCAATAAGTATTTTCATCTGCAAGAAGCGCTAAAAATGCCTCATATATCCAATCAGAAGTATCAGCAATAGGCAAGCATGACAGGCCCGGATAACCCATATAAGGATTCATCAGCCAGATTCCTTTAAGCTCATCAGTTGTGTCAAGAGATGTTGGGGTGGCATAATGGAATCTTGCTGTATCAATAGCCAATTGTTCAGCAATGCTTCCAAGTATGTCATTTGATGTCATACTTACATCAAACACCAGTTCATTTTCAAAAACTTGTTTTTCACCGCCCATTAACTTTATTCCGTTTGGAATTGTGTCATAATCACCGGGAAGCTCAATGGTAATAATTGCATCGGATGCCAGGTTAATATTAGCAGGTTTATTATTAAACTTTAATGTAATAGGATTTCCTGTTGTATCAACAATAGAACCTGAACTTGATATATTAAACCTGCCGATACTGACATATGCGGCATCATTATGATCTCCGCTGTCAAAACTGACCCAGGCCTCATATATTCCTTCGGTAGATTGATTTAGCGTTTTTAGAAATGAAAATGTAGAATTTACGTCGTTCTTTGTTGTAACTAAACCGGAATCATCACAGGAATAATAAGTCAAACTTAGTGAGGCAGCTAACAGGAAAAACAGTAAAGATTTTATAAATTTCATGGCAAATTGTTTTTTTTTAGATTGTTAAGATATATAAATTTAAGGAATTATTAAATTAAAATAAGTGTATAAACGTAAAATTTATATTATTATTTTGTCGATAATTAATTCCCGGTTCCCGGGGTTATGCTCATTCCCGCGGGATAAGAAGCCATCTCAATATCTTTAATCTTTACATGACCGTTCCAAACATCAATTACAGCAGTTGTTCCGGGTTTATTGCTTCCCGAAGCCGGATGATGCACGAATGTACCTGATTGAGATTCACATGATACATAAGCATAATGCCCGTCTGCAGTGAAATCAATCGTATGAGGCTGTACTCCGACACCGGATATTGTCTTTACTACTGTTCTGGTTTGCATATCTATCACAGACACTGAATTCGAATTTCTGTTTGGTACATAACACCATCTCCCGTCTGGAGATATTTCAAGTGAAAGTGGGTTAAGCTCTACCGGAATGTTATTAATTAACATTACCCTGTTTTGTATATCAAAAATTCTCACATCATTTGATTTAAGACAGGCGATAAATGCATAACGGTCGTCGGAAGTTATTGCTATCTGGTATGGAACAAACTGGTTGGTGCCGTTCCCGTTTGGAGGAACAATATCATCAACAGGTACAATATCTTCAATTACATTATCGGAAGTTCTGATTACATAAACATATTCACTTACTTCAGTAGCAGTAAGCAGAAGATTACCGTCATGTGTCAAGCGTAAACCGTGAGGTGCTTTTAACCTGAATTCGTTTATCGTATCTGTTACAGTCATTGAACCGGTATTAAATCTTTTAATATATGTTTCAGGATTTGAGGTGCTCACATCAAAATTGGAAAAATATCCGTAACTGCCGTCATTTGAAATTACTACATGTGCAGGCTGAACTCCGGCACTTAAGCTGCCCAGTTTTTCATAAGTCAATGCATTATATTTTTCGATAGTGCCTTCTCTTATCAAACTTACATAAAAATTATATCCCTGGTTATCAACAATTACAACATGCGGAGCGGCTAGTGAATTTGATGGTGAATTGCCAACCTTAATCAACCGTGTTAAATAGTTATTATCAAGATTAACAACTGCAACAAAATCTGCTGCCTGGTTTGTAATGAACGCTTTATTCGGAATATTACTGTAAGCCACTTCACCGTAATCATTTTTTGCACCTTCATCGATCCATCTCATTATCAGTTTCACAACATTTTGCGGAAGCGGCTGCCCGTTTGTAAACGGAGGTCTTGCTAACGGCATATGCGGTTCTGCTACCGGAGCTAAATTTGTATCGTTGTTTATGTGTTGTATTAAATGACTCCACCGGGAATTAAAGGGTACAACCTCAGAGCCATATTGTGAACCGTTTTTCATTAAAGATTCCCAGGATGTAAGGTCTATTCCTGAGCCTTTATCAACAGGATTATGGCAGCCGGAAAATGTGCAATTTTGTATAAAAACCGGTTTAATATCCCTTGAATATTGCACAGTAGAACCCGGGATTACCGGTGAATCGGAGCCGCAGCTGTTTAGTGAAATTATTGTTGTTATGGTTAAGAGTGCAAATAACAGAATTATAAGCTTCTTATTTATCAATATATTATACTTTTTTGTTCTAAATTATTCAATTTTATAATTATTTTGAGAGTCAGTAATATCAATTATTGATAACGTTATATTTATAAAATTAAATCCATTGTAATTAACGTTTTACCTATGAAATTTCATAAATTGGTTATAAATTTACATCTATATGAGTGAATATGTGGAAAATATTGCAATATTGGGTTCAACCGGTTCGATTGGATGTAATACACTTGAGGTTGTAAAAAATTTAAATAAAAATAATTACCCGGTAAAAGTAAAATATTTATCTGCTAATTCCAATTACCATCTGCTGCACAAACAAATTCAGGAACATAAGCCCGATTGTGCAGTTATTTTTGACAGAAAAGGATATGAAGAACTGGCAAAAATATATTCAGGCGGCGGATGTGAAATATTGTACGGACTTGAAGGTCTTAATGAAATTCTGAAACGCGATGATTATCATCTGTTGGTTAATGCTCTTGTTGGTTTTGCAGGTTTAATACCGACAATAGAAGGTGTTTCACGGGGGAAAAAAATTGCCCTGGCTAATAAAGAATCACTTGTAGTAGCAGGAGAATTAATTTATAAATTAATAGCCAAAACAGGTGCTAAACTTCTTCCGATTGACAGTGAGCACAGTGCAATATTACAGTGTATTCAGGGTGAAGAAGCAGGTTCAGTTACAAAAATAATATTGACAGCTTCAGGAGGTCCTTTTTTAAATCACACAAAGGAACTGCTTGAAAAAGTTACAATTGAAGAGGCATTAAACCACCCCAATTGGAAAATGGGAAATAAGATTACAATTGATTCAGCTACTTTAATGAACAAAGGGTTTGAAATTATTGAGGGTAAATGGTTGTTTGATATAGGATTAGATAAAATTGATGTTTTAATACATCCTCAGTCAATAATTCATTCAATGGTTGAGTTTTCAGACGGGTCGGTAAAGGCGCAATTGGGTGCTCCGGATATGAAATTACCGATCCAGTATGCATTAACATATCCTGAAAGAATTGCATCGGACTTTCCAAAGTTAGACTTGGCATCGCTGGGAAAACTTACGTTCTTTAAACCGGATTTCGGGAAATTTGAATGTCTCAAGCTTGCCTTTGATGTTATTAATGAAGGCGGAAGCTGCCCTGTTGTGCTTAACGCTGCAAATGAAGTGGCAGTTGACATGTTCTTAAAAAAGAAAATAAAGTTTCTTGATATTCCTGCAATAATTAAAAATGCATTAGATAAGAATAAATTTAACGGCAATCTTGAACTGGAATCTATTATACAGGTTGATAAATGGTCAAGAGATTTTGTTCGCAGCCAAATTGCCTGAAAAAAGTTTAAAATAAAAAATAATAGGAGATTAAACTATTTATGGGTATTGCAAACACAGTACTTTACTTCCTGATAACAATAGTGATACTTGTCTTTGTACATGAATTCGGTCATTTTATAGCGGCAAAGATATGCAAGATGAGAGTAGATAAATTCTACCTCTTCTTTGATTTTTTCAATCTTCGTTTGTTCAAGTTTGTTAAAGGTGATACGGAATACGGCATTGGTGTATTTCCGCTTGGCGGGTATGTGAAAGTAGCCGGTATGATTGATGAAAGCATGGATAAAGAATTTATCAATAAGCCGCCTCAGCCGTGGGAATTCCGTTCAAAACCGGTTTACCAGAGAATGTTTGTAATCACTGCCGGTGTTATAATGAACACTCTGCTTGCCTTTGCAATTTTTTATGTAATTGCTCTTGCTCAGGGCAAGGAAAGAATGGAAACAACTACGGTCGGTTACATATCACAAAACTCAGTTGCCGGGAAATATAATATTATTCCCGGAGATAAAATTGTTTCGATAAACGGGAAAGATGTACATTACTGGGATGAATTGCGTTCAAACATATTTCTTGAAAATATGGGTGAAGACCTTTTTATAAAAATTGAACGTAACGGAAGCATAAGCCAGGTAAATATTCCCAAAAGTGAGATGCGTGAAGTTACTGAACGTGCATTCGGAATTTATGCTCCGGGGTGGGTTCCGGAAATAAATAAGATTGTACCTGATAAACCAGCTGCAAAAGTCGGCCTTATGCCCGGTGATAAAGTCATTGAAGCTGACGGTCAGCCAATTGTTCATTCACAGCAGTTTGTGGATTTAATCAAAACAAACTGGAACAAAGACATAAAATTAAAATGGTTACGGGGCGGACAGGAATATTCAGGTGTGGTTCATCCGGGACCTGACAGCTTAATCGGTATTGAAGTAGGCAAGTTTGCAGGACCGATAAAAACCATCCGCTATAATGCAATTACAGCTATTCCTGAAGGTGCAAAAGACCTTTACAATTATGGAGTTGTTCTTTTCCTGAAATCGATGTGGAAAATTATAAAGGGAGATATTCCATTTTCGAAAGCAGTAGGCGGACCAATTAAAATTGCACAGTATGCGGGACAATCCGCGGAAATCGGGTTATTATCATTCCTTGGATTTATGGCAATGCTTTCTATAACACTGGCAATAATAAATATTCTTCCATTCCCTGCACTTGACGGCGGACATTTTGTATTCTTATTGTATGAAGGGATATTCAGAAAACCGGTATCACATAAGGTACAAATTGTTGTGCAGAATGTTGGGTTTATAATTCTAATGTTGTTTATGATATTTGTGGTTTATAATGATATAATTCATATATAGAAGAAAATAAAAAATAACGGGTAAAAGAAAAGGTGGTTGTAAAATCACCTTTTCTTATTTTACCTGTGGAAACTCCCCGGAAGAATCCACCTGATAATCTGTAAACTGTATTCATATTCATTCATTCATAAAACTTCAATCTTTATTGCCAACTGTTAATTGCCAATTGCTCATTGCACTTTAACCGGCAATGTTGAGCCAAAAATTGATATACCATTAATAGATTTTAAATCCATTGGAAGCTGGTCACCCCACACGTCTCTTCCGTTAATTGATTTAATATCCATGGGTATTTCATCCTGAACGGTTTTACCATTAATCTGTTTTAAATTAACAGGAATTTCTGTTCCCCAGATACTTTGTCCGTTTATTGATTTGATATTAACATCCTGCACAGTTTCTAAAGCCCTGAGGTCTGCAGGTTTAAAATATAAATTGACAACAATTAAAAGGAGACAGCAGGCAATGACTGTTAATACAGATTTCGAATAAATATCCAGGGTGAATTTTACATTTGATGTGAAAGTGTTGTTTTTCATTATGTTTCCCGATAAATTTATTGATAAAAAAGCAATGGATTAACTTTAATTACTATATTCACTATATTTATAAAAATATAGCGTTATTTTACCGTAATTTATGTGAAAAAATATTACAAGGAGAGATAAGTAATAATATATGGTAGTTGAAAGTGTCCTTTTTGAGGTTGGGCTCATATTTTTAATAGTTTTAGCAAATGCTTTTTTTGTAGCAGCTGAATTTGCCCTTGTTAAGGTTCGTGCTACACAGCTTCAAACACTGGCGGAGAAGAAAAACAAGAGGGCACAAATAGCTGTAAAATTGGTAACTCATCTTGATGAATTTCTCTCTGCTACACAGGTTGGTATTACAATGACTTCACTTGGTCTTGGCTGGCTTGGCGAGCCTGTCACTGCAAAAATATTGGAACCCGTCTTCCATTTGTTAGGCATCAGCAATCCACAGGCAATACATACACTTTCTATTACGGTAGGTTTTATAATATTAACTTTTCTTCATATAACTATTGGAGAGCAAGCCCCTAAATTTATTTCTATTAAATTCGCAAAACGTACTACATTATTTGTAGCCATTCCGCTGAATATATTTTACCTGATTTTCAAGCCTGCTATTTGGCTGCTGAATGAAGCATCGAATTTTATCCTGAGAATGCTTGGTATTAAATCAATTAATGAAATAGAAAAAACACATTCGGAAGAAGAGTTAAGACTGCTTATTGCAGAAGGAAGGCAATCGGGAGCAATAGACTCCACTGAGCATCAGTTAATTGAAAAAATATTTGAGTTCAATGATAAGATTGCAAGAGAAATTATGGTTCCAAGAAATCATATGATAGCCCTGAACATCAATGATTCACGTGATAAAATATTTCAGACAGTAATTGAAGAAGGATTTTCACGTCTTCCGGTTTATAAAGAAACAATTGATAACATTGTAGGTGTTATTTATACAAAGGACCTGATTTCAGCGGCCGAGCACAGGGAATTGATAACATTATCAGATATTATCAGGCCTGCAACTTTTGTGTCGGGAACAAAGCAAATTGGCAATCTATTAAAAGAGCTGCAGAAAATTAAAGTACATCTTGCAATTGTTGTTGATGAATATGGCGGTGTCGAAGGTATTGTAACTATTGAAGATATCATTGAGGAAATTGTTGGTGAGATCCAGGATGAATATGATGTTGAATCGCAGGATGTTGAAAGAGAAAAAAGCGGGCTCTACCTTGTAAATCCTATGATTAGCATTGAGGATTTTAATAAACGGTTTACCTCTTCTTTACCCGAAGATACTGATTATCAGTCATTGGGAGGATTCCTGCAAAAAGTTACAGGACATATTCCCGAAGTTTATGAAAGAATTGATTATAAAGGCTTAAGCTTCATTATTACTAAAAAAATGGGCAACAGAATACTACAGGTTAGGGTGCAGAAAATGTAGAGGAACCTGTATGTTACTGTGAATCTTTCCCAACTAAAACAACTTCCCGAACTCATTTGCTATTTGATTTCACATTCCCTATTTTAGCTGGACTTTTTTTGAACTTTAAAGGGTTTTATAAATCAATATAAACAAGGAGCAAAATATGAATAAGAGAATTATTATCATTTCATCTGTTATTTTTGTACTTGTATTGGGATTGTTATATATCAATTTTAACAATCTCATTGCAGGTGATAAGGATGGAAAGACATGTAACAGCACTGCGGGATGCACACCAAAATCGAGTGATATAAAAGCTGATAACGATATCAGGGGTGGCAGCGAGTTTGCTGTTTATGAGTTTGTTACCGATAAAGCATATAACGATGAAATGAAGAGCTCATTAAAATCTGAATTACTGAATGTTGCCGGAGTTAAGGATGTTAAGTTCAGCAAGTCATGCGGTTATTCTAAAGTAACAAATGTCTCTATAAGTTATGCTTCAGGTGAAACAAGCGAAGAAACCCTTGCTTCATTTGTGAAGGATAAAAATTATGACTGCTCCGGGCAGAATGGCAATTGTCCTGAGAAAAATACAAAGAGCTCAAAAGAAACCAGAAAGATATAACTAAGTTTTAGTTTCTAAAAAAAGCAGGTCTAGAAATATATCTGCTTTTTTTTATGCCCAATATTTGAACTTCATATTTAATCTTTAAGTTATATTTTTGTTTATAATTTAATCTTTAAGTTATATTTTTGTTTATAATCATAAATATAAACATCATGCCTGAAAAATTCTTAATTGAAAATAAACTAGCTGAATCAAATACGGTTAAGAAAATTATAAACCCTTATAAGAACGAAACCGCATACGAAGTATATTCTGCATCAGCGGAGCACTTTAATCAATCTGCCAATTACCTTGTAAATACATTTGAAAAATACAGGAAGCTGCCTTCATATAAACGGGCTGAATTGCTTTATAAGACAACACAAAAAATAACTGAACAGAAAGAGCATCTTGCAAAAACAATAACCAATGAAACGGGTAAGCCAATAAAGCTCTCACGTGTAGAGGTTGACAGAGCTGTGCTTACATTCCGGCTTGGTGCTGAGGAAGCAACAAAATTGCATGGTGAAATTTTGCCGCTTGACCTGCTGCCGGGCTCTGAAAATAAAACAGGAATTGTGAGAAGGTTTCCGCTTGGGCTGATTCTCGGTATTACACCATGGAATTTCCCGGTTAACTTAGTTGCTCATAAAGTATCACCTGCCCTTGCTTCGGGGAATGTGATAATGATTAAGCCATCATCAAATTCCGTCGTGTGTGCAATCGAGCTCGGGAAGATAATACTCGAAGCATGTAATGAGCTGGGATTGGATTACTGTCCTGTTAATGTGCTGCCTCTATCCGGAAAAGATATGGATGCTCATGTTTCAGATGCAAGAATAAAGCTTGTCAGTTTTACCGGGAGCAGTGATGTCGGCTGGAAATTGAAACAGAAAGTTAACCGCCAGCGTGTGGGACTTGAGCTTGGAGGTAATGCAGGTGTTATAATAGATGAAGTGGAAGACACCGGCAAAACTGCAGTTAAGATATTAATGGGTGGTTTTGCTGCTGCAGGACAAAGCTGTATTTCAGTTCAGCGTGTTTATATTAATGAAAAAATATATGACGCGTTATGCAAATCATTGATAGATGAAGCTAAGAAAATTAAGTTTGGAAATCCGTATGATGAAGATACGGTTGTTGGTCCAATGATTACTGAAGAAGAAGCTATCCGTGCAGAGTCATGGGTAAATGAAGCCCGTAACAATGGTGCTGCAATTCTCACCGGAGGCAAACGTAATGGTGCTGTGCTTGAACCCGCTATAATAGAGAATGCATCTAATAATCTCAATGTGAAATGCAGCGAGGTGTTTGCACCTGTCATTACAATTGAGAAGTATTCATCATTTGAAAAAGCAGTGGATGAAATAAACAACTCACGCTTTGGATTGCAGGCAGGGATTTTCACCAATGATATGAGGAAGATTATGTACGCCTATGATAATATTCATACAGGCGGAGTTATTATAAATGATGTTTCAGCTTACAGGATGGACTCAATGCCGTACGGAGGAACAAAGGACTCCGGCAATACACGCGAAGGTGTTGCTTATGCAATTAAAGAAATGACAGAAGAGAAGATACTGGTTTTGTAGATTTTATCCGTTTTTGGTTTTTTGCATCAAAAACTAAAAAATTAAAAAAGTGCACTTTTCAATGCATATTTTTTTCGTCCAGTCAAAATCTAACTAATTCCGTGAGCATCATTTTCAAACAATATTACGACATGCTATAACTCATAACAATATTATCAAAGAACGGTATTGAGTGATAATACGTATCACTATACAAATGTATATACGATATTTGTGATTGTCAAGTTTTATCTAAAAATAGTTTAATCGAGCGTTAAAAACATGTCAGAACCGGGATTTCACAGATACAATGATTTAACAGGATAGGGATTCCCCCTTTCGAAGGGGGCTAGGGGGATGATTCTAAAATTGACACGGATGAACTTAAAGTATTACTTTAACTCTCCAACATCTGCGACAATAATTTACTACTAAATTTTTCCCATAACGATTTTAGTTAATGATATAGTGAAGTTTTATTTTTCGAAATAAACCTCATTTTCTTCACATAATCGTCATTTTATTCATAGCATCCCGGTGAATTTGACGGAGCTAACTCCTTATACTGCAATGAGTTAACCCCTGTTTTCGAAAAACGATAACCCAACTTGATACTAACTTGAACCCAACTCCGACTCGTTTTGACCCCAACTCAGCACTGTTTTGAACCCAACTCTGATAATTTCGAATTTCGCCTGCCTGCTGCAGGCAGGGATTGTGAATTGCGGATTAACAAGCATTTTTAATATGTCATTCCCGCCCGCCTGTTCAGGCCATGCTTTCCCCACCACGTGTCATTCCCGCATGCCTTTAGCGGGGGGTACCCTCTGGGTCATCCAATCAAATTGTTGAACAAGTCCGGTTGATTAATGATGTACAGATAGAAATATATAAAAATTGGATAATTCCTCACTTCAATTTTCACGCGCTGATTGGATGACCCAGAGGGTACCCCCCGCTAAAAGCATGCGGGAATGACAGGTATAGGCATGCGAAAATGACACATTAGCTGCCGGACTTGAACTACCCAAATAACGGTTTAATTAACCTATTCTCAACTCCGCAGTATGCACAATCAATTGGCTTTGACGGGAATTCCGGAACATCATTCTGAGCACTGCATGACATGCACTTAAATGTTGTTTGAACGCGTGTGGTTTTCCTGCATGCTTCACAATAAACCCTGTAAGAACCTGCCGGAATAAATACTTCAGCACTGCAATGTTCACATTTTCCTTTTTCACCCGGTGGTGTTTCCATTTCAACATACTCAAGTGAAAACCCGGTCATCTTGAGGAAACGCTTTGCATCATCATCGGTAAGATAGGGTAGCCATGCCTGCACAAACATTGAAACCTTCATTTTCAAATGTACCTTTTCGGGGAGCAGGTCATTCATGATTTCATACTTCGGATTGTTATAAAAATCTTTGAATGAATCTTTCATTGTCTCAATAAAAAACTCAGCCATACGGAAAAAGGGTTCAGGCTGTACTTTATGCTGTCCGTTTATATAATTATAAGTTACTGCCTGCTGCATTGCTGCAAGCTTTACCTGCTTTTCATTGTTTGATGTATCAAATGCATAATTTGTACTTGAATCGGCACAAACATCAAGATATAATTTATATTTCATCGCAGTATCAATTGATGGAGGCAAATATGCAGGATATGTTCTGTAATAATAATCCCAGTACTCACGCTGAAGTGTAGAGTACTTTGCTTTATCACCTGCCTGCATTGCATACTGCATTTTATTTGCCATTTCAAGCTTATTAAACTGGTAACTGATTGTTGTAACCGCTGATTGATTCCAGGTGTCCATTCCAATAGAGAAATCAATATCAGTAAATGAACCGCAGTAATCACACATTATATAAGGTGATTTATATTCATTCACCTTTGGTGCCCCGCAATTGATACAAGTAAATTTTTTAATTCTCATAAATTAATCAAACAATAAATTTCCGCTAAAGATACAGAACATGATTTAAAAAGTAAAGAGTTTGAGAGTTTGAGAGTTTGAGAGTTGGGGAGTTCAGAGTTTGGGAGTTTGAGAGTTCAGAGTTTGAGAGTTTGAGAGTTCAGAGTTTGGGAGTTTGAGAGTTTGAGAGTTTGAGAGTTCGAGAGTTTGGGAGTTCAGAGTTTGGGAGTTTAAAGAAGATTGAAAATTGGTGTTAGACAAGGGGTTACTGATATAGGTACTGAAGAATTTGCATAAGTGAAAGAGTTTTATTAACAACTCCAGATTTCAATTAATGGATTACCCCTTGTCTATCACCAATTGAAAATCTCCTTGTCTATGTGCAATTTTCAATCTTCTTTAAACTCCCAAACTCTGAACTCCCAAACTCTCGAACTCTCAAACTCTCAAACTCTCAAACTCTCAAACTCTTTTTCCTGTTTATTTTCTCAACTTCTTATTATTTTTGGATGCAGGTTAAATAATTCCTGTTACAAATTTTGAATACTAAGCTTTACACTTCAAATAACAGTTTCTTAAATTGTCCTTTTGAAACGGGACAAACAGTGAATCCTAATTCATTTCTTTATAAACTTTTATTCCAATATATTAATTATGCCAAGAGATAAAATATTAGAGATTGCCCGTGAGACAGCAATGTCTTTAATGAATATTCAGACAAAAAGAGAATTTACAAAAATGACCGAAGACCCTATCATAGGATGGAAGGTACAGAAATATTTAGATGAAATATATAAAGCAGTACAAAAAGGTCAGGAATTAAATACAAAACAAAGAATCTCACAAAAGGTTCATTAAAATAATTTTGGCTTCATCAGTGAGATGATGCATCAAAAAAATACTAAAGGAAGGTAACAAAATGTCAATCGTACTGGATGGTTCGGGTTTAACAGTAGAAAAGCTTGTCCGGATAGCAAGGCACCGTGAAAAGGTCGAGCTTCATCCCGATGCTCTTGAACGCATAAAAGTATGCCGTGAAATGCTGGAAGAAAAGATTCGCAATCATGAAATTATGTATGGTGTAAATACGGGAATAGGTGAATTTTCAGAAGTGGTATTAAACGACGAGCAGGTAAAGGATTTCCAGAAATATCTTATATATAATCATTCCGCCGGAATAGGGGACCCGGCTCCAATTGAGTATGTAAGAGGTGCAATGGCAGGGAGAATTAATGTACATGCACATGGTAATTCAGGATGCAGACCGGAGATTACAAACACTCTTATTGAGATGTTAAACAAGGAAGTTACGCCCGTTGTTTGCCAGAAGGGTTCTGTCGGTGCATGCGGTGATTTAGCTCCAATGTCTCAGGTAGCACTGCTTATGATGGGTGAAGGTGAAGCATTTTACAAAGGTGAACGCCTTCCCGGAAGCATTGCATTTGAAAGAGCCGGCATATTAATACCCGGATTAAAAGCTCGCGACGGATTGGCTACTATTAACGGTTCCAACCTGCTTACTGCAATGAGTGCAATACATCTTTTTGATATTAACCGCTGGCTTAAACAGGCGGAAATTGCATCTGCTATGACACTGGAAGCCCTGCTTGCAAACCTGAAACCGTATAATGAAAAACTTCATCAGCTCCGCGGATTTAACGGTGCAGTCCGCTGTGCTAAAGCCATAATGAAATGTATTAAAGGCAGCGACCTTGTTACCGGCAAAATAAAAACTAAAGTTCAGGATGCTTATTCAATGCGTTCGACTCCGCAGGTTATTGGTGCGGCTCATGATGCTGTTGCTTATGCTAAATCACAGGTTGAAATTGAATTGAACGGTGTAGGAGATAACCCGATATTTCTTCCGGAGGAAAGATTAACATTAACCGGAGCAAACTTCCAGGGAACACCGGTATCACTTCCGATGGAAATGGTTGGAACGGCAGTAACTATGATAAGTGTACTTTCGGAAAGAAGATTGAACAGGCTGCTAAATCCTGCATTAAGTGTAGGACTGCCGGCATTCCTGACCAAAGGTGCAGGAATGTTTTCCGGTATGATGTTGAGTCAGTATACTGCAGATACATTAATAGTAGAACAAAGAATACTTTGTACACCGGCTGCAATGGCATCAATTCCTGCAGCGGCTGACCAGGAAGATTTTGTCTCAATGGGAATGAACACAGCCATTAAGACCGGGCAGATTCTTGATAATGCTTATGGTATACTTGGAATTGAATTTATGGCTGCAGCACAGGCATTGGATTTCCGTGAGTTTACACCGGGACAGGGTGTTTCTGCGGCTAAGAAAGTTATACGCAAATATATTGAACATCTTGATATTGACCGCCCGTTATACAGAGACCATACTAAAATGAAGGAACTGGTGAAATCATGTGAGATACTTGCTGAAGTGGAGAAAGAAGTGGGGAGCCTGGAAGATTTAACAGTAACTGCAAAAACGGTAAATGGTAAGAAAGTGAAATAGAGTGTGTTGAGTGTATAGAGTGTGTTGAGTGTGTTGAGTGTGTTGAGTGTGTTGAGTGTGTTGAGTGTGTTGAGTAATTTTATGGATTCTGGAATTAACGCAGGATTAAACAGGTAAGGATTCCCCTTTCGAGAGGGGTGGATCCCGATGGAGCGACAGCGGAAATCGGGAGACGGGGTGTGTTTTTAAAAGTATAGAGTGTATAGAGTGTGTTGAGTGTATAGAGTTTGGAGTGTATAGAGTGTGTTAAGTGCAACAGTGTTAAAGCATAGAAAAAAGCCGGAGCAAATCCGGCTTTTTTAATTTAAAATTTTACCGAAAACCCGCCGTTAACAATTCCATTATACCCGAGCCCCAGCTCTAAAAATCCGCCGATTTTATTGCCGACACGAATTCCAAGTGCATTAACCTGAACTGCTAATGTGCTTCCGCTGTTGTTATATGGTTCTTTTGTAACGGTTGATGTAGCCTTTGCATTTGCAAAAGTCATACCCAGGCTGATACCTGAGTAAAGCTGAATGATGTTTTTAGGTGAATAAATAAAATTGGCGTTACCCATTAACGTATAAAATTTTACACTATAATGAGTTTCCGTTCTTGGTTCGGTTGACGAGCTGTAATTTGTTATACTCATACCTGTGTATGAAGCAGTCAAACCAAAACTTATATTGCTGCTAACGAATTTATTATATTTGAGAATGATAGGTCCTGATGCACCTGAAATATCAGAGGAATCCGTGAAAATATCAAAAGCATAAATCAATAAGCCTATTCCGAGATCTGTTCCTATTTCCTGTATTGAGCCAAAGCCGTAACTGAAAGCCATCTCGTTTTTTAATTTCTGTGATTGAATATCAGGTGTAAAAATAAAAAGGATGATTAGAAGCAATAAAGTTTTTTTCATTACCGGTAATTTAATTTAAGACAAGATAATTCAGATATAAATATTTATAAAATAAATATTTAAAACAAAAATATTGAATTAACATACAATAATAAATTGATATTGATACCGAAAACGAGTGAGTTTATAATAGTATGTTTACTATATTAAATTTATATGGTTTGCATTACAAATAAGATATTATCATTAATTTTATTTTCAGCTTTCAACTTGCCTGCAAATGATGAGAAAGCTAGAGCAAACAAATATAAACCGGTCTTCACAATACCTGCAATGTACTTAGACCGTGAAAGTTGTCGCTAACTTAAAGGATTTAATTGATTTAAGGCATAAACACGGAGTGCAGGGGAAACCGGGTTATGGTGAATTGCCGGATTTCTGAATTAACATGAACAACAGGATAAGCAGCAGCAGATTTTTCAATACCCCCAAAATACTTTATGGGAACCTAAAAGCTCAAATTTTGCATAAATATTGTAGAGATAAATTGAATTTTTTCACCTTAATATTATCTTGTATTTACAGCTAATTCTTGATAAATTTAAGGGATAAACCGGAAGTTAAAAAAATTAAATGGAGGGTAATAAAATGTCAGAAGAAAAAGGTATGGCAAAAGGGCTTTTGATAGGTTTTCTTGCAGGCGGTATTGTCGGAGGTATTTTTGCTCTTCTATATGCTCCCAAAAGCGGCAAAGAGCTCAGAGCCGATATAAAAATAAAAAAAGATGAAATACTTGATGATGCTGAAGAATATCTTGATATTGCAAAACATAAAGCACAGGACCTTATCAACGAAGGCAAAAGAAAATCCGAAGAGTTAATTTCGGAAGCAAAGAAAAAAGCAGGTTCACTGCTTGAGGATGCGAATAAAATTCTTAACGTAGCTAAAGATAAAACAACTGCAACACTTGAAACGGCAAAAGAAAAAATCGCAGATGAGTCTGTTAAAGTAAAAGATGCCATTAAAGCCGGCGTTGATGCTTACAAAGATGAAAGAAACAAAGGTTAAGAGATTTTTTTAAATTAGCATAAATTAAATGTGATGGATACACTGGATACCGTAGTAGTAATTGCTGAGATAATTCTTTTTTTGGTTTTGGCTGTGCTCGGAATTTATCTCATAGTTTCACTTAAGAAGATTACGAAGACGATGGATAAGGTTCAGCAGGATGTTGAAGGACTGCAGAAGAAGATAGAACCTGTTTTAGATAATGCACAGGTTATATCTTCTAATGTAGCGGAAATTACTAACAATGTTAAGCTGCAGGTTGCTAAAGTTGAAACAATTGTGGATTCAGTAAAGGAACGAGCCGACTCTATTATTGAATTCGAAAAGAATACACAAAGGGAAGTTGAATCACAGGTAAATAATGTATTGAACCTGGTCTCTTCATTTAGTACAGGAGTCAGAACATTTATTAAAGCTCTTACCGGTTCAGATAATCTTCCCGGCAAGCGTAAATCGTATACTCCGTTATCAGAAACATCCGACGAAGATTTCTGAAAAGAATCCAAAATATTAACACTATAACATTAGCTTAATTATAAAGTAAGGGGAAATTTATTGGGTACTATTAATTCTAAACAGATTAGGAACCTCGTAATTGCAGGCCATGGAGGTTCAGGAAAAACTATTCTTGCTGAATCTATTTTATATTGCACCGGTACCACTACCAGGTTCGGAAGAATAGAAGAAGGAACTACTGTTTCCGATTACAGCAAAGATGAAATTGCAAGACAGATTTCTATTAATTCATCGGTGCTGTGCTTGAATGTAAATAACCATAAGCTGAACATAATAGATACACCCGGATACACTGATTTTACCGGTTCCGTTAAATCTGCTATGAGAGTTATGGATACCGCACTCATTGTTGTCAATTCGGTTGAAGGCGTTGAAGTCGGAACCGAAATAACAGTTGGATATGCCAAGGAATACGGCATCGAAACTGTTTTTGTTGTTAATAAGATAGATTATGAGAATTCCAAGTTCGATAATACTATCAGCCAGCTTAAAGAATATTATGGAAATCATGTTGCAGTAGTTCAGTTCCCGGTGAACGAAGGACTTAATTTTGACAGCATCGTTGATGTTATCAAAATGAAAATGCTGAAGTTTTCCAGGGATACAAAAAGTGAATATACCGAGGAAGATATTCCTGATGACCTGAAAGATAAAGCACAGCAGCTTCACCAGGAATTGGTGGAGATTGTTGCTGAAGAAGATGAAGAGCTCATGAATAAGTTCTTTGAAGCAGGCGGTTCATTATCCGAAGAAGACCTTGTTCACGGATTATCTAAAGGTATAAAAGAGAAATTAATATTTCCGGTTATATGTACTTCTGCAATTCACAATATTGGGACATCAACATTAATTGATTTTGTAATTAATTACTGTCCTAACCCGCTTGATTCCGCGATATTCAGCGGAACGAAGACAGGCAATGGTGAGCTTGTTGAAATTAAACCAACAACAACCGGTGAACCGATATTATTCGTGTTTAAAACATTATCAGAGCCGCACGTTGGTGAAATGTCATTTTTCAGAGTGCTTTCGGGCTCGGCAACTGCAGGTATGGATTTGCAGAACCAGAACAGGAATAAAATTGAGCGTCTTACACAGATATTCCAGATGAACGGCAAGAACAGGAAAGAGCTTACTGAAATTGTAACAGGCGATATCGGTGCTGTTGTAAAGCTGAAAGATACTCACGTTAATAATACACTAACCGGGAGAAGCTTCAATGTGTCTGTTGATGAAATTGTATTTCCTGACCCGTTAGTATCAAGTGCATTAACACCAAAGGCAAAGGGTGATGAAGATAAAATTGCAGCGGGCTTAAGCCACTTGCATGAAGAAGACCCCACATTCCTTTTCACCTATAACCCGGAACTCGGACAGACTATTATCAGCGGACAGGGTGAACTTCACCTTACCGTTATTATTAACCGCTTAAAAGAAAAATACGGTGTAGATGTAAATGTAGTTGAACCCAAAATACCTTACCGTGAAACTATAAAAGGTAAAATTGAAAGTGTAGAATATAAACATAAGAAACAATCCGGCGGGCATGGACAATACGGGCATGTTTTCTTACGCCTTGAACCGATGAAGAGGGGACAGGGTTTTGAATTTATTGATGAAATAGTCGGCGGTGTGATTCCCGGTAAATTTATTCCTGCAGTTGAAAAGGGTGTACGCGAAGCTATGGTAAAAGGACCGCTTGCAAGTTATCCCGTTGTTGATGTGAAAGTTGCTTGTCATTACGGTTCATATCATGATGTTGATTCATCAGAAATGGCGTTCAAGATAGCCGGGGCACAGGCATTTAAAAAAGGATTCCTTGAAGCTAAGCCAATACTTCTTGAGCCAATTTATGAAATACAGGTAACAGTACCTGAAGAATTCATGGGTGATGTTATGGGTGATATTTCATCAAGAAGAGGCAAGATATCAGGGATGGACTCAAACGGAAAACTGCAGGTAATTAAGGCAACTGTACCTCTTGCTGACCTGCATAACTATGCAACAAAGCTCCGTTCAATTACACAGGGCAGGGGAATATTCAAACGTAAATTCTCCCATTATGAAGAAGTACCGAAAGAAGTTGAAACAAAGATTATAGCTGAAGCACAGAAAGAAAAAGAAGCAGCAGCAGCGTAAGAGTTCGGGAGTTGGAGAGTTGGAGAGTTGAGAGTTGGAGAGTTGTGAGTTGGAGAGTTGTGAGTTGGAGAGTTGTGAGTTGGAGAGTTGTGAGTTGATGTCAAATTAGACTTTTAAATTACTTAAGAGTTCAATAAATATTATAGCGAAGCAATCCCAATAATGAAATGATGGATTGCTGATGACAAATTGCGAGCCGGTAAGGTTGTAAGGATTTGATAAGCAACTTAGACTTTTAAATTACTTAAGTGTGAAATAAATTTGATAGCGAAGCAATCCCAAATATGGAACGAAAGATTGCTTCGCTTCTTTATAAATATTATAGCAATTTTTCCAATATAAATCCTTCATCTCATTATTGGGATTGCTTCGCTTCCTTATTATAAAAAAAAATTAATTATATTTGAATAAATGAACGTTTTAAAAAATATATTCTACAAAACCGGCTCGCAATGGAGGGAAACTTATGGATAAACTCTGGTCACCGTGGCGTTCAAAATATATAGATTCTTTTAAGCCCGGAAATGAAAAAAATGACGGCTGCCTTTTTTGCAACATGGTAAATGCCGATAAGGATAAGGAAAATTATATAATTCACAGAAGCAGCAATTGTTTTATTGTGATGAACCTTTATCCTTATAACAGCGGGCATTTAATGATTGTACCTTACATTCATACTTCTACATTGAATGATTTGGACGATGAAACAAACCTTGATTGTATGAAGAATATTAACTTTGGGTGCGAACTGCTAAAAGCATCTATTCATCCGCACGGATATAACATCGGTGCAAACCTTGGCAGGTGTTCGGGAGCAGGTATAGATGGCCATATTCATTTCCATATCGTACCTCGGTGGGATGGCGATACGAACTTCATGCCTGTATTTAATGATGTGAAGGTGGTATCTGAAGCGATGGAAGATACATATAATAAACTGAAAGAAGCGCTTGCTTCAATTAAGTATTGAAAACCAGAACCATGATTATACAGTTTAAAAGATTATTTATTATCTGAAATTTCTTAAATGTTATTTGCTACTCTTTTCCCTTTAATTTTACAAAAATTCTTCATATTATTGTAATTCAATTAAATTTTGCTCCCATCGACTAAGGGTTAGGTCACCACCCTTTCAAGGTGGTAATACGGGTTCGAATCCCGTTGGGAGCGCCAATCCAATTGCGAATTTCGCCTGCCTGCTGCAGGCAGGAATTGTGAATTGCGAATTATAGCCAGTCCTGAACAAGGTTTGGCTTTTTATTTAGTTAATGCAGGTTCTCCTGCTATCCGGCTATCGCCTTCAGCGGGATTTCACTTCGTTCAAGAATCCCGTTGGAAGAGCATGGTAAGTATTCCCGCGAAAAAGCGGGGATCTTTATTTATGGTAATGCAGGTTCTCCCGCTTGCGCCTAATTGTCAATAGGAGGTACTCGGATTAGTTCAATCATCCCTTTTAAAAGTATAGAACTTTTGTAATAATTTTTACTTCCTTTTTTTAATTATTTGTGTCTTCTATATTAAATAAGATCTTGTTTTTATTGGTATATGTACTTTGTTTGGGTATAATTGTTTTAAATTATTTAAAATATATTTCCATGAATAAATTTTGTTTAGCTGCAATCATTCTATTTTTCTGCTATAATTCTCAAACTGCAATCTCTCAAACGTCTCCCTGTGATACTATTATTCCTCTGACCAATATGATATTTAATTGGCAGGATTACCCCGGTGCCGTTGCTTATGATTTCCTCATTACATGGGATTCGGCGTTCAATTCTACAAAACTGCATGCGATTGGTTTATCAGAATCCCGGTTTACAATTTCGAATGGCTGGGTTGTTTTTTCTGATGATACATGTTACTACTGGAGATGGAAACCCGTTATGAAAGCCGGGTCCAGCTCATGGTCTTCCGGCTGCAAATTTTGTACACATGCACTGATAGGCATAAATAATATACACGAAAAAATGCCTTCTGAATATATGCTGAATCAAAATTATCCTAATCCTTTTAATCCTGAAACAAAAATTACTTTTTATGTAAAAGAATGTTCAGAAGTAAAACTAATCATTTATAATACTATTGGCGAACAAATAGGAATATTAGCAGATGGTAGTTTTTCACAGGGTTTTTATGAAGTAAAATGGAATGCATCGAAATACCCGAGTGGTATATATTATTATAAAATGACAGCCGGTGATTTTATTGATATAAAAAAAATGATAGTATTAAAGTAAATTGGTGAATGATAAATTCATATTTAAAAGTTAAGTTTCCTTAACATATAAAAGCTGAATTTATTGTTTAATGTAAAACCATCCCGTATTTGTTATTTTTTAAATGTTTTTATCTTCTAAATTTCCTTATTATTGTAAAATCAATACTTTAAGATTAAAATTTAAGTTAATTCTTTATATTGCACAATAGTATGAGAAAACTCTTTCTCTTTTTGCTGCTGCTTCTCCCGCTCACATTGCATTCTCAAGCCTTCAAAGGATTTGGATTGAAAATAAACTTTACCACCAGCCAATACGGGTGGAAAAATCCTGACACGGCTGTATCACGTTTTTACAAAAGCAGTCCTGATATAAAAACGTTAGGGTTTGGTTTGTATGGAGAACTGTTTAGTAAAAAAAATTTCTCTATCATGACAAACGTGTACTATAGAAGCAGGGAGTTTATTTTTAAGTACGATAAGTATGATGTTAACATGAATAAGATTGGTGAAGCCGATGTAAAAAACAGTTTTTCATTTATTTCATTTGCACTAACACCTAAAGCAAAATTGAACTATAAAAAAATTAGCTTTTATGTATTTGGCGGACCAAGGTTTGATTTTATCTTTCACAAGAATATAGATAAAGATTTCGAAAACATTTTTTTTAAATCCAAAGATATCCTTTACGGATTATCATTGGGGCTGGGGACTTCAATAAATATTTCTAAAGAGTTCAATCTACTGCTGGATTTTTATTTTAACCCGGATATTAATAAAACTTATAATTCTCCTACCGGATATATCAGGAATAATGAGCTCGGTATTATTTTCGGAGGAGGTATTTTCAATCCAAAAAACAGATGAATATACAAATAAAAAATAAGCATGCTGCCTTTACAATTCTCTTAATGCTGGCATCCTTTTTATATTCGTGTTATAATGACCATGGAGCCAATACAATAATTGAAGAACCGTACAGGATAAAAGTGGACGATTTTACATTTTCCAATGATACTTTATCTGTTGCAGATACATTAACTGTATATTTTCTTGGAACAGCCGGAACAGATACGTGCCACAAATTTTCTCATTTTCAATATACGAAGGAAGACCACAGGGCGGATTTTACAGTGTGGGGAAATTACAGGCATAAGATGGCGGGAACTTGCAAAGACTCAATAATGACCATGGACGGGATATATTTTAAGATATATCCATTTATACCGGGAGATTTTTCTGTAGCTGTTCATCAGCCCGATGGCTCTTTGTTTAGCAAAACTGTTTTTATAAAATAAAAACCTTCCGGATTTTTTTAGTGAAAATATATTATAAAACGTGATGGCGGGTATATCAAAGTGTGGGTGTTATCCCGTTCACTTTCAAGATACAATAGCGGCAAAAATAAAAATTTGAATTTACAATAAAATATACTATTCAGTTAGTAAATAACAAAAAGCCGAGCGACCCCAGCCCGGCTTTTCCAAGAGAGGAGGAGACTAACGTTTATTTCATAAGAACCATTCTATGAATTTCGGTGTAATCTCCAGCCTTCAACTTATAAAAATATACTCCGCTTGCCATGTTTGCGGCATTCCAGTCTATTTCATATGTTCCCGGATTCATCTGCTTATTTACAAGTACTGCCACTTCTTTTCCAAGCTCATTATATACTGTTAAATTTACATTATCCTGTTTTGCAATTTGCATCTTAATTTTTGTTGATGGATTGAACGGGTTAGGATAGTTTTGATAAAGCTTAAACCCGTCAGGTGAAGTATTGCTGTTATTATGTGTGCCGGTCATAACCAAATCGCATTTGGCAATATTTGTAGCGTTTACGCCGTTAACCGTTCCGAATATACCGCCGGTTATTAACTGGTCATTAAATATCATAGCTGCATTTGCCCCTGAATAATTACCGCAGCAATAACCGCTTCCCATAGATGAAAAAGAAGTACCATTCCATTTTGAAATACCGTTGCAAGCTAAACCACCTGCAATTGCATAAGTACCTGCTACATACAAATCATTTCCATAAACAGCCAAACCGAAAACATAAGGATAAGTACCGCCGCTGCATCCGCTGCCAAGAGCATACCATGTTGAGCCATCCCATCTTGCCAGGTCATTAGCACTAAGTCCTCCGGCAGTATTAAACAATCCGCCGGCGATCAAATCATTGTTATAAACAGCAAGTGTATATACTACACCTGAAATACCTGAACCTAAAGCAGACCAATTAGTGCCATCCCACTGAGCGATTCTTCCTGCACTCATTCCGCCGGCAGTAGAAAAGAAGCCTGCGGCAATTAATTTATTATTCCAAACAGTTAAAGCCATTACCTGTCCCTGTGACCCGCCTGTACCTGCACCGAGCGGAGCCCAATTATGTGTATCCCATGAAGCAATATGATTAGCCGGACCGTTTGCATCAGTGAAATAACCTCCAACAATTAACTTACCATTATAAACTGTTAAAGCGGAAACATAGCTGTTCGTGCCGCCCTCAGGATCTTCCCAGATAGTACCATTCCAGCTTGCTATAAAGCTGACCGGTACACCACCGGCATTAGTGAACATTCCCCCTACATAAAGCTTATTTTGATATGCACATAAAGCACTGACTCTCCCGTTAACTCCGCTGCCGAGGTCAACCCAGCTTGAGCCATCCCATTTTTTTATTCCAAAATTTCCGCCTGCATAAAGTTCACCGTTATACTCACCCAGAGCATAAAGCCAACCGGTGCCGCCGCCAATTGCAGACCAGTTCTGAGCATTTGACTGAATTATACCAAACAGCAATAATGACAAAATTGATATTGTTTTTAATGTGTTTTGTAAAGTTTTCATAGTGGTTCTTATTTAATTTTATGATTTAATTATACAAAATTAGCAGGGTGAACCTAAAAGGAAGTTTAAAGGATTCTTAAAATATGCTTAAAAAAGTAAGAGTCGAGGAGTCGGGAGTTGAAGAGTTTGAGAGTTAAGAGCCGGAAGTAGAGTAAGATTAATTAACTGAATCATAGATTAGTATGATTAACCAGATTAATCTCTTTTCCGGTATTTTAAAACTTAATAAACTTAATAAACTTAACGAACTTAACAAACTTAACAAACTTGAGGGAAGGTGATTACCGCAATTGTGCCTTTTGCAGATTCACTGGTGAATGATATGGTTAGATTTTGTACATCAATCAATCTTTTTACAATTGCCAGCCCTATTCCGTGCCCTTTTATTTCGGAGTTACGGGCTTCATCAATGCGGAAGAACCGGTCAAATATTCTGGCTAAGTGTTCTTTCTGTATGCCAATTCCGTAATCTTTAACTGAGCATGTTACAGCATAATCTGTTTTTGTAATTTCAATATCTATTCTCTTATTACCATTTGAATATTTCACAGCGTTTGAAATTAAATTTTCTATTATTACATCAATCATAAATGGGTCTGCTTTAACAGGATATTTATCTTTTTCATCAAAACATATATTTATGCAGTGTTCTTTTGCCTGCTCCTGCATTCTTAATACCGTATACTTTACACTATCGACCAGCTCAATTTCTTCTGTCAGCGGCTGAAGCTTTCCGCTTTCATATCTTGCAAGCATTAATAACTGGTCAATAATCGCTGACATTCTGTTCACTTCTTTTATACAGTACGAAATTTTCTTTTCGTAATGCTCTATATCTCTTGGCTTGCGAATAAGGACTTCGAGTGTGCCTTTTAAAACAGAAAGGGGAGTTCTAAGCTCATGTGATGCATCGGCTGTAAATTGTTTTTCTCTTAATACTGCATCTTCAAGCCGTTCAAGTAATCCGTTTATAGTCGAAGTAAGTGTATAAATTTCATCTTTGTTTACAGGAAGCTCTACTCTTTCATATAGATTTTCCTTTGTAATTTTTTCTGTTGTGGATATAACTTTATGAATTGGAATGATGCTTTTTTCTGCTATCCATCTTGTCAGGAAGAACAGAATTACCAATGCACCCAAAAAGCCAATTACCAGAACTTGTTCAAGCTTGTTCAAAACTAATATTGCTGTCTCCTGCGATACAGCAATCATTAAGTAACCTGAAACAAAACCCGAAGAGGTTATTAAAGGAAGCTGAACTTCACGTATCGGGCGGCTTGAAAGAAATGAATTAATGTATATTTTTTCATTGATTAAAGGGATGAACTCTAAATTATTATCATGAAGGTTATCTGTTTTTTTCAGAACTTCTTTATGCCTGTCAATAATTTGAATAAATGTTGGATTTACTTCAACCTGTGAATGCTCTCTTTCTTCCCATTCGTAAGGATTCACTAAAAGTATCTTCCCGCTGTCAATAACCAGTCCTCTTGAAACTTCATTGATTTCGGTATCAAGCTGTTCATCCAGGTGTGAATACACAGCATTTTGAACAACAGCATATGTGATAAGAAATAATATTGCAGTCAATACGGCAGTTGCAGTAAGATACAGAAAAGCAATTCTATTTCTTAATTTAAAATTCATTCTTCCTCGCGAGCCATATATCCAACGCCTCTTAAAGTGTGGATTAAGTTTTTGCTGCCGCCGGTATCAAGCTTTTTTCTCAGGAAATTAATATAAACATCTATTACTGAAGTATCGGAATCGAAATGAATATCCCACACATGCTCTATAATGCGTGTCCTGGTGCAGACTTTATTTTTATTCCTGATAAGGAACTCAAGCAACGAAAATTCTTTTGGGGTTAACTCTATTTCTTTCAGGCTGCGGAATACACGGTGAGTGTCAAGGTTCATTTCAATATCACCAAGCTTTAACTTATTGCTTTCACCGGTCTTTGTCCTAAGCTGAACGCGGATGCGTGCAAGAAGCTCTTCAAATTCAAATGGCTTTTTGATGTAATCATTTGCACCTTCTTCAAGCGCAAATACAGTATCCTGCACGGTATCTTTAGCAGTAAGGAAAATAATTGGAACAGATTTATTTTGTTTCCTGAACTGCCTGCAAACCTCTATACCGCTGATTCCGGGCATCATCCAGTCCAATAATATTACATCATAATCATTTACGGAAGCGAGTTCATATCCTTTGCTTCCGTCATTAGCTGCATCAACTGCAAAACCTTCTTCTTCCAATCCATCCTTTAAAAAACCCGAAATCCCTTTTTCATCTTCTACTATCAGAATTCGCATAATATTATTTAGCTATGGTTTAATAATATACAAAGTTATTTAACGTCTCTTAAAGCAAGATAAGTAAATTCTTAAAAATCGCTTAAAATTGAAATTGAGCAAATTTAATTGAAATTGAGAAGAATTAGTATATAAAAAATACAACAATTGATCTGATTTAAATGTCTGAATCACAGATTACACTGATAATAACTGATTACGCTGATAAATAGATAAATCAATTTTATTGAGTCCTGTGACACCTGAAATATATTATCATTTTATGAGGGTAAGATTATTAACGAAAAATATTTCTGTCTGTATTTTGTAGTTTTAGAGTAATTATGTTAAATATTTTATCAGTGCAATCAGTATAATCAGTATAATCTGTGATTCAGACAATATGCTTTCATCAGTATAATCAGTGTAATCTGTGATTCAGACAACCCATTCTTAATTAAATTCAATTTCCCTGTTTCCGCTACATATTTACCCTTTTTTTTTAATTATATTGTATTATAAATTAGTAATTTATCCCTTTTTTCTTAATAAATATGAAAAATATATCTAAATTATTCGTAATAATAACAATGATGTTATTATTAGTATCAATTTCATTTTCACAGGAGTGGGTTCGTTTAATGAATGACCCCACATCTAATTTTTACGATGTACAAAGTGAGTTCTATAAATACTGGGAAGGAAAAACCCCGCAACGCGGTCAGGGCTGGATGCCTTTCAAAAGATGGGAATATTTTATGGAGCCAAGAGTATATCCAACCGGTAACCGTCCGGACCCAACTGCTACTTACAGGGAAATGCAGAAATACAGAAATGTACATAAAGACAGGGTAAATGATGAGAGCGATTGGACCTCAATGGGTCCTACAAAATGGCTATCCATCAGTTATAATCCGGGTATTGGCAGAATAAATTGTATAACTGCTCATCCGGTTAATCCTGATATAATATATGCAGGTGCACCATCAGGCGGTTTGTGGAAATCTACCAACGGCGGATTAAACTGGACAATTTTAACTGACCATCTTTCTGTAATAGGTGTTTCAGGAATTGTTGTTACATCAAGAACACCAAGCACTATATATATTGCAACAGGCGATGGTGACGGCGGAGCCACTTACAGCATCGGAGTTTTAAAAAGTACCGATGACGGTGCTACATGGGATACAACGGGTTTAAGTTACCCGGTTTCACAGGGTGCAAGGATAAATAAACTTATCTCAAGCCCGTTGAACAGGAACATTCTTTTTGCTGCGTGTACAAATGGATTATTCCGTTCAACAAACGGGGCGGCAACATGGACACAGGTGTTAACAGGTCATATTAGGGATATTGAATTCAATCCTTCCGATTTAAATATCTATTATGCAGTAACGACATCATTTTATAAATCAACCGATGGCGGCGAATCATTTTTCCCAACAGGTACAGGGCTTCCATCTGCAGGATTGGGAAGAATGGCGATTGGTGTAAGCCGTGCAGGTGCTAATTATGTTTATATACTTGCTGCTAATTCTTCAGACGGCGGATTCCTTGGGTTCTACCGTTCAACAGATGCAGGTGCGACATTTAAAGAGACAATTACTACACCTAATATACTTGGTTACTCTCCGGATGGTTCACAATCCGGTGGTCAGGGATGGTATGATTTATGCGTAGCTGTTTCGCCAATAAATCCGAATATAGTATACACGGGAGGCATTAACATATGGAAATCAACCAACGGCGGTGATAACTTTACATGCAATGCTTACTGGGTTTGGCCGCCTGACCAGTATGGATATGTACACGCTGATGTTCACACCCTTGATTTTTACGGTAATACACTTTATACAGGCACAGATGGCGGGTTGTTTAAGTCAACAAATTTTGGTACAAACTGGGCAGATATTTCCGAAGGAATGGCAACGACACAATTTTACAGGTTTGGCGGAACTCCGCAGAATCCCAATTTACTAATTGGCGGTACTCAGGATAATGGCTCAAATATGTATGTTGACGGAGTCTGGACTCATGTGCTCGGTGCAGACGGCATGGAAGCAGCTGTTGACCCGACAAATGAAAACATACTTTATTGTTCAAGACAAAACGGCGGTTTGAACAGGTCAACTGATGGCGGTAATAACTTTGTACCTATTTATGGCGGTATCACCGGTACAGGAGGATGGATAACTCCTTTTGTGCTTGACCCCGTTAGACCCGCTACAATATATACCGGATTCCAGGATATTTGGAAATCAGATGATAAGGGTGATACATGGACAAAATTAAGCAGCTTAAATGTTTCCTCTTTCAGGGCAATTGCAATTGCCAAATCGGATAATAATTATATTTATGCTCTTAATTCCAGTACTGTATACCGCACAACAAACAATGGCATTGACTGGAAAGATATAACCACAGGATTACCGGGAAATGCAAAAACATACGTTGATGTAAGTGATTCTGACCCGTTGGAACTGTGGGTAACTTTATCCGGATATGTTGCAGGAGAGAAAGTATACCATTCAACAAACGCAGGTGATAGCTGGACTAATGTAAGCGGTACACTTCCAAACCTACCTGCAAATTGTATTAAATATTTAAATCCTGATCGTCTCTTTATCGGTATGGATGTTGGTGTGTATTATACAGACTATACTTTGACCGACTGGCAGCCGTTTATGGTTAATCTGCCAAACGTTGAAGTAAGCGAATTTGAAATTTATGCCCCAACTAACAAGATAAGAGCAGCGACGTATGGAAGAGGTATATGGGAATCACCAATACCACCGATGGTTGGAATTTCTTCCAATGGAAACAATATTCCTTACAGCTATGCATTACATCAGAATTACCCGAACCCGTTCAACCCGAGAACTACTATTAAGTTTGATTTAGCAGCAAAGGGAATGGTATCGTTGAAGATATTTAATATACTCGGCCAGGAAATAAAGACACTGGTTAATTCAGAGCAAACACCGGGTACAAAAACCGTAACATGGGATGGAACGAATAATGCAGGTATTACAGTAACCTCAGGAATATATATTTATGAATTGAAGGCAGGCGATTTCAGGGATACAAAGAAGATGGTATTTTTGAAATAAGTTTTAATTTTATTATTTAATAAGGCCATCCTGCCTAACAGGATGGCCTTTTATTTTTCGTAAAACCTTAGTTACTAATTCACCTTACGCAAACAATCAATTTTGTCCTGAGCCCCGGGTACTAGCATAGGCGTCAAGTTAACAGTAAGGAGATTTGAAATTGATAAAAGACAAGGGGTAACAGTATTGATATGAATGTTCCATAAATAATGTTAAATATCATATAAATAATTCTAATCATTAATGTTTTTATTACCCCTTGCAAATCACAATTTAACACAGAGTAAACACATAAGCGTCAAGTTAAGGATGAAGAGATTCCATCTTTGTTCCTTCAAGGATTGAATT